>Ga0256829_1002504_pt1 | contig 13633 bp, 14 predicted proteins | sample 131447metaG_FD_185979 | JGI IMG/M metagenome (GOLD analysis project Ga0256829, IMG submission 185979) | Hydrothermal vent microbial communities from Lau Basin, Pacific Ocean - 131-447 | ecosystem: Environmental > Aquatic > Marine > Hydrothermal vents | place: Pacific Ocean: Lau Basin | collected...
CGTGGTCAACGTGACCGATTGTACCGATGTTTACGTGCGGTTTCGTACGTTCAAATTTTTCTTTAGCCATGCTTTTCTCCTAGCGTAAATGTTTTATAAAGGCAGTATTATACCCAAATCTTCTTAAGTCAATATTAACCTATATGGACAGGAGTATAGTACTAATACTACACACTTGTCCATATTTTGTATGGTAATGGTCTTTCTGGAGCCCATAGTGAGACTTGAACTCACGACCTCTTCCTTACCAAGGAAGTGCTCTACCCCTGAGCCATATGGGCAACGATAAAATTTAAAGGGCTTTTTTGGCAAAACCAAACAAAGCTACGCTAACGCTGTGTTTTCCTACATGGAAAGTTCACGCGACAATCGCTATTAAATATTTAGTATTAAATTGTTATGAGTGTTTGTTGATTGTAGGTAATGTGAAGTTGTGTAAATAGTGCATTCACATCAGCTCCCAGATCAATATACCATGTGGAGCGGGCGAAGGGATTCGAACCCTCGACAGCCTGCTTGGAAGGCAGGAACTCTAGCCACTGAGCTACGCCCGCATAATGGTTACATGGTGGTGGGTGAAGGATTCGAACCTTCGAAGACGTAGTCAGCGGATTTACAATCCGCCCTCGTTGGCCACTTGAGTAACCCACCATAATGCTTATTATAGACTAAGTAATTCATAGAATTTAAATAATCTTTTTTCTGGTCAAACACTGATAAAAATTTCATGGAGCTGGTGAAGGGACTCGAACCCCCGACCTGCTGATTACAAATCAGCTGCTCTAGCCAACTGAGCTACACCAGCACCATCATAAAAAGCTATTTGCTTTAAATGGACGAGAATTATAGACAAATAGATTTTAAATGTCAAGGCTTTTTTATAAAAAAATATAAATTTCTTCTTTTTTAGGGAATTTCAATAAAATAGCGTCATAAAATAAAGTAAAATAGGCAAAATCATGAAAATACTACTAGCACCTAGCGAAACAAAAAAATCTGGAGGGAAGATCCCTTTTGATCCAAATACTCTTCTTTTTAAAGAATTGTTAAAACATAGAACAAAAATTCTACATACATACATTAATATTTTACAAAAAGGTGACATGCAAGTTTTATCTAAAATGTTTGGTATCAAAAAAGAAGTAGATATACTCAAGTACAAAAAAGATATTGTTCACAAACTTACACTAAAGGCTATAGAACGATATACTGGTGTTGCATTTGACTATTTAGGGTATGAAAAACTTTCCAATGATGCACAAATATATATAGATAGAAACGTAATAATATTTTCTAATCTATTTGGACCAATTAGAAGTTCGGATTTAATTCCTGAATATAAATTAAAACAGGGTGAAGCGATAGGTGATATTAAATCTGAAAAATTTTATAATGAGCATTCTGCTATGCTTATGGAATCATACCTTGAGAATGAAGAGATACTAGACTTGCGTTCAGGATTTTATAATAAATTTTATAAGCCTAAAAAGCCATACACTACATTAAAATTCATCAAAAATGGCAAAGTTGTGAGTCATTGGGCAAAAGCCTATAGAGGTATAGTATTAAGAAACTTAGCAGAAAACAATGTTAAAAGTATAGATGAACTTATAAAAATAAAAATTGAGGGATTAACACAAAAGGAAATTGTTCAAAATAAAATTCATACAGAAATCATTTATGATATTTTATAAATTCACGAGTACTTTAAGTTTACTTTTATAACACTAAGAATAGAATTTCTTATATCTTATTTTAACAAGGGGTTTATATGAAAGTTTTTCTTTTATTATGTATGGTTTTTAGTTTTGGTTTGTCAAGTGTAGACATTAACACAGATGGAGCAAAAGCATTAACGGCTTTAAAAGGTATTGGTGACAAAAAAGCAGAAGCTATTGTCAAATACAGAAAAGACCATGGTTGCTTTAAGACTGTAAATGCACTTTCAGAAGTTAAAGGCATTGGTGCAAAAACTGTTGAAAACAACAAAAAAGAGCTAAAAGCTACACCTTGCAAAAAATAGCTTTACTCTCTTATTAATATAATCACCATATAGACAAGGTGGTTATATGTTTTTCTTATCTAAAAAATCTAACACAAAATAATATATATGCTATAATTACGCAATAATACCTCTCGTTCCGTAACAGGTTCGTTCTAGAAAGATAATCAATCATGCAAAAACAAATTTTAACAAATCTTAAAAAAGTAGCTATTGTCGGACGTCCAAATGTAGGAAAATCATCGTTATTTAACCGTCTTGCACGACAAAGAGATGCAATTACTTCAGATATGTCAGGAACCACTAGAGATATTAAAAGACGCATAGTTACTATTTCTCAAAATCGTGAATTTGAGGTATTGGATACAGGAGGAATAGACTACTCTAGTGAACTTTTTGCTAAAGTCGCTGAATTTTCACTTCGTGCCGCTAAAGAAGCAGATATTATAATATATATGGTGAATGGTAAAACCATTCCAGATGCAGAAGACAAAGAACTCTTTTACAAGCTCCAAGAGATGAAGAAGCCTCTAGCACTTGTGGTGAATAAAATAGACAATGACAAAGAAGAAGAGCGTTACTGGGAATTTTTGGAATTTGGTGCAGATGCAACTTTTCCTATGTCCGTGAGCCATAACCGTTACTTCAATGACTTCTACTCATGGCTAGAAGAGCATATACCCACCATAGAGATTGAAGAAGATGAGCTTGTGCTAGAGGAAGATAAAATAGACCCCTTTGCCAAAATAGTTGAACAAATACATGCCGAACACAAAGAAGAGGAAGATAGAGAAATACGAGTTGCCATCATAGGACGAGTAAACACAGGAAAATCTTCTTTACTCAACGCTTTGCTAAATGAAGAACGTTCAGTAGTATCTGATGTAGCAGGGACAACCATCGACCCTATAGACGAGAAAATAGAATATAATAATCACGAAATTACCTTTATAGACACCGCAGGAATTCGTAAACGTTCTAAGATTTTAGGGATAGAAAAATATGCACTTACTCGAACGACAGAGATGCTAAAAAAAGCAAATATGGTACTTCTCGTTCTTGACTCAACACAACAAATATCTGAACTTGATGAAAGAGTAGCGGGACTCATAGAAGAGTATAAGCTTTCTTGTTTAATTGTTCTAAACAAATGGGATATTAAGGACGATAGAAGCTACGAGGAGGTTATAGACGATGTACGCGATGAACTAAAATTTTTACACTATGCTCCTTTTATAACCATCTCTGCCAAAACAGGATTGCGTGTAAATAAAATACTAAATCAAATAGTAGACATATATGGACGCTACAAGAGACGCATACCAACTTCTGAACTAAATGACACCCTTCGTGCGGCCATTCGTCGCCACCATGTGCCTTCTCATAATGGTGCAGTAGTTAACATCAAGTTTGCCACACAGTACGAGACTAAGCCACCTAAAATTGCACTAATTACCAATCGTCCCGAGTTTTTACACTTCTCCTACATTCGTTATCTCGCCAACTTTTTTAGAGACAAATTTGACTTTGAAGGTGTACCTCTTGACATAGTAGCACGCAAAAGAGGTCACCGTTTTGAAGAAGAAGACAATGAATTTTAAAATCTAATTTTTAATATTTAACTTTTAATGCTTAATTCTCTTGCTATAATTTGCAAAATTATTACAGGAGATACACATGCGTGTACTTACAGGAATTCAAGCTTCAGGAAAACTCCATATTGGTAACTACTTTGGAGCCATGAAACCTATGGTAGAGTTACAAGAGGAAAATGAACTTTTTACCTTTATAGCCAATTACCACTCGCTCACCACTTCTAAGGATGCCAAAACACTTAGACAATACACTATAGATGCAGCCATTGATTACCTCTCTATAGGAATAGACCCAGACAAAACAACCTTTTGGGTACAAAGTCATGTCCCGCAGGTATTAGAACTGTATTGGATTCTTTCCAAGTTTACGCCAATGGGTCTATTAGAACGTGCTCACTCATACAAAGACAAAGTAGCCAAAGGAATTTCTGCAAATCATGCACTTTTTTCATACCCTGTACTTATGGCAGCAGATATTCTTATGCTAGATACACAAATAGTTCCTGTAGGAAAAGACCAAATACAACACGTGGAGATGACACGTGACATTGCTACTAAGTTTAACAATGAGTACGGAGAGGTATTTATGCTTCCAGAGCATAAAGTAGCAGAAGATGTAGCAACAATTCCTGGTATAGATGGTCAAAAAATGTCAAAATCTTACGATAATGCCATCGACTTATTTATGGACGAAAAACCATTACAAAAGAGATGCAACAAAATAGTATCTTCTTCAACACCTTTTGGTGAACCTTTAGAATGGGAAGATGATAATATTTATGCATTAGCATCACTCTTTTTAAATGAAGAACAAAAACTAGAGCTTCAAACACGATACAAAAGTGGTAAAGAGGGGTATGGACACTTCAAAAAGTATCTTAAAGAGTTAATTTGGGAAGAACTAGGTGAAGCACGTGAAAAACGTGAATATTACCTTTCTCATACAGACGAAGTGAATGATATCTTGACTATGGGTGCTAAAAAAGCACAGACCATAGCACAAGACAAGATGTCTAACGTAAGAGAGGCTATCGGGCTGTAGAAAAAAGAAGCTACATTAGTAGCTTTTATCTACAGATCTTTCAATACATTATCTATAGCCATACGCAAGCCATCATCTGCATCTTTATCTTTTTTCTTAGAAGTTTGCGTAGTTTCCGACTCTTCTTTATCATTTACAATGCTATCTAGTGCATTACGTAATTCATCCATACCCATAGAATCATCTGGTTTATCCATAGAAAGTTTTTCTGTTTTTGTTTCTACTTTTTTTGGATAATTATCCATAATTTTATTATTATCTATTTTGTGTATTTTAGGAACATTCTCAATTGATGTATCTTTTGCCAATTCTGATTTCACATGTACGCTATTTGTTCTGTCGTCCTTTGTAGGATCAACCTCTACATCAACATCTGAATATTTTTCCATATCACTAAGATATGATTTTACTGTCTCTTTCTTTTTAACAGGTGTAGCATAGGCAACTTCTTCAATAGAGTTATCATCTTCAATCATATTAAATTGGACAATAAGGTATATAATAAAAGCTGATATGATACCTATCAGCAATACTGCAAGACTTTCTATTAAATTTCTCATATTAAAACCTTATTAGTTGTTTTGCACTGTAGTAAATCCTAAGATTTTCCACATTTGGAAACCACCACGATAGTACAATATATGTTCAGCAGGATATCCAGCTTCCAACAACGCTCTAACAAATTCAGATGATTTAGAACTCCATAAACCATCACAATAGACTGCAATATCTAAAGCATTACTTGTTTCTAGTGATTTATCTGCATTGCGTTTAGCTCCAAAGATGTTGAGAATTTTACCAAACTTTACTTTATCATCTTTTACTCTTAACGGGATATTGACCGCTGATGGTATTGATTCTTTGGCATAGCTCACTTTAGGACGAACATCTATTAAGATTCCTAATTTTTTGTTTACCTTCTTGCGCATAAAACTAAGAAGTTCTACTTCACCAATAGTACGAATATTTTTATCCATCTTGATAGATTGTATATCTTTACCTGGGTGATACAACTTTGCAAATTCACCGGTTAGTTTATGTTTTGTATCTTGAATTCTATGTACTTTTACTGCCTTACCTTTATGGTACACATAAATATAAGAAATGTCTGGTGTAATTTTTACCTTATCATAAGAACCTGCGAAAAGCATTGTAAATGATAATATTGCTAGAAGTGTTAATTTTTTCATTTTTTCCCCTTAGGTACAATTGTTGTTAATCCCAATAATTGCCATGATTGCATACCACCACGATAGTATTTCATTTTATCTTTTGGATAACCGAGCTTAATGAGTGCGTGTATAGCTGTAGGTGATTGACCGCACCAAGCACCATTACAGTAGAGTAAAATGGTTTTAGCTCTTGAAAAATTCCATTTTCCTTTTTTCTTTACTCCGCCAAATGATTTTAAAACCTTATTTAACTTTTTAGATGGAGATAAAAAAAGTTTAAATGGTATATTTACTGCACTAGGAATGGCTGATTTTTTATACCAATTTGGCAATCTTGCATCAATAAACACACCTCTATTCTTTGAGATAAAATCAAGCAACTCAAGTTCTCCATAGGTTTCAACGCCTTCTGTTACGGTAAAGGGCTGAACAAAAAAAGGAGGTGAAGGTCTTGAGGTTAAAGCATACGTGTTAGTCAAATATGTATTTGGAGTACTAACACGTTCTATTTTATACGTCTTTCCGTTTGCTTTTACTTTTACATAAGACAATCCTGCTGTAATATCGACATGATTTGCACTGGCCAATACCGTGCTTATTGCAAATGCAGCAAAATATGATAATTTCATTTTATAACTCCTTTTGTCATATAATATCATTTTATAATCTTAAATTCATTTAAAGAAAATGAACACTTATATCTAGTAAATCTAGTTTTTCAATACAGTTTAACCGTATGGGAATATTCTAGCATAGATAACTTTATAGTTAATAAGAAAAATATAATAAAATAGGATTTTCAACTATTAAAAATAGATATAGGAGATATATTTACTTCTTTACCCAAGATAAATTGAACACTTTTTTGATTAATTTCCCCAGTAGATTCTACATTTAATTCATTGTCTCCAATATTTTGATGATTTTTTTTAATAATACATTTTAAAAGATGTTTTGATATGGCTAGACCTGTATCAATAAGCACAATATCACGGCTCAAGATATTTAAAATCAAGTCTTTAACTAAAGGGTAATGCGTACACCCCAATACTATAGTATCCACGTCATTGTCTCTCATTGGTAAAAGCCATGGAGTAAGTAATTCTCTAGTTTCTAGTGAGTCTACTTCTCCTTTTTCTATCTGTTCTACTAAGCCTGAACAAGGTTGTTCAAATAAAGTTACTTTTTTTTTATTAGACAGAGACGTAACTAGATTTTGATATTTATCGCCCCTTAAAGTTGCAGGTGTAGCAAGTACACCTATTTTTCCTGTTTTTGTTTGTTCTATGGCAGGTTTCACTCCTGGCTCTGTACCTATTATGATTAGTTTTGGATACTCTTTTCTAAGATGCTCAATAGCAAAAGCCGTTGCCGTATTACAAGCTAAAACCAAAGCATCTATATTGTATTTGTCTATAAGATATTGAGATATATTCAATGAGTATTTTAGTATTTGTTGTGGTGTTTTTTCTCCATAAGGAGCATGCTTAGTATCGGCGATATAAAATATTTTAGAATTGTGGATAACTTGATTTAAGGCCTTGACAACAGTTAAGCCACCAATACCCGAATCAAATACACCGATTTTAAACATATGCTATTATGCACCTTCGTTCATTATGGAAAGGAATTCTTCGTTTGATTTTGTTTTCATCATTTTAGAAAATAGAAATTTAAGACCCTCTACCTCTTCCATGTTTTGCATGGCGTTACGTAATGCCCAAACTTTTTGAAGTGTAAGTGCATCTATCATAAGTTCTTCTTTACGCGTACCAGACTTAGTTACATCTATAGCAGGATAGATACGTCGTTCAGATACATGGCGACTAAGCACCACTTCGGAGTTGCCTGTTCCTTTAAACTCTTCAAAGATAACCTCGTCCATACGAGAACCAGTGTCTATTAGTGCAGTTGCGATAATGGTCAAAGACCCGCCCTCTTCTATGTTTCTAGCTGCTCCAAAAAAACGTTTTGGCTTATGAAGAGCATTGGCATCTACTCCACCAGATAGTACTTTTCCAGAACTAGGCGTTACCGTGTTGTATGCACGTGCTAGTCTAGTAATAGAGTCTAACAATATAACAACATCTTTACCCATCTCTACACGTCTTTTAGCTTTTTCTATTACCATTTCCGCTGTTCTTACATGGTTTTGAGCAGGTAGGTCAAATGTAGAAGCATAAACCTCACCTTTTACCGAGCGTTGCATATCTGTAACTTCTTCTGGTCTTTCATCTACCAAAAGAACCATAAGTGACGCATCTGGGTTATTATGTGTTACTCCATGGGCTAACTCTTTTAAAAGTTCTGTTTTACCTGTACGAGGAGGTGCTACAACCAACGCTCTTTGACCCTTACCTATAGGAGCAAACAGATCAAGTACACGACCTGTCATTCTAACTGGATTATACTCCATTTTAAGCTGTTCCATCGCGTAAAGAGGTGTAAGATTGTCAAACAAAGGACGTTGCTTGGACTTATCTGGTGGCAAATAATTGATAGCTTCTATCTTAAGAAGGGCATAGTATTTTTCTTGATCTTTTGGTGCTCGTACTTGACCTGTAACTATATCTCCGTTTCTAAGTGCAAAACGCTTAACTTGCGTACCAGAAACATAAGTGTCATTAGAAGAATTGGCAAAATTGCCGTCTATAGAACGCAAGAAGCCATATCCGTCATTCATAATCTCTAAAATACCCGTATACAAGATAAATCCACCTTGAGATACTTGAGATTTTAAAATCTCAAAGATTAGGTCTTTTCTTTGAAACTCATTGGGATTTTCAACTTTTACCTCTTTAGCAATTTCAACAAGTTTTATAAGGGGAAGTTTTTGAAGATCCTCGATTTTATGACCATTAACTGGTATATGTGTTCTGCTTTTTCTATTGGCATTATTGCCATTAGAAGATTTTTTATTATCGCTCATGTGTCCTCTTGTGCTTGGGTGATTTTATGAAAGTATTTTATGTTTAGCTAACTAACGCGTAAGTAGCAACATTATAATGCTTTTTAGCTAAAAAGTCAAACCAATGATACAAAAGTCCATAGAAAACTTTAAACATTTTAGATAAAATAACCAAAATAAATAACTTTTATAAGAAAAAGGAAGTCAATTGGCAGAAGTTGTATGCACTCACTGTAATATTACCTTTTCAGAAGATGTAATGATTGTCGAAGACGCACATTACTTCTGTTGCAAAGGATGTCAAGGAGTCTATCATCTACTTAACACAGAGGGATTAAATACTTTTTATGACAAGCTAGGAGATACCACACTTCAACCTGTCAATCAAGAGATAGATGATTTAGAAAAGTTTGACCTTGAGGGCTTTAGAAATAAATACATTAAAGTAGATGAAGATGGACTTTATGAAATACACCTCATCATAGAAGGTATACATTGTTCTGCTTGTGTATGGCTCAATGAAAAAGTACTCCATAATACAGAAGGTGTTTTAGAAACTAGTATTAACTACACCAACAACAAAGCCAAGATAGTTTGGGACCCAGAAACACTCAAGCTATCTAAAATCATAGAGACCATTCGTTCCATAGGGTACAATGCATACCCTTATGACCCAAAACTTCAAGAAGAACGTGCCATCGCCACTCGTAAAACATATTACACTCGTATTTTAGTTGCCATCTTTGGTGCTATGAATATTATGTGGCTTGCCATAGCACACTATGCTGGATATTTTTCTGGAATTCAACAATCTTTTAAAGATATTTTAAATTGGGCTGAATTTGCACTTGCTACACCTGTACTCTTCTACTCTGGCTGGATATTTTTTAGGGGTGCCTATTATGGATACAAAAACCACATTGTAAACATGGATACATTGGTAGCCTCTGGTGCAAGTTCGGCTTACATATACTCCATTTATGCCATGTTGTCACACAAAGGAGAGGTGTATTTCGATTCTGTGGTTATGATTATAACCTTTGTACTCGTAGGTAAATACCTTGAAGTGCTTAGTAAAAAATCTGCTGTAGATACACTCGATAGTATCATGGGTACCACTCCGACTGAAGTAACCGTTATAGACGATAAGAGTAAATCACTAATTTCCATAGAAAATATTATAGTAGGAGACACGATAGAGATTAAATCTGGAGAAAAGGTAGTAATAGATGGTGAACTCATCTTAGGAGAAGCATCTTTTGATGAAAGTTCACTTACTGGCGAAAATGAACCAGTGCACAAAAGACAAGGAGACACTATACTCTCTGGATCTATCTGCTTAGACTCGGTCATACGATACAAAGCTACAAAAGATGCATCTAATTCTATGCTAACCTCCATAATATCTTTACTTGAAGAAGCTATCACCAAAAAGCCTCACATAGAACAGTTGGCAAATAAAATATCTGGATATTTTTCGACTACTATTTTACTCATATCTTTACTTACTTTTGCACTATGGTACGTCTATCAGGGCAGTTTTGAGACCGCACTAATTGTGGCTATTTCTGTTATAGTCATAGCTTGCCCCTGTGCTTTGGGTTTAGCTACACCCATGGCAACACTTGTAGGCATTTCCATAGCTGCTAAAAGAGGCATACTTTTTAAAGAAGCAACTTTTCTTGAAACTATGGCACAAATAGATATTTTAGCTCTTGACAAGACGGGAACTATTACCGAAGGAAGACCATCAGTTGTCAATACTAAAATTTATGATAAATTTAATCCTTCACTTTTACATGCTCTAGTAAGTACATCAAACCACCCTGTTTCACAAGGCATACAACGATACTTAGAAACTAAATACTCACAACTAGAAACACACACACTCAATAAAATCTCTTCCGTAGAAGCAAAAGGCTTAAAGGCTATACACAACAATCAAACCCTAGCAGGTGGAAATAAAAATCTTATGAAAGAATTGAATATTGATGTAGATGAAAACTCCGATAATGCACTTTTTTTCTTTAGCATAAACCAAAAACTTGTAGCAAGATTTGAACTTAGTGACACCGTGAGAGAAGATGCCAAAAATGCCATTACACAAATAAAATCTTTAGGTATTGAAGTTGTTATGTTAACAGGAGACCACCCACAAAGTGCCAAAAAGATTGCCAAACAAGTAGGTATAGAGCATGTACACTCCAAACTTCTTCCGCAAGATAAAGCAGGTCTTATAGAAAAATTTCACAAAAAAGGACATATTGTAGCTATGGCAGGAGATGGTATAAACGATGCCATAGCTTTAGCAACTTCTGATATAGCTATGAGCATGGGTAGTGGTGCGGACGTGGCTATCTCTACAAGCGATGTAGTGCTTCTTGATGAAAAACCTATTCGCATTTTAGATGCCATTATGCTTTCTCGCAGAACATTTAAAGCAGTAAAAGAGAACTTAGGTTTTTCATTACTCTATAATGTAATAGCAGTGCCGTTAGCAGTATTTGGTTTTGTTAATCCTCTTGTGGCGGCCTTATCTATGTCTATGAGTTCGCTTATTGTAGTAGGAAATTCTATGCGTATAAAACATTTAAATTTCAAAGGAAGATTATGAGTGAAGATATTGTAATTATGATGATTGGCATCTCTACCATACTTGGTAGCATTGGATTAGGTGCATTAATATGGGCTGTTCAAACAGGACAGTTTGACGACCATTCTAAGTTTATTGATGCAGTGAGAAATGACAATGTTGAAGATTTACGTGATGCTGCATCTATGTCAGATAAGAAAAAAGCATACAAAGAGAAAAAGAAACAAGAGCGTTTGGAAAAAGAGAATAATTATAGACCTGCAGATTAAACCAATGAATATAAGAAGAATATGTTATTATTTTATCTAATTATTTAAAAAAGGTTTTTTATGCATTTTAAAAAATTATTGTTTGCTGCTTTGTTTTCATCTTTGCTTCTAAATGCAGAAAACAGTATAGGACTCAATATTAATGATAAAGATTTGGAGCTTCAAGCCTCTGTAAATCTATTTTCTACCTACGAAGGCGATACGGGTTATATCTTAGATGGCTCATATCTAAATACCAATATAGATAAAATATTTTGTATATCCATCATTGGGGAAAATACCTTTCAGGGTTCAGAAAATCTATCTTTGGGCTTTGGTGCCAAAGTTGTTTTTACTCAAAACTTTGTCGCTACTCCACTTCTAGCAAAAGCTCATTTTGTTTTGCCAATAAACGCAAATGTGCCTACTACTTCAATAAATACGAGCTTAGCTTATGCACCTTCTATTTTAAGTTTTACAGATGCTAAAAATTACACAGAATTTAGAATAGAAGCAGACATAGAAATAATTTCAAATATTCACATATTTACAGGTTATAGAAATATAGATACAAGATACAAGACCTATGATAAAATTTTCAACAGTAGCTTCTACGGCGGAATGAAACTTAACTTTTAAGGAAAGATATGACTATACTAATAACAGGAGGTGCTGGCTACATTGGGTCACATACTGCTATATTATTAATTGAAGCAGGATATGATATTGTTATTTTTGACAACTTCTCAAACTCTTCTATAGAGGGCATAAAAAGAGTAGAAAAAATTACTAAGCAACAAATTAATGTTGTCGAAGGTGATATTAGAAGTAAAGAAGATTTAAATAAAGTCTTTGAAAATTACAAAATTGATGCAGTCATACATTTTGCAGGACTAAAAGCTGTAGGAGAATCTGTCGAAAACCCTTTAATGTACTACAATAATAATATTTATGGGACTATTGTTCTATGTGATGTTATGTCAAGACATAACTGTAAGTCTATAGTCTTTTCTTCTTCTGCTACAGTATATGGTGACCCACACACTTCACCGATAAAAGAAGACTTTCCCCTTAAAGTAGCCAATCCCTATGGACGCTCTAAACTTTTTGTGGAAGAGATGTTGCGTGATTTACACATTTCTGATAAAAACTGGAAAATCGTACTTTTACGATATTTCAATCCTGTAGGAGCACATAGTTCTGGTGCAATCGGAGAAGACCCAGATGGTATTCCAAACAATCTTATGCCTTTTATAGCACAAACCGCCGTAGGAAAACGTGACTATCTATCAGTATTTGGAGATGACTACGATACTCACGATGGTACAGGGGTAAGAGATTACATTCACGTAATGGATTTAGCTGACGGACATGTAAAGGCATTAAATATTATAAACAATCTCTCTAAAGTAATGACTATTAACTTAGGTACAGGAGAAGGGTATTCTGTACTAGACGTGCTTAAAGCATTTGAAAAAGCTTCTAAAAAAGAGATACCATACCGTGTAGCACCTAGACGATATGGAGATGTTGCAAAATATTTTGCTGACCCTAGCTATGCAAAAGAGGTATTGGGCTGGAAAGCTAAAAAATCTCTTGAACAGATGTGCGAAGATAGCTGGAGATGGCAATCAAATAATCCAAACGGATATAAGGAAGAAAAATAATGGCAGAAAAGATAGAAAAAAGCATTTTTAGAGAATATGATATTCGTGGTATTTTCGAAAAAGAACTCAATGAGACTTCTGTAAAATTAATTGGCTATCATCTAGGCATGAAAATAACAGGAGACAAGGTGGTCTCTATTGGATATGATGCACGTTCACATTCTCCTATTTTAAGAGATTATCTAACTTCTGGACTTAACGCTGCTGGGTGTAAGGTTTTAGATATGGGCATGGTTGCTACTCCTGTGAATTACTACTCTAATTACATAGATTTTGATAGCATAACTACTAATGCTTCCATAATGATTACAGGTTCACATAACCCTAGTGAATACAATGGATTTAAAATCACTGTAGATAAAAGTCCTTTCTTTGGAGCAGATATTTATGCACTAGGCGACAAAAT
>Ga0256829_1002505_pt1 | contig 13633 bp, 12 predicted proteins | sample 131447metaG_FD_185979 | JGI IMG/M metagenome (GOLD analysis project Ga0256829, IMG submission 185979) | Hydrothermal vent microbial communities from Lau Basin, Pacific Ocean - 131-447 | ecosystem: Environmental > Aquatic > Marine > Hydrothermal vents | place: Pacific Ocean: Lau Basin | collected...
CAGCAGAAAGAAGAGTCTTCTTCATGTGTGAAACCTCGTTATGTTTTATTTGACTCCGTAGAGTCAGGTTGAAAAGTGTTGTTTTCAAGGGTGACTCAAGAGCCATTCCAATCCAACGAACAGGGCGAACTTTGGCAAGCTTTGTGTGGTGGGTCAAGATGATACACTCGATATGTGGCATTTTGCCACACTGTGGCTGCGGTGTCATTTCGACCAACGCGGAGAAATCTTGCTTTTGCTTGAGTTCTTAAAGATCCCTCAACTGCGTTCGGGATGACAGGATGTTGCAGTATGTCATTTCGAGCTTGTGGAGAAATCTTAATCAATTTATAGTAATGGGTTTGCAGGAGACTTTCTTGAACCAGCGTCAATATTACGTTTATATTTTGAGTAACTGGAATCACAAAGTGATATATATTGGCATCACCAACAATCTAGCTCGCCGTATATATGAGCACAAACACCATAGGCTCGAAGGGTTTACTGATAAATATAATGTAACTGAACTAAGTTTATGTTGAATCGACAACAGATGTGCATGCCGCGATAGCCAGAGAGAAACAGCTTAAACGGTGGCGTAGAGAAAAGAAAAACAGTCTTATTGAATCAATGAATCCCAACTGGGATGATTTGAGTGCTCAATACGGGTTGGTTGAGAAATAGGATTTCTCCGCGTTGGTCGAAATGACAGGGTAATGGCGAGTGATGTATCAACGTGCTAGTTGTGCCTTTGTCTCTTTATCGTTAATTTGGCGCATATGCAACAGCAGCCTTTATCTCTTAAGCAACTATCCCAGACCTTTAGCAAAGGTTGTAAGCCACGCCATGAGTGGCGTATTGGCACAGAGCATGAAAAGTTTGGTTTTTATAAGCAATCACTAAAACCTTTACATTTTGATGGGCCTTCGGGCATTGCGCAGGTGCTGCAAGGTTTGATGCAATTTGGCTGGCAAGCTGTGTATGAAAACAATTTGCCCATTGCACTTAGCAAAGACGGTGCTTCGATTACCTTGGAACCAGGTGGACAATTCGAGCTTTCAGGTGCGCCACTTGCAAGCATTCATGATACTTATATAGAGACATCGGATCATTTTGATGCACTGGCAGTGATTAATGATGCTCTAAATATTGATTTTTTATGTATGGGATTTCAGCCCAAGTGGCGGCGCGAAGATATTAGCTGGATGCCCAAAGCGCGCTATGCTGTGATGCGCGATTATATGCCTAGGGTTGGTTCGAAAGGCTTGGACATGATGTTACGTACTTCAACGATTCAAGCTAACCTCGATTTTGAATCGGAAGAAGACATGGTGCGTAAGTTGCGCATTGGCTTTTGCTTGCAGCCATTGGTGACAGCTTTGTACGCGGCAAGCCCATTTGAAGATGGTGAGCCAACAGCCTATTTATCCAATCGTGGTGCAGCATGGCTTGATACAGATGCGGATAGAACGGGGATTCCTGCTTGTGTATTTGAAGATGGCTTTGGTTTTGAGGCATGGACAGAGTGGGTGTTGGATGTGCCGATGTATTTTGTTATGCGTGATGGGAATTATATTGATTGTGCTGGGGAGAGTTTTCGTGCCTTTTTGGAAGGTAAACTGCCGCAACTGATGGGGGAGTATCCGACCATAGATGATTGGGAGCTGCATACATCGACGGTGTTTCCTGATGTCCGTCTTAAACAATATATTGAAATGCGCGGGGCTGCGGCAGGTGATAAAGCGTGGATTTGTGCATTGCCAGCACTCTGGAAAGGCTTGCTTTATGATCGGCAGGCAGAAGATGATATTTGGGCATTGGTGAAAGATTGGCAGCGGCATGAATTGCTGGTTCTGCGTGAGGAAGTGACAAAGACGGCATTGAAAACAACATTTCGAGACACGGATGTGTTGACGTTATGTAAAGCAATGCTGGATATAGCACAGGCAGGGCTTGAGCGGATTCATGCATGTAATGCGCAGGGTGAAAATGAGGCTATGTATTTGGCACCATTAAAAGAAACCGTCAGTCTAGGTAAAACACGCGCTGATATTTGGTTGTATAAATATCAACATGATTGGCAGGAGAGTGTGGACACTCTCTTCTATTTGAAGTAATAGCAGAGGTAATGACCAATAGTATGAGTAGACCAAAGAAAATTCGTATTTCCAATAATAAGAAACGCAAAGTTAATGAGCTTGTTCAGCAAGCCAATGCCGCTTTTGCTGGGCATCATTTCGATACATGTGAAATTATTTGCAGGCAAATTGATGCTATCGTGCCAGAGTTATCAAATATTGCGAATTTACGTGGGTCTATGGCAGCTTCGCAGGGGCACTACAATACGGCACTAAATTTCTTTGAAAAGGCGTTGAAATCAGCACCAGATAATTTGGATTTTCTGAATAACATTGCAAGACTCTATGCGATGATTGGAAGACCCAAAGCATCACAGAAATACTACGAAGATGCGATTAAAGCTCAAAAAACATCATCGTTACGCCTTAAAGCTAGAATGGAAAGTTGTAAGGCGATGTTAGAACATTTTCAGCAGCCAGAAACGGCTATTGAGATGTTGATAGGTATTTTAAATGCCTACCCGAACAATATAGAAGCGCGGATTTTACTTTCTACTGCTTATTCATCGCTTCAACGATATTCGGATGCTATGGATGCTTTGAATGCTGTTATATCCAAACATCCAAATTGCACCGAGGCACATCACCAGATAGGCATGATTTTATCTCAGGTCGGGGATTTTGAAGCAGCGATAAAATCTTTTAGAACAGCTTTACAATATACACCCAAGCATGCGGGCAGCTATAGTGCCATTGCAACCATTAAAAAATTTAAGCATAGAGATGATGCTGATATTATTTCAATGCAGCAGCTAAAAAATCAGCTGCCTGATCGGTCGTTAGATGCTGAAATTTTGAGTTTTGCTATGGGTAAGGCTTGGGATGATATTAGGGATGTAGATAAAGCCTTTGCATCTTTCGAAGAAGGCAACCAGACACGTAGCCAAAGAACGCCATATTTTTTGGATGCTGAATTGGACAACTTACAACATACGATGGGTTGCTTTTCAACACAGGTTTGTAAACAAGACAGTGGTGTCAATGATTGTATGCCGATTTTTATTGTAGGCATGCCTCGCTGTGGAAGCACTTTAACGGAGCAAATCCTTGCGGCGCATCACCTTGTTTTTGCAAGAGGTGAAGAGGGTGCAATGGGCAATGTTGCTCTGGCACGGCAACATAGCGATGAACAACCCTTTACTATAGAGCGCATTGCAAGTTTTTCGACAGCGCAGTGGAGCCAGGTCGGAGCTGATTACTTGGAAGCCGTAAAACCTGAACGCCCATGCGAACGCATTACTGACAAATCGCTTAATAATATTCGTTTGCTTGGAGCTATTCATGCTGCTTTGCCACAAGCAAAGATTATCCATGTGCGTAGGCACCCTTTGGATACCTGCTGGTCTATTTATAAGCATAATTTGGAAGGCGAGATGTTTGGGTATGGTGCAAAACTTGAGGCGTTAGGTCGGTACTATAAGATGTATCAACGGCTCATGGAGCATTGGCGTGAAGTGTTGCCCGAAGGTGTGATGTTGGAAATAAATTATGAAGAGTTGGTTGCCGATCAAGAAAAGGCAACGCATAAGCTGCTTAAATTTTGTGATTTGGAGTGGGATGAAAACTGCCTACAATTTCACAAGCTGCGTAATCAGGTCAGTACTGCGAGTGTCGCAAGGTTCGCCGCCCAATATACAAGGGTTCAGTCATGGCTTGGCAGCGATATGAACAACATTTACAGCCGCTGATTAAAATTTTGGGAACAGATGGGTGGGAAAGCACTCTGTAGGGCACCTTGAAAAACCTCGAAATTGCGCCTTGCTATGAGTGAAAATAAGCATCGTTTGACTCGTGCGAGGTTTTTCAAGGTAAGTTGTAGGAAGTTGAAACCTCTTCAATGCTGAATAACTTCACACAATTCGATGACATTGCCATCAGGATCATGGCAAAATAATGCTGCACGCCCTGATCGACTCAATGTGTAGGTGATGTTTTTCTGATCCATTTTTTCACAGGCTTGCTGTAAATCATGAACAGCCAATGCGATATGCCTATCGCATCCGCCATGCTTGGGTTGGGTATAATTTTGATAAGGGTTTTGCATACACATCAGATGTAGCTGCTGGTTGTTGCCTAATTTATAGAACAGCCCATCAAAGCCTAATTCAGGGCGATTATCGCGTTCTAAACCTAGAACGCCTTCATAAAATGCTATGGATTTTTTTAAATCAGATATGATGAAACTCACATGCAATAAATACAAAACTAGCTCCTATGATTGTGTTCTTACACATCATCGCTATATTCATCATTCATTTCAAGTATGTTCGCATAAGTAACATGGATCATGGAGTATATAATGTTTGGACTAGGCCCGATGGAATTGATTCTTATTCTTGTGATTGTGATTGTCCTGTTTGGAGCAAAACGCTTACCTGCGATTGGTGAAGGTTTGGCAAAAGGGATTCGAAGTTTTCGCTCAAATATTAGTGATAATGCTCCAGATTCTGATGAGAAGAAAGAAGAATCTAAAAAACACATTACACACTAATAAAGCATGCCAGATATAGGTTTTTTTGAGTTGTTGCTTGTGGGAGCGGTGGCTTTTCTTATTTTAGGACCTGAGCGAACGCCTGAATTTTTTGCGCAAATTGGGCGCATGGTTCGCCAAGGCAGGTCTTGGATATCGACAGTGAAACAGCAAATTGATGCCGAAACACAGGTAATCAAAGAGCCTATGCAAGAAGTTAAAGATGCCTTGAGTGAGCAGCTAGGTGATCCATTGGATGATGGTTTAAGTAGTATGGCATCGACAAAGAAAGCTGATGACGCAAAACGAAAATAATACAACGCCAACCATACTTTCACACTTATATGAGTTAAAAAAGCGTTTTAAAATCGCTGTGATTGCTTATGTGATTGGTGTGTTTGTATTGATGAACTTTTCCAGTGCGATTTTTGAGTTTATGGCGATACCGCTGCGTGCCGCTTTGCCACCTGATACACCGCTTATTTTTTTGAATGCACCCGATGTGTTTTTCACCTATTTAAAAATTGCTTTGGTTTTGAGTTTGTTTGTAACTGCACCGATTACGTTTTATCAAGCTTGGGCATTTATTGCGCCAGGTCTATATAAACATGAAAAGAAAGCATTTCTTGGTTTTTTTGTAGCGAGTCTAAGCTTGTTGTTTGTCGGTGGAGCTTTTGCATTTTATGCGGTTTTCCCCGTTATATTTGAATTCTTTTTAGGTTTTTCTACTGAAACGATTCAGGCGATGCCTGCCATTAAAGAGTATTTATCATTGGTGTTAAAGCTGTTGTTTGCTTTTGGTATTAGTTTTCAGGTGCCGATTGTGGTGATTGTGCTTGTGAAGTTTGGTATTGTGGATATTGAAGATTTAACTGCCAAACGTCGCTATGTGATTGTTTGGGCGTTTATCTTTTCTGCGATTTTGACACCACCTGATATTATTTCACAAACATTGTTGGCTGTGCCCATGTATATTTTGTTTGAAGCAGGTATTTTTGTTGCCAGACGCTTAGAGAAAGCTGCACCTACAGATGAGATGGATTCTTAAGGCTCTTTTCGCCAGAGTCACGCCCTAGGTTGTTCTTTCTTGTTTGCCCAAGAAAGAACCAAAGAAGGGCACCCACGCAGTCTCGCTTTTTCATTTTATCACAAGTTTTAGGCGGGCGAAAATACTTTCGCTTTATCCGCCTAAATCCCGCGATAAAACGGCGATCCAGAAGTGGGAGGTAAAGCCCCTCCACATTACAACTGCGCCATAGCTTCAAACTTAAAAAGGGTGCGTGTTACTGCGCTTTTCCTTTTGTATTCTGATGCTTCGGCGCATCTTGAACAGGGAGGGGAGAGAAGCTGATGGCTTAAAGGCATTCTTTTATCTGTGTTTATCGGCGTTCATCTGTGGCTATATCTATTGAGTTAGAGGCTAATACATCCGCTGCGCAGAGAAATCTGCTAAGTCTTTCAATAGTTTTAAAATTTCAGCATCACCAGATTCAGGCAATAATGCTTTGGCACGCTCGGCATAATCCTTGGCACGCTGCATGGTGTATTCAGTGCCTTGATATTGGTGGACTTTATTGCGAATCCATTCACGATCATCGCCTTCATAACCATCACGCTCAGAAATATCTTCGACGCGTTTTGCCAAATCTTCATCCTGATGCATGGCATGAATCAAAGGTAGGGTGATTTTTCCTTCTTCCAAATCATGCCCAACAGGTTTGCCTGCTTCTTCGGCTTCTGCCAGATAATCCAGCGCATCATCCATTAATTGAAATGCCACCCCCAAACACATGCCGTATTCAGACATTTTGCGCACAGTCTCTTCATCTTGATTCGATACATGCGCGCCAACTTCAGCAGCGGCAGCAAATAAAACAGCAGTTTTGCGCTCAATGACTTCCAAGCATTCTTCTTCGGTCATTTCTAGGTGAAAAGTTCGAGATAATTGCAGTACTTCGCCCTCTGCAAGGGCGTTGGTGACATCAGACATAAGCGATAACATCACCATATCTTTATCAGCCACCATCATTTGGAAAGCACGTGAGAATAAATAATCACCAACCAAAACACTGGCTTGATTGCCCCACACACCATTGGCGGAAGGGTTACCACGGCGTAAATCAGATGAATCCACCACATCATCATGCAAGAGCGATGCGGTATGAATAAACTCAACAACGACCGACATAGGGATATGACGTTCCCCCGAATAACGAAACAACTTGGCAATCAACAAACAAAGCAAGGGGCGCAAGCGCTTGCCGCCACTGCCGACAATATAATGACCAATAGCGGGAATCATCATAATATCAGATTTTAAATTGTCATGAATGCAAGCATTCACCTTTGCCATATCACTTTGACATAGAGCAATAGCCTGTAGTAGTGGGTTATCAGTTGCTTGATTCACAATGTCGCCATCGTAAGCACGGTGTTAGCATCGTCAAGTTTCATTGTTTTTTAATCTTATCTGAACTAATCTTTCGCATTATGTTGCGGATAAACTCAAAATCTACACGTTGGCAGTCGGCTTTTTCTAAGTCGATGCTTATGATGTTTATTGCACAGCTTTTGCTTTCTGCGGTATGTATTTCGACAGCCAATGCTGATGCTATGAGTCGCAATATTTCGGCAACCGCACACTGCCATAATGAGAGCGTAGTCAACTCGCATGTATCTGATGCGACTCATACAACAAATCATCATATGTCAGCATGCAGCCATTGTGATACGCCTGATATGGGTGTTTCCGCTTCTGCTCCTGCGACTACGGATATGGTGCCTGTACTCTTGGCAGTTATTGTCTTGCCTGAAATGTCTGTATTATCAACTTCGGATGTATCTAGCTTGGTTGATGACAATGCACTGCCCCATAGCTTTTCTCTTCTTTATCAAACAACCCAACGTATTTTAATCTGATTTAACCCTACTGCTTATTTTGCACCTATTGGTGCATGTGATTGCGCATGTCTGCGTTTCACATAAAAATTTGTAGGAGGTTGTTTGGATGCAGCGTGTCTTTAGTCCATATGTATTTAGTTTTTTAGCAGTTTTTTCACCTCACCTTGTGATGGCAGATGAGCCATTAACACTTAAGCAAGCCGAGATACTTGCTGTGCAACAGAATCCAGGCTTATCTGCTACGGCTAGGCAGGCAGAAGCGATGTCCAATGTATCCGCGCAAGTGGGTAGTTTGCCTGATCCAATTCTAAGCTTGAATGCTTTAAACCTGCCAGTTGATACTTTTTCAACAACGGCTGAAAATATGACTCAAATGCAAATGGGGCTTTCGCAAAGGATTCCTTTTCCTGGCAAGCTTGGTTTGCGAGCTTCGGTTGCCGATTACATGGCTGATGCAGCTGCTTTGGATGTTGATGAATTTAAATTACAACTCATTGCCAGTGTGAAGGGTAGTTGGTGGAACCTGTTTTATTTAGATCATGCAATTGAAACGGTGCATCGGAACAAACAACTTTTGCGCCAATTTATCCGCATTGCCGAGACAAAGTACAAAGTCGGTCAGGGCTTGCAGCAAGATGTGTTGTTAGCGCAATTGGAGCTTTCCAAGCTTTTGGATGTAGCTATTCAACTTAAAGCGGCACGTAAGCAACAAGAAGCTCGTTTCAATGCGCTATTGAATCGCCCTGCTCGTTTGAGCATTGCATTACCGCAGACTGCGGATGAAAGCCTACCAACGCTTGCTAGTGAATCTGAGTTGGCTGACTTGGCGTTAAAGAACCGTCCGTTACTTGCCAAGCATGACCGCTTTATTGATGCTGCGCATGATCGTGTGGCATTGGCTGAAAAGGATTATTATCCTGACTTTAACCTTGGTGGAGTCTATGGCTTTCGTAGTGGTGTGAATCCTGCAAACAATCAAAGTAGACCCGATTTTTCAAGTATTCGTTTAAGTATGACTTTGCCTTTTTTTACAGGCTCCAAACAAGATCATCGGCTTGACCAGCGTAAAGCTGAGTTGGCACGTTCAGAGTTCTCTTCGCAGGATGCCAAAGATGCTGTGTTGGCGGAGGTTTCACAAACCTTGGCGGCATATCAACGTGCCAAAGAGCAAACTATATTATTTAAAACAGGGATTATTCCCCAAGCTTCTCAAACGGTGGCTTCGATGCTGGCGGGCTATCAAGTGAATAAGGTTGATTTCCTTAATTTGGTTCGTTCGCAAGTGACGCTTTATAATTATGAAACCCAATATTGGAAAGTTTTGGCAGAAGCAAATCAAAGCTTGGCAAAGCTTGATGCTGCGATTGGAAAGTTTGAGCAATGATTATGTATTTAATAAAAGAAGCATAGGTGGTTGGTGACATGGATAAAAAAATAGTAATGACAGCAATGATGATGTTGCTCTTAGGCTCTGCTGGCGGGTATTGGTTTGCCTCACAACATAGTGCAACAACAGCAGATAAAGATCAAACGCGGCAGGTTCTTTTTTATCGTAACCCCATGAACCCAAGCGTTACCTCTCCAGTGCCTGTAAAAGATAACATGGGCATGGATTATATTGCTGTTTATGCTGATGATGCGCCGAAGGAGAAGAAGGTGTTGTTTTATCGCAACCCCATGAATCCAAGTGTTACTTCGCCAGTACCTGTAAAGGATAATATGGGTATGGATTATATTCCTGTGTATGCAAATGATGGTGATAGCACAGACCCTGTGGGCACCGTTAACATTAATCCGACAGTGGTTCAAAATATTGGTGTGCGCACCATTAAAGCAAAATTGGAAACATTATCGCGCGCGATTCGTACGGTTGGACGCGTCACCTATGATGAGGAGCGTGTTGCACGTCTGCACCCCAAGTATGATGGCTGGGTAGAAAAAATGATGATTGATAAAACGGGTGAGCATGTTCATAAAGGCACGCGTTTGATGTCTATTTATTCCCCGCAACTGGTCGCAACACAGGAAGAGTATTTGCTGGCTCTTAATAATGTTGAAATGTTGAAAAAAAGCCCCTTTGATGATATTCGCAAGGGAGCTGAAAGGCTGCTTCGTTCAGCGGAAGAGCGTTTAGAATTTCTTGATGTTCCAGCGCATCAAATTGAGCAACTGAAGCGTAATCGTAAAGTTATGAAAGGGCTTCATATTCATTCACCTTTTGAAGGTATTGTGATGAATATTGGCGCACGTGATGGGCAGCGTATCACGCCTGAAACGGAACTTTATATGATTGCTGATTTATCCCGTGTTTGGGTGATTGTGGATTTGTATGAGGATGATTTACCTTGGGTGCGTGAAGGTGATATGGCCGATATGACGGTTGCAGGTATTCCTGGTCGCACATTCACAGGTAAAGTGAGTTATATCTATCCTTATTTAGAGGCTAAGACGCGTACGGTAAAAATGCGTTTGGAATTTGATAACCCAGAGCTGGCTTTAAAACCTGACATGTTTGCCAATGTGATTGTTAAAGCTGGCAAACAAATTGATGCTGTAATTGTACCCTCGGAAGCCATCGTGCGAACGGGCGAACAGGATCAGGTGTTTGTACAACGCGGGTCTGGAAAATATGAACCTCGTAAAGTGATTGTGGGCATCGATTCGGAAGGTCAGGCTCAAATTATTGAGGGTTTGAAGGCGGGTGAAATTGTTGTTACATCCAGTCAGTTTTTGATTGACTCTGAATCCAAACTCAAAGAAGCCACCGCCAAGATGATGGAGCCAAAACAAGCCAAAAAGCCTGTAGCAAGTGATATGCAGATGGATGGTATGGAAATGCCCTCGGATATGCCCATGGATATGGACATGCCTGATGGTATGAAAATGGAGGACATGTAATGAGTCTCGTTATTTCAATGCTGGGGCATAAAGGGCAACAATTATGATTCGTTCGTTGATTGATTTATCTATTAAGAACCGCTTCCTCGTATTGATTGCGATGCTCTTGATTACGTTCGCTGGTTTTCAAGCTATGAAAAACACACCGTTGGATGCGATTCCCGATTTATCAGATGTGCAGGTGATTGTGTTTACTGATTTTGCAGGGCAAGCCCCACAAGTGGTGGAAGATCAGGTGACTTATCCGCTAACCACGGCGATGTTGTCTGTACCCAATACCAAAGTAGTGCGTGGTTACTCTTTTTTCGGATTTTCAATGGTGTATGTCATCTTTGAAGATGGCACGGATATGTATTGGGCGCGTACACGGGTATTGGAGTATTTGAATTATGCTTCAGATCGCTTGCCAACAGGGGTCGCACCCAAGCTTGGTCCTGATGCGACAGGTGTAGGCTGGATTTATGAGTATGCGCTGGTGGATAAAACAGGCAAACATGATTTGTCACAACTTCGATCCATTCAAGATTGGTATTTGCGCTATCCGCTGCAAACAGTAAAGGGTGTATCGGAAGTTGCTTCGATTGGTGGTTTTGTTAAACAATATCAAGTTGAGATTAACCCCGATGCCTTGCTTGCCTATGATATTTCGTTGTCCAAAGTTAAACATGCGATTCAACGCTCCAACAATGATGTGGGTGGCAGCCTGATTGAAATGGGTGAAACGGAATACATGGTGCGTGGTCTCGGTTATATTAAGAGTTTACACGACTTGGAAATGATACCTGTGAGTGTTGATGATAAGGGCACACCTGTATTCCTCAAGCAAATTGCCAATATACATTTGGGCCCAGAATTGCGCCGTGGGCTGGTTGAGCTTAATGGTGAAGGCGAAGTTGCTGGTGCTGTGGTGATTATGCGCTTTGGTGAGAATGCTTTGGCAACCATTGAGCGAGTGCGTGAAAAGCTTGAAGAGCTCAAAGCAGGCTTGCCAGAAGGCGTTGAAATCGTGCCGGTTTATGATCGTGGTGATTTGATTGAGCGTGCCGTGGATAATTTGACTGAAAAGCTCATTGAAGAATCCATTGTGGTGGCGATTATTTGTCTTATTTTCTTGATGCATGTGCGTAGTGCTTTGGTCGCCATTATCAGCTTGCCGATTGGTATTCTGATTGCATTTTTAATCATGGGTTGGCAGGGATTATCAGCGAATATTATGTCGTTGGGCGGTATTGCTATTGCCATTGGAGCCATGATTGATGGTGCTATTGTGATGATTGAAAATGCCCACAAACATATGGAAAAGCTTGATAAAAAGGCGGGTGTGAAAGCCCGCTGGGATGCCGTAAGTGCGGCATCCAAAGAGGTCGGTCCTGCACTATTTTTCAGCTTGTTGATTATTACAGTGTCTTTTTTACCTGTGTTTACGCTGCAAGCGCAAGAAGGTCGTTTGTTTGCACCACTGGCTTTTACCAAGACTTATGCCATGGCAGCAGCAGCATTGTTGGCTGTGACCTTAGTGCCGATTCTTATGGGCTTGCTTATTCGTGGGAAAATACCCAGTGAAGATCATAATTTTATCAATATTTGGCTTAAGCGTTTGCATGCACCCGTGTTGGCTCTTGCGATGCGCTGGAAGTCAATAACGCTTATCTTGGCTGTACTTGTTTTGGCTGTGACGGCTTATCCTGTGATGAAAACAGGTTCAGAGTTTATGCCACCATTGGATGAAGGTGATGTGTTGTATATGCCTACGACATATCCAGGTATTTCAATTACCAAAGCCAAAGAATTACTTCAGCAAACCGATAAAATTCTTAAAACTTTCCCTGAAGTTCATCATGTGTTTGGTAAGGTAGGAAGGGCCGAAACGGCTACCGACCCAGCACCGTTATCGATGATGGAAACGACCATTCGTTTGAAACCCAAAGATGAATGGCCCAATCCAAGCAAAACAACCAAGGAACTGATGGCGGAAATGGATAAGGCAATCAATTTTCCAGGTGTCGCGAATGCTTGGACATACCCCATCAAAACCCGTATTGATATGCTTTCTACAGGTATTAAGACCCCCATTGGCATCAAAGTTTCTGGTGAGGATTTGAATGTGTTGGAAAAGGTTGCTGGCGATATTGAAAATGTCTTAAAAACACATCCTGACACACTGTCTGCATTTGCAGATAAAACGGCGGGTGGTTATTACCTTGATTTTGACATTAGACGTGAAGAAGCTGCACGTTATGGGCTGACCGTGGGTGATATTCAGGATGTGATTCAATCTGCTATTGGTGGCATGAATGTCAGTGAAACAGTCGAAGGTTTGGAGCGTTATCCGATTAATATTCGTTATCCGCGTGAGTTACGTGATAATATGGAATCATTAAAACGTGTGCTTATTTCAACACCTGTGGGCGCACAAATCCCATTGTCTTTGGTGACAAACTTAAAACTTCGTCGTGGCCCTCCTTCCATTAAAACTGAGGATGCCACACCCAATGCTTGGATTTATGTTGATATTAAAACCTCCGATATTGGTGGTTATGTCGCCGAAGCCAAGAAACTTGTGCAAGAACAAGTGAACATACCAGCAGGATATTCCTTGGTTTGGTCAGGTCAGTTTGAATATATGGAACGTGCCAATGCTCGTTTAAAGGTCGTTATTCCAATTACACTACTCACCATATTCTTATTACTATTTTTCAACTTTAAGAATTTTGTAGCACCTACAGTGGTGATGATTTCGATTCCTTTTGCCTTGATTGGTGGCTTTTGGCTGGTTTGGTTCCTGGGATATAATATGTCGGTAGCTGTGGCAGTTGGTTTTATTGCTCTGGCAGGCGTATCGGCAGAAATTGGTGTGCTGGTCATGACTTTCATTGACCAATCGGTTGCCAAACTTCGGGCTGAGAAAAAGCGCATATTAAGTTCAGATGAAATCATGCAAGCGGTAGCAGCGGGAACAACACAACGAGTGCGCCCGATTGCGATGACTGCAACGGCTGTGATTGCCGGTTTGGTACCGATTATGTTTGGTAGCGGTACGGGTTCAGATGTGATGCAACGTATCGCAGCCCCCATGATTGGCGGCATGTTTACAGCTACAATTTTAAGTTTGTTGGTACTGCCCGTTATTTATGGTCTGGTACTACAGCTGCAAGAAAAAAGAATGTATAACAAGGAGAATGTATGAGAAAGCAGAAGAGTCGTGTGATGTTATTGGCATTGCTAGGGTTATTGGTGGGAGCTTGTG
>Ga0256829_1002506_pt1 | contig 13628 bp, 11 predicted proteins | sample 131447metaG_FD_185979 | JGI IMG/M metagenome (GOLD analysis project Ga0256829, IMG submission 185979) | Hydrothermal vent microbial communities from Lau Basin, Pacific Ocean - 131-447 | ecosystem: Environmental > Aquatic > Marine > Hydrothermal vents | place: Pacific Ocean: Lau Basin | collected...
CGCTCGCGGGTCAGTGTGTGAACGAAGCGGTGGTGATCGATGTGTCGGGTCGGTGTACCCGGATCGTGTCGGTGGACGCGGGGGCGCGTCGGTGTGTGGTCGAGCCCGGGGTGACGGTGGATGATCTGAACGATGCGATCCGGGGGGAGGGAGTGTTCTTTGCGCCTGATCCGTCCACGGCGCGTCAAGCGACGATCGGGGGGTGTATCGGGAACAACGCTGCTGGGGTGCACTCGATCCTGTACGGGCGGACGTCGGATAACGTGTCGTCGATCGATGCGTGTCTGTGGGACGGGGAACGGGTGACGTTCGGGGCGGGGTCGGCGCTGCGCGATGAACGGGTGATGGGGATCACACGCGAGGTGATGTCGATCGTGCGCGCGAATGCGGGGCTCATCCGGGAACGGTTCCCGAAGACGAAGCGGCGGAGCGCGGGGTATCAGCTCGATGTGATTTTGGAACAGTGCGAATCGTCGGGGTGGGATCCGGGGGGTGTGAATCTGGCGCATCTGCTGTGCGGGTCCGAGGGGACTTTGGCGATGACGCTCGGTGCGGAGCTGATCTTGCACGAGATCCCGAGGTGCAAGGGGCTTGCGGTGATCGCTTGCGCGAGTGTGGATGAGGCGATCGCGCTCGTCGAGCCCATGCTCGGGCTCGGTCCTGCTGGGGTGGAGCTTCTGGATGATTTGATTCTGCGTTTGGCTCGGCAGAACACGGAGTACCGGCGGTATGTGGATCTGCTCCCGCAGAAGGAGGGTGGGGCGCGGGGGGGGGATCCGGAGGCGGTGCTGTATGTGGAGTTCTTTGGTCGGGATCTCGGGGCGATCGAGTCGAAGCTGAGCGCGGCGGAGGGGGTGGCTCTGGGGAGCGCGATCGAGACGTATACGGATCCGGATTCGATGGCGCGGGCTTGGAAGCTGAGGAAGGCCGGGGAGCCATTGCTTCATGCGGTGGAGGGGGAACGGAAGCCTTTGGGGTTCATCGAGGACGGTGCGATCCCGGTGGAGAACCTGGGGGAGTATGTGCGTCGGCTGCGCGCGGTGGTGGAGGGGGAGGGGACGATTGCTTCGTACTACGCGCATGCGAGTGTGGGGGTGCTCCATGTGCGGCCGCTGCTGGATCTGAGGGATGCGCGGGACGAGGGGGCGATGCATCGGATCGCGAGCGCGGCGGCGGATCTCGCGAAGGAGCTCGGGGGGGTGGCTTCGGGTGAGCACGGGGATGGTCGGGCGCGGGGTCCTGTGCTTGAGCGGTTCCTGGGTCCGGAGCTGATGGAGGCGCTCAGGCAGGTGAAGCGGGTGTTTGACCCTCATGGGCTGATGAACCCGGGGAACATTGTGAGCCCGGGGGCGCTGGAGTCGATCTCGCTGAACACGCGCGTGCGGCCGGGCTCGGTGAACCTGACGATCGATCGGGTGGAGACGGGGTTCCGGTACGACGACGAGCACGGGTTCGGTCATGCGATCGAGATGTGCAACGGGGCTGGGGTGTGCAGAAAGAAGGCGGAGGGGACGATGTGTCCGTCTTACCAGGGATCGCTCGAGGAGCGGCACTCGACGCGCGGTCGGGGGAACGCGCTCCGGCTCGCGATCACGGGGCAGTCGAGGTTCGGCGCGGATGGTGGGAGCCCGGACTTCGATGATCCCGGGACGATGGAGACGCTGAAGATGTGTCTCGGGTGCAAGGCGTGCAAGACGGAGTGCCCGAGCAATGTCGATATGGCGAAGCTCAAGAGCGAGTATCTGTACCAGAACCACACGCTCAACGGGATGAGCTTCAGGACGCGCGTGTATTCGCACGTGGATCTGCTGAACCGGATCGGTTCGGTGTCGGCGGGGCTCGCGAACTTCGCGAACGGGCTGGCGCCGGTGCGATCGGTCGTGAATCACGTGATGGGGATCCACCCGGAGCGGTCGCTCCCGAGGTTCCATTCGTCGCTCAAGCGGATCCCGATCCCGGCTGGTGATGGGGACGCGGTGGTGGTCGTGTCGGACACGATGGTGACGCACACGGAGCCCTGGATCGGGCTCGCGGCGGTGGATGTGCTGACGGCGCTGGGATACCGGGCGGGGCTGATCACGTGCTCGGACTTCGGTCGATCGGCGATCTCTCAGGGGGACCTGGATCACGCGAAGAAGGATGGGACGAAGCAGCTCGCGCGGATCGCGGGGTTTGTGGGGGATCGGGAGGTGGGCGCGTATCTGTTCCTGGAGCCCTCGTTCCTGTCGGTGGTGCTCGATGACTGGAAGGATCTGCTTGAGGATCCTGAGTCGCGGTGGGCGCGGGAACTCCGGACGAAGAGTGCGCTGGTGGAGACGTTCGTGGGGGCGCGGGAGCACCCGAACCGGATGGAGGCGATCGGCGGGGAGCAGCGGATGAAGGTGCACACGCACTGTCATCAGAAGTCGCTTTGGGGGAGCGCGACGACGATGGACGCGATGTCGGAGGTAGCGCCCGGGCGGGCGGAGCTGATCGATGCGGGGTGCTGCGGGATGTGCGGGTCGTTCGGGTACGGGGAGGAGATGTTTGAGTTGTCGAGGACGATCGGGGAGCAGCGATTGATGCCCGCGGTGCGATCACGGGGCGATGGGGAGTGGGTGGTTGCGAACGGGACGTCGTGCCGGCATCAGATTCTGGATGCGACGGGGGTGCGCGCGATCCATCCGATCGAGGCGATCGGGGCGCTGATGGGGGTGGTGGATCTGGATGCGCGGCCGGTTCACTGACCTTGTGCGGTCAGGTGGGGACTTTGATGCTCTGCGCGAGTTCGGTGAGGAGTTCGGCGGCGCGAGCCCATTGGACCCCGGTGGAGGGGCCTCCGATGACGAGACGGTGGGCGCAGACGGGGACGAGGAGGTCGTAGACGTCGTCGGGTTCGACGTAGTCTCGTCCCATGATCCATGCGCGGGAGCGGGATGCGTGCGCGAGCGCGAGGGACCCTCTGGGGGAGAGCCCGACATCGATTTGGTCGGAGTCGCGCGTGGTGCGGGCGATGTTGACGATGTAGTGTCGGACGGGTTCGCTGAGGTGGACCTGATCGACTTGTTTCTGGATGTTGACGACGTCTTCGGCGTGGATGACGGGGGCGAGGGATTCGAGGATGGTCTGCGCGGGTCGGATCTCGAGGAGGTCCTGCTCGGCTTCGGCGCTGGGGTAGCCCAGTGAGATGCGCATGAGGAATCGGTCGAGTTGGTTCTCGGGGAGGGGGTAGGTCCCGATGAAGTCGTTGGGGTTCTGGGTCGCGACGACCATGAAGGGATGGGGGAGTTCGTGGCGCTGGCCATCGATGGAGACGAAGCCCTCGCTCATGGCTTCGAGGAGGGCGGATTGGGTGCGCGGGGTGGTTCGGTTGATTTCGTCGGCGAGGACGATGGAGGCGAAGATGGGGCCGCGCTGGAAGCGGGTTTCGTGGGTGTCGGGGGAGATGATGGAGACCCCGAGGAGGTCTGCGGGGAGCATGTCGGGGGTGAGCTGGATTCTGGAGAAGGGGGTATCGACGGACTTTGCGAGGGAGGATGCGAGGAGGGTTTTCCCTACGCCGGGGACGTCTTCGAGGAGGGCGTGTCCTCGGGCGAAGAGGGTGCAGAGGAGCATGTCGATGGGTTCGGGTGATCCGAGGTAGACACGTTGGATCTGGTCGCGGAGTTGGTCGAGTTGTTCGCGCATGGTCGTCCCTGAATCTGCGTGGTTGTCGGGTGAGGATACGCGATGGGAGGGGTTTCGGGTCCCTCGGGTTGGGAATTGGTGGTATGCTGGCGTTCCGATTGGAGATTCTTGGGGTCGTATGCACGGGTCTGAACAGGAGCAAAGGGAAGCCAGGGCGGGGGCTCGTGAAGCGGCGATGGCGCGTCGTTTGACGGGTGAGCTGCGCTGTGTGTCGTGTGGGTATGAGCTGCGGGGGTTGTCGATCCGGGAGGCGTGTCCGGAGTGCGGGGTTCCGGTGCGAGCGACGCTCTTGGGGGTGGTGGATCCGAGGGCGGAGGAGCTTGAGCCGCTGATCGCGCCTGGGGTGGTGGCGCACGGGTTGAAGCTGTGGAGTGTGGGGGCGTTGGTTGCGTGTCTGTGTGTGTGGGGGCTGCGCATCGACGAGACGGTGACATTCGTGACGGGGCACGGTCTGAAGCTGGACGTGTTTGGTTTGATCGGGGCGGGGGCGCTCGCGCTTTCGGGGGTGGGGGCGTTGGTGCTGCTCCGGCCGCACCGGTTGGTGACGAGGTGGTCGGCGATGCGGGCGGCGTTGGGGGTGTCTGCGTATGTCCCGATGGTGTTGATCTACTGGGCGATCTATCGGGGGTTCGATGTGGCTTCGCCGGCGCCGTTGATCAGCCCTGGGGCGCAGCGGCTCGATCGGTCCTTGCTCCGATTGGCGATGCTTGCGTGTGTGGCGATCGCGATCTGGGGGCTGCGCCCGCACGCGATCATGCTCGCGATGCGGAGTGTGATCGTGCGGACGGGTCGGGTGGATCGTCAGTCGATGTACGCGTTGTTGGCGGTGTTTCTGGTTGCGGGCGTCGGGGATGCGCTGAACGTCGGGGGGGTCCTGATGGGGGGCTTGCTGGGGGATCTGTTGACCCAGCTCCATGTGGTGCTGGTGGCGCTGGGGTCGGTGCTGGTCACGCTCGGGATGGTCAATATCGTGATCGACACGGTCCGGCTCGGGCCGGTGTTGCGACATCGGGGGGTGGGGCTCTCGGATGTTTTTGAGACGAACCGTGCTCGGGAGCGCCGGAGCGGGGTGTGAAACCCGGGGGCGTGGATCCCACTACACTGGTACGTACGGATATTGGGTTCTCTGCAGAAGGAGCTGTGAGTATGCGCATGGTGCACGCTTTGATCGGGTCATTTGTGGGGGTCGGGACGGTTGTTGGGAGTGCCGGCGCTGCTGAAGCGCGGGTGGTCGAGACGGAGGGTGTCGTCGCGGCGAGGTCGCTCGCGGTGCTCGTGCTCGAGGGGACCCCGGCGGAGTATCAGCACGGGTTCAACTGGATCGGGGAGGGCTCGGACACCCTGCTGGGTCTGATTACGACGATCGATACCCTCGCGTTTGATCCGGAGTTCGGGGGGCTCGTGATCCGGCTCAAAGGGGCTTCGCTGTCCTCGACCCAGATCGAGGAGCTCGGTGCGGCGATGGAGCGGTATCGGGACGAGGGGAAGAAGATCCATCTTTTCTCGGAGTATTACGACCCGGGGGCGCTGCTGCTCGGGAGCTACGCGGATGAGGTGATCCTCCAGGAAGGTGGGTTCGTGTCGTTCCCGGGGATCCACATGGAGGAGATGTACCTGGCTTCGATGCTCGAGTGGGTCGGGGTGAAGGCGCAGCTCGTCCAGGTTGGGGACTACAAGGGCGCGAACGAGACGATGACCCGGAGCGAGCCCAGCGAAGCGTGGGATCGGAATATCTCGTCGCTCCTGGATGCGATGTACGGCGAGATGCGTGCGAAGCTCAAGGACGGTCGTCGGATGACGGATCGGGAGCTGGATCGCGCGATGGAGGAGGCGTGGTCCGCGAGCGGTGAGGAGGCGATGGAGGTCGGGCTGATCGATTCGGTCGTGGATCTCCCGGAGCTCAAGGCGCACCTGTCGGACGAGTACAACACGGAGATCTCGTGGGTGACGGATCCGTACGACGTGGGCGGCTCGAGTGCGCCGGACTTCTCAAACCCGTTCGCGCTGTTCACCCAGATGTCGAAGCCCAGAACGGTGTCGATCGATCACCCGACGATCGCGGTGCTGCACATCTTCGGGACGATCGTGGACGGGGACTCGTCCGAGGGCGGGATGTTCGGTGGGGGGACCCAGACGGGGTCGCGGACGATCCGGAACGCGATCGAGGACATCATCAAGGAAGACGAGATCGAGGGGGTGGTCATCCGGATCAACTCCCCGGGTGGATCGGCGATCGCTTCGGAGGTGATGTGGCAGGGTGTGGAGCGGTTGCGTGAGCACAAGCCCGTGTGGGTGAGTGTGGGGAATATGGCCGCTTCCGGTGGGTACTACGTGCTCTCCGGGGGTGAGAAGGTGTACGTGAATCCGTCGAGCGTGGTTGGGTCGATCGGTGTGGTCGGCGGGAAGTACGCGATGGGGGATGTGTACGAGAAGCTGAAGATCAACGTGGTGGAGCGTTCGCGCGGGCCGGTGAGCGAGCTGATGAGTTCGTCGTCGCCTTGGGATGCTCGGCAGGTCGCGTTGGTTCGTGAGGAGATGACGGAGACGTACGACCTGTTTACGTCGCGCGTGAAAGCTGGACGCCGTGGGATCGATCTCAGCAAGACGGCGGAGGGTCGGTTGTTCCTGGGCGAGCGCGCGATCGAGCTGAAGATGGCGGACGAGATCGGCGGGATCGATGACGCGATCAACGATCTTGCTGATGAGCTGGACATGGGTGACTACGACGTGGTGCACTATCCCGAACCCCCGACGTTCGATAAGGTGCTCCGTGAGATGCTCGGCGGATTCATGGAAGCGCCGGTCGTGTCGGTGAATCCCGTCGAGGCGACCCTCCGCGCGGTGCTCGGTGAGGATCGGTACGCGGCGATCGTGGATCAGCTCAACGCGATGATGCTGCTCCGTGACGAGAAGGTGCTGCTGGTGAGCCCGCACGTGTTCATCGTGCGTTGAGATCGGATTGGATCCTGAATGACAAGCGGCTCGGTCCGAGGACCGAGCCGCTTTGGTTTTTGAGATGTCGGGGGAGGATCAGATGTCGTTGATCTCTTCGGACTTCTTCTGGATCATGGTGTCGATCTTGTTTTCGTAGCTCTTGAGGAGTTCCTGGATCTCGTCCTTGAGGGTTTTGACCTCGTCTTCGGAGATGTGGACATCGGCGTTTTTGGTGAGCGCGTCGGCGTGCTTGTTTGCGTCGCGGCGGGCGTTGCGCATGACGACCTTTTGCTCTTCGCCGACCTTTTTGGCTTGGGCGATGAGCTGCTTGCGCCGGTCCGCGGTGAGGGTGGGGAGGTTGATGCGGATCTGCTTGTCTTCGACCTGGGGGTTGACGCCCAGGTTGGCGTCTTCGATGGCTTGGCGGATGGAGTTGATGATGGAGGCGTCGTAGGGCTTGATGAGGAGCTGGGTGGGCTCGGGGACGGAGACGGCGGCGATGCCCTTGAGGTCGGTGTGGGAGCCGTAGCACTCGACTTTGATGTACTCGACCATGGCGGGGGAGGCGCGGCCGGCGCGGATCCCGCGGAGTTCGTCGCCGAGGTAGGTCTCGGCTTTCTTCATGGATTCTTCGGCTTCGAGGAGGATGGTGTCGGGGTCGGTGCTCATGGTCGTTCTCCGCGCGCCCTGCTTATTCTGGGCGTGGGTGGATGGTAGGCGTTTGGTGTGGTTCGGGGGGTTATTCGGCGGTGAGGAGGGTGCCGATGGGTTCGCCTTCGATGACCCGTCGGATGTTGCCCTTGATTTTGAAATCGAAGACGAGGACGGGGATTTTCTGTTCCTGGCACATGCTGAGGGCGGTCATGTCCATGACGCGCAGGTCTTTGCTGATGGCTTCCTTGAAGGAAAGGGCTTCGTAGCGGGTGGCGCTGGGGTCTTTGTTGGGGTCCGCGGAGTAGACGCCGTCCACTTTGGTGGCTTTGAGAAGGATGTCGCAGTCGAGTTCGGTGGCGCGGAGGGAGGCGCAGGTGTCGGTGGTGAAGAAGGGGTTGCCTGTTCCTGCGGCGAGGATGACAACGCGGCCTTTTTCGAGATGGCGGATGGCGCGGCCTCGGATGAAGGGTTCGGCGACGGAGCGGATGTCGAGGGCGGACATGACCCGGGAGGAAACCCCGAGGGTGACAAGTTTTTCTTTGAGGGCGAGGGCGTTGATGACGGTTCCGAGCATGCCCATGTAGTCGGCGGTGGCTTGCTGGATGTCGCCGGCTTTGGCGAGTTCGGCGCCCCGGATGATGTTTCCGCCTCCGACGACGACGGCGACCTGGGCTCCGGCGCTTGCTGCGTCTTTGACTTCTTCGGCGATGGTGGAGAGTTCTTGTGTGGAGATCCCGAAGGAGCCCGGGGCGCAGAAGGCTTCGCCGGAGAGTTTGAGGAGGACGCGGTCGGGTTTGGCGCGGTTGGGCTTCGGGTCGTTGGTCATTCGGTTCTCCATGTGCTCGGGATTGAACACAGGGGGGAGGGGAGGGTCAACCTGCGGGGCTGATGTGGGAGGAAATGGGGTGGATCCGGAGGGGGATCGAACCGGACGGCGGATCGCACGAATGGGATGATCGGACCGAGCGGGGATCGCGTGGGCGCGGTACTGTGGGGAGAACGGATTCGGGACACGGAAGGGACGGATCGGCGCGATGGACGAGCGCGAAGCGGGACCACACATGATCGAAGCGGAGTATGTTTCGCCTCATCGGCGGATCATCGAACGCGCGACCCTGGGGGGGCTCGGGATCTCGGTGATCGTGCACATTGTGCTGCTGGTGATCGCGCTGCTGGTTCGGATCGACTATTCGATCGGGGATGCTGGGGGTGGTGATTCGCTCCCGGTGGAGTTCGCGGTGCTCCCGGAGTCGGCGCTGGACGAGCAGACGGCGATCGATGTTCAGGAGGTGCAGTTCGAGCAGATCCAGACGGAGTCCATCGTGGATCTGGATCTGTTGTCGGATTCGGGATCGAACCAGAGCGTGAGCGATCTCGCGGATGAGCTGGCTCCGGAGCTGGACATGGGTGGGGGGGCGATATCGAGTGTGGATGTCAGCACGGGGAGCTCGGGCGCGGGGACGGGGGAGGGCGCGAGTTTCTTCGGGCTCGAAGCATCGGGGAAGCGGTTCGGGTACATCGTGGACCACTCGGGATCGATGAACAGTCTGCTCGGGTCGGGGGAGATGACGCGCTGGGAGCTGACCCAGGTGGAGCTGATCCGCTCGGTGCACGCGCTGACGGGGGGGGCGGAGTTCTCGATCGTTCTCTATTCGACGATGGCGGAACCTCTGTTCGGGACCTCGAACTGGGTGAAAGCGACGAGCGCGAACAAGGCTTCGACGGGTGTGGCGGTGATGAGCGAGAGCGCGAACGGGGACACGAGGCCGGAGGAAGCGTTCGAGATGATGTACGGGCTCGTGCCCAAAGCGGACGCGATCTATTTCATGACGGACGGGGAGTTCAAGCCCGAGGTGGTTGGGTTGATCTCGCAGCTCAATCGGAGACGGCGGATCCCGGTGCACTGTATTTTGTTCGGGGAGGTCGGGAACCCGACGGCGCAGCAGCGGGTGGAGTCGATGATGCGGAACATCGCGAAGAACACGGGGGGGCGCTATGTGCACATCAGCGATAGCGGGAGCAATCCGGGGGTGACGCCTTGAGGTTGCTGGGTCTGCTTGTGGGGTTGGTGGTGGGGGTGTACTCCGCGAGCGCGGCGGATGTTGTGGTGGGGGTGATCGAGGACGGGGTGGTTTCGGAGTTGAACGGGGAGTTGCTGGGTCAGGGGGTCGATGGGGTTTGGGTCAAGATTGATGGGGAGACAGAGAAAGTGCCTTGGTTCGAGGTGGTTCATGTGGGGGTGGACCAGGGTTTCCGCGCGGCTCCTGGGTATGACGAGATGCATGAACGGTCCCGGGTGGGATTTGTGCGCGCGGGGGTGGGCGATTGGCGCGGGGCGGCGGAGTCCGTTCGGACGCTCGCGCCGGGATTGCTGGGATCGGAGTCGCGGCAGGCGCGTTGGGTGTTCTCGGTGCTCCTGAAGGATGCGGGGCTCCGGGGGGACACGAGCGATGCGTGTGTCGCGATGCTCGCGCTCCGGATGAGCGGGGAGCGGAAGGGGTTCGATCCGAGGCATTCGCTTCATCCGGATGCGCCGATGGTGGGCGGGGTTGCGGGTGGGGGCGCGTTGTTCAAACTGCTGCGCGATCATGAAGCGTGGGGTGATGTGGAGCGGGCGATGATCGCGCTGCGCGGGGCGATTGACGATCGGCCGGGGTACGGGGGCGCGATGGAACAGGCGCGTGGCGCGGGTGGGGGGATCGGGATGGAGCTGTGTGTGCGGATGTGCACGGCGCAGCTGGATCCGGATTCGGAGGAGCGTGAGCGTGCCCGCGCGTGGCTCCGGTCGCGCGCGACGTCGATGGATTCGACGTGGATCGATGGGTGGGCGCGGCTCGCGCTCGCGGAGTCGCTCGCGCTGGAGGGGGATGAAGAATCGGTGTCTCGCGCGATGATCGAGCTGTCCCATGTGGTGGTCCGGTTCGGGGGCGAGCTCCCGATCGCGCGGGTCGGGATCGAGATGGCTCGTCGGATCGCGATCGAGCACGATCGCGGCGCGGCGCTCGAGGCGCTGGATCGCACATATCACGGAGCAATGGAGTCCGGCGCGAGGTCGCGCACGGATTGAGACTGGGCGATGCGCCCCGGGGAGTTGTATGGACACGCTATTGGCGATGGAACCGGTGTTGATCACGCTCGCGCAGGACGAGGGTGTTGATCGTTCGTTGCTGGATTATGTGGTGTCGGGTGGGCCGATCGGTGCGATCATCCTGATCCTGTCGCTTGTCGCGATCGGGATGATTTCGGCGCAGATCTTCCGGATCCGGCGCGAGAAGTTGTCCCCCGAGGCGCTGGTGGAGGAACTCCGCCCGGCGCTTGCGGAGTCGGATGTGGAGCGTGCGATCGAGCTGTGCTCGGATGAGGAGAATGCGAGCTATTTGGCGCGTGTGGTGGGGTCGTCGCTGACCCGTTCGGCGCGGTCTCCGTTCGGGATGCTCGAGCTCCGTTCGACGGTCGAGGAGACGGGGCAGCTCGAGATCGATCGGTTGTACCGGCTCACGGATGGGATCGGGCTGATCGCTTCGATCGCGCCGATGTTGGGGCTTCTTGGGACGGTGGTGGGGATGGTGGGCGCGTTCGATGCGATCACGATGGCTGAGGGTCCGGCGCGTCCTGATCAGCTTGCGGGGAGCATCTCGACGGCGCTGATCACGACGGTGCTCGGGCTGATCGTCGCGATCCCGTGCACGAGCGCGTACACGTATCTCCGGAACCGGATCGATCATCTGACGACGGAGATCAATGAGCTGATCGATGAGCTGATCGCGCCGCTCGAGCAGGCGAGCGCGTCGCAAGGGCAGGGGAGCTGAAACGTTGCGGCGACGTGATCGAGAGTCCGGGCACCAGAAGCAGGTCGATCTGACGCCGATGATCGACGTGGTGTTTCAGCTCATCATCTTTTTCATGCTGACCTCGCACCTGGGGGATCTCCGGAGGACGGAGATCGATCTTCCTCGTGAGGAGGGGACGGAGCAGCGCGAGGATCGTCAGGCGGCGATGGTGATCGATATCGGGTTCAACGGGGATTACTACGTCGAGTCCCGGGTGACGGCGCTGAGCGAGATCCATCGGTTGGCCGTCTCGGGGCTCGCGACGGAGGGGCGCGGCCAGGTGTTCGATGTGCTGATCCGTCCCGATCGGAATGCGCCCGCGGTGTATCTGGATCGCTTGCTGACATCGTTGACGGAGGCGGGGGTGACGCGCTGGAAGATGGGGACGTATGCGCCCGTGGGGGGTGGATGATGGGCGCGAAACGGAGACGTCGTCGGGGGTCCCATCTCGGGGCGCTCCCGTTGACGAGCATGATCGATGTGGTGTTCCTGCTCTTGGTGTACTTCTTGGTGACCTCGAGTTTCAAGGAGCCCGAGCGGGATCTGTCGTCGTCGGTGCAGGGCGAGGGTGGTGGGGTGAGCGCGAGTGAGCTGCAGCCGCAGATTGTGGATGTGGTGCGGACAGCGGATGGTGTGGAGTATCGGATCGGGTCGAGGGTGGCTCGGTCGCGCGAGGAGCTCCGCGCGGTGCTGGCCGCGCTCCCGAGGGATGCTGGGGTTGCGATCCGGGCGCGTCGGGATGCGCCGATCGGGGCGATCGCGACGGCGATGCAGGTGGCGCAGGACGAGGGGTACGTGAAGCGGAGCTATGTCCCACGCGATGAGTGATCGTTGGTTCCAGGTCGGGTTGGTGTGCGCGTTGCTCGGGTGCGCCGGGGGCGCGGTAGCTTCTCCTGAGGACGAGACGGTGACGGGGTTCTTGCGCGAGGAGGGGCTCGGGGAGCTTCTGGAGATCCAGCTGTTTGATCGGATTCTTGCTGAGGACGACGAGTCGGATCGTCGGGTGCTCGCGGAACGATTGGGGTCGTTGTATCTGTCGATGATCCGGGAGGGGGCGCTGGATCCGGATTCGATGGATCGTTCGATGGCGCGGGCTCGGGTGCTTTGCGAGCTGATGGCCGACGATGTGCTTCTGGATCTTCGGCTCGAGCTGATCGTGCGGGTGTATCAGGCGCATGAACGGGCGGCATCGCTCGCGCGGATCGATCTGCTCGACGGCGATCGTCGGGCGCGTGCGATCGAGGCGTTGTCGGGGATCGAGCCCGAGCTTGAGCGGATCGCTTCGTACGCGTTTGTGTCGATCGATCGGCTGAACAAGGCCGCCGCTCGGAGTGTGGGGGAGAAGCAGCTCGCGTTTGATCAGGAGCTCGGGGATGTGCGTGCGACCCATTCCAGGGCGCGGTTCATTTTGGGGTGGGTGGGGTATTCGCTCGCGGTGCTCGAGCGCCGGGTGGTGCCCGAAACGGTGCTGCAGAGTTTCGGTTGGATTCTGGGGTTTGAGGGGAAGTCGTTGGTGCTCGATCGGGTCGATACGGACCTGTTCGAGTACGAGCATGTGGCGCGTTCGATGCTGGGTGTGGCGATGTGCCGATCGCAGAACGCGGAGATCCGGGGGGGGCACGATTACACGGAAGCGCGGTTGTGGCTCGAGAAGCTGACGGAAGCGCCGGGGACGGCGGATGATGTCCGGGAGCTCGGGGAGCAGCGGTTGTTGGGGGTGGTGGCGAGGGAGCGGGATTGGCGGGAAGCAACTCGTCGGGCGTTGTATCTGCGGGATGTCGAGCCGGAGACGCTTTTGACGACGGCGGTGGCGCGGGATCTTGCGATCCAGGGGCTGCTCGGGATGGGGGAGCGGAATCAGGTGAGCGGGGGTGTGGAGGGGGCGCAGGAGTGTGCGCGGATCGCGCTCGAGCAGCTCGTGTCGCTCGGGGAGATCGGTCATGTGCTGGAGTTGTCTCGGAGGTTCGGTTCGCTCCCGATGCTCCGTTCGGGGTTCATTGCTGCGTATACCCGGGCGCTGGATGCGTTAAGTCGTGCGGATTCGGAGCGGAGCGCGAACGCGTATGCGGTGGCTTCGGATGAGTTGCGGCGGGCGATCGGGTCGGATGATGCGGATTCGTACCGGGAGTACGTGCGAGAGTGCGCGTTGTCGCTCGCGTATTGCGAGATCCGCGCGGAGCGGCCGTTGCGTGCGATCGAGGCGATCGATTCGATTCTGGATGAACTGATCGATCCGGCGCAGATCGAGCAGGCGCGGTGGCTCGATATCCTCGCGCACGATGGCGCGATCCAGGGCGGGGCTCCGGGGCTCGGGGAGGCGCTCCGGACGAAGCTCGGCTCGTATCTGCGGGACTACGCGAACACGGATCGGGCGAACACGCTGGTGGTGCGTTTCGCGCTCGGGGAGCACCTGGATCCTCGCGATGCGATCGATGCGCTGCTGATCGATGATCCGGATGATCCGCTTGCGCTGACGGCCCGGCGGAAGCTGGTGCAGTTGTTGTACGAGCATCCGGAGCTTGGGGGGCTCGATGGTTCGGGGGG
>Ga0256829_1002507_pt1 | contig 13627 bp, 18 predicted proteins | sample 131447metaG_FD_185979 | JGI IMG/M metagenome (GOLD analysis project Ga0256829, IMG submission 185979) | Hydrothermal vent microbial communities from Lau Basin, Pacific Ocean - 131-447 | ecosystem: Environmental > Aquatic > Marine > Hydrothermal vents | place: Pacific Ocean: Lau Basin | collected...
TTGAAATAAACTGGATTTATGATGAAGAGAATGAGAGTGCAGAGGAAGCGGGTGAAGATTTTATAGAAGATTTTGAAGATTTAAATATTAACCTTGTACAAAAATGAAAATGGAAGATAACAAACTCATAAATGAACTTCTGGCTCTTCAAAAGGGTCTTAGCTTAACTACAAATAAGCTTATAAAAGACATTAAACGCCAAGATAAGATAATGGTTCAGTCAGATAAACGACAACGCCAAGATTATGATGAACTGCAACATAGACTCGAAGAAGTGAAAGTGCTTGAAAAAGCACAAAAAGACCTTTTAGACTCTTTTATTGAGCTTATTGCTGGTGCTATTGATGCCAAATCAAAATACACAGGTGGACATTGTAACAGAGTACCCCAACTTGCCGTAAAACTTACACAGATTGCAAGTGAAAGTGATGCAGAAGCTTTTAAAGATTTTAGCATCAAAAGTGATGATGAGATGCGAGAAGTCAGTATAGCATCATGGTTACATGATTGTGGAAAAGTAACAACTCCAGAGTATGTAGTTGATAAGGCAACAAAACTTGAGACAATTTACAACCGTATCCATGAAGTTCGCACTCGTTTTGAAGTGATGCATAGAGATAAGACGATAGAAGCATTGAACAAAAAACTTGCAGGTGAAGATGCACAAGAGGTAGATGCATGGCTTGAAAAAGAGCATGAAAAACTGCAAGAAGATTTTACAGTTTTAGCAAATGCCAATGTAGGTGCAGAGTTTATGAAAGATGAAGATATGAGGAGAATTGAAGAGATTGCAAATCAAACTTGGGTACGAAACTTTGATGATACCCTCGGTCTTGCACATGAGGAGAAACAAAGACTCCTCCAAGAAAACTCAACAACTCCTCAAGTAGAAAAAATTCTTGCTGATAAACTTCGTCATGTTATACCTAGAGAAGATTTTGATTTTGAAGAGTATGAGAGACTTGGTTTTAAAACACCTGTCCCTGAAGTTTTGTACAATCTCGGAGAACTCTACAACATGAAAACAAAAGCAGGTACTCTGAGTCAGGAAGAACGCTATAAAATACAAGAACATGTCATAATGACAATAAAAATGCTTGAACAACTCCCCTTTCCGGACTATCTTAAAAATGTGCCTCTTTATGCGGGTTCTCATCATGAGACACTTATAGGCACAGGGTATCCAAAACAACTCACAAAAGAAGATATGCCAATCCCTGCAAGAGTTATGGCAATAGCAGATGTTTTTGAGGCATTAACAGCATCAGATAGACCTTATAAAGAACCAAAGACACTTTCTCAGTCTGTTAAAATTCTATCCTTTATGGCAAAAGATGAACATCTAGACCCAGACATCTTTAAACTCTTTTTGAGTAGTGGACTCTACTTGGATTATGCAAAAGAGTATTTGAAACCTGAACAGATAGATAGTGTAGATATTGCTCAATATTTAGAAACAGAGTAATACACCTACCAAAAGAGAAGATATCAAAAATAGATACAATGGATACTTTTTAAAAAATGTGATGCAAAGTTTATTTCAAAACAAATTGAATTTATACAGAATTGGATTTTTATACAGCTCAGAAGCAGGAACTTCTTCATGGCATAAAAGCACAAAACCTAAATATAAGTTCAAAGAGTTCACAAATAGATCCTATATTGCACTCAGTAGCTCAAGTGTTAATGCAAAGAACTAAAGTGATGGATTAACTATATAAAAGTTCTTTAACAACTTCTCTATCATCAAAAGGGAATTTGTTATCATAGATGATTTGAAAAGCCTCATCACCTTTTCCAAGTATCACAACAACCTCTTCACCATCTTGTGCATCTAGTGCCATTTTGATAGCTTTTTTTCTATTTAACTCAACTACAACATTACTTTTATCTTCTATACCACCTAAAATATCCTCTGCAATCTTTTGAGGGTCTTCACCTCTTGGGTTATCACTTGTTATAAAAACCTTTTTTGCTAATGAAGCGGCAACTCTTCCCATAAGTGGTCTTTTCAGTGTGTCTCTATCTCCACCAGCACCAAAAACAACTAAAAGTTCTTTCTCTTTTAGAGCATTTAGAACTTGTTGCATACCATCTGGAGTATGTGCAAAATCAACTATAACATTAGGAGTAACACTAACTTGTTCCATTCTTCCACTAACACCTGCAAAGTTATCCACAACATCTGCTATCTCTTCTAGTGTTTTATCGCTTACGAGATGAACAGCACTTATTGCTGCCATAAGGTTATAAAGATTGAAAAATCCATGAAGAGAGGCAGTAAAGGGAACTATCTCTTGAAAATGCTGAACAATCCCTGAACTTCCATCATTGAGAGAATAAGCCATAAGTCTGTAGGTAGAAGGGTTTTCAATACTATAAGTATATGCATTTTTAAAGTTGAAAGCTGCTTTGTCTTCATCTCTGTTTATAAGTTTCTTTCCTTCATCTTGGAAAAATGAGTTCTTAACAGTTGTATATTCACCTATAGTTTTATGATAATCTAAATGGTCTTGAGTAATATTTGTCAAAATTTTCAAGGCAAAATTCAAACCTTCTACTCTTTGTTGGACTATTGCATGAGAGCTAACTTCCATAACAAAATACTCACATTCAGCACTAACTGCTTGATATATATGTTTGTAAGTATTTAAAACTGAGGGTGTTGTTAGTGTTTTCCCCTCTGCTGTTTCATCGTTTATAAATAGTCCACGAGTTCCTTGCATAGCAGTTTTGTAGCCAAGGTCAAGTAAAAAAGAGTAGATAGCACTTGCTGTAGTTGTTTTTCCATTAGTTCCAGTTATAGCAATTATTTTGATTTTATCTACACCAAAAAGTTCTGCTATATCTTTTATCTGTATAATAGAGTGAGCCTCATTATCTTTTGCATTTTGCAAAAACTTTTTATTTTGATGTGTTAAAACAAAAGCTGTTTGACTATCACACTCCAAGGAGTTTTCTGTTACATATTTGTATGTTTGGTCTGGAAGTTCAATCTTCAACTAAGCACCTACCTTAGCATTAGCAAGTTTTTTAAGAAGCTTATGAAGAAGCTTATCACTAGGATAAACACTAAGAGCATTTTCAAGATATGTTAGTGCCATCTCTTCAAAATCATGTTCTATCAACCTATCTAAAAAATCTACAAAGTCCTCTTTTTTTGTAATAATAACACGAGTAGAAAACATGATATTTTCAAAGGTTTCTTTAAAACCTGCACCACCAGCAATTATATCTTTAAAATCTTGATAGAGAATTCCATCTTCAAGTTCCAATCTATCGCGAATAGGTTCAGAAAACACTTCACTAAACTTCTCCATAGAACCATCCATGTTTTTTAAAATCTCTTCCATGATAATATCTGCTTGTTCTTTATCATCTTCTTTTAAGATTTCATAGTAGTCAAAAAGTGCTTCAGCACCACCCTCTCCACTCATAGCCATTTCAGAAAGGATTACACCATTATATGCTTCTTTAGAGTTTGGAAAGTTCTGCAAAACAGTTGCGAATTTTTCCAAAGCACTTCTATATTCTTCTTTGTTAAAACTATCTTTTGCTTGTGATAATGTCTTGAATTTACTTAATATACTCATGTTTTACTTACAGATTTTCAATATCGTTTTCCATACCAAATGGCACATTTACAACGGTTAATTCTGGATGAATATCCATACGAAGCTGTCTCTCAACTCCATATTTTAGTGTGTTTCCACTACTACCACAACCAACACATGCACCTTTTAACTGCACATAAACTTTCGAGTCTTTAACTGTTATAAACTCAATATCACCACCATCTAATGCTAAAGATGGTTGTACTTTTGCTATGACTGCTCTTACTGGGTCTAATAACTCTTCATCAGAAAATGGAATCATTTCTATCCTTTTAAATATTCTTATTTAATTCATAGCTGTAAAATATGACAAACTTGCTTAACTTATCATAAATATTTTAACTATATTTTCCCTTTAATGCAAGGGTCTCATGGACATATGATGGTTTTCTCATACCAACGAGTATAAAATCAACACTATCTCTTTGCATTAAGAAATTTAATGCACACTCTTGCATACTCTCATGACAATCTTTAAAAACATCATTTAGTGCTTTTTTTGTGTTTCTTGAACACTCATATTCAACCATCTTTCTATATTCAACAAAAAATACATCTATGTACTGAAGCATTATATTTAAACTATCTTCATCAAGATTCTCAAGACTCTTTCTTATGTGTGGTAGTATTTGTCCATAAAGAAAAGAGTCAAAGTCTCCAATCCAACCAAATTTATGTTTATTTTCATCAAGTTCTTCAAAAAGATTATATAATGGTTTTAGAGTTTCGTTATCACATGTATCTAAAAGTTCATTGAAATGATGATAATATTCACTACTCTCGTCATATTCAGCTAGTCTATACATTTGAGCATCTTTTTGAGCATTAAGTGGACGATTTACCAAAACTCTTATGCCATTTTCTTTAGCCCATGAAGCACATTTTAGTCCCTCTTGTTCTAAGATATTTATTGGAAGTTGTATTGTTGAAAAACTGTGTGTATCATTTCCAACTTTTTCACTAGCTCTATCTGCTAATGTAATCAAATCTTCATACGGTAAAAATTCAAGGTCTTTACTCTCTTTTGCAAAACTATTAGAACTTATCCCGTATGAGCCAATGCGACCATTTTTAACCTCTTCTTCAAGTGCAACAAAAGCTTCGTAAAGTCTATGATACATGGCATCAAGAGTATCATCTCTATCTGCATTTTTATTAAGAGCATCTAAAAGATAGTATTCTGGATTGTGTATAAGATAAGTATCTATTTTATTGACCTCTAAACGAGACATTGATTTTTTAAGTTGATCTCTCATGAAAGATGGTGCTATGGAGTGAAAACATACTTCGCTAAACTCTACAACGCCATCATAAGGTTCTTCTTGATGAGAGAGCATATTAGTGCCTTGTATGTAGCCATACTTACTAACTATCTCTATCTTTTCTTTTGTTTCAGTATCAAACTCTTTAAAAGCTAAAGCTATTGCTATCTCTGCAGAACCATCCATATAGTTACTTGATGTATCTATCATAGTTATACCTGATGCTATTGCATCTCTTAGTGCTTGTATATGTAAAGGGTTTTGGTCTGTTATTCTGTAAGTTCCAAATGCGAAATTACTCATTGTAAGTCCTATTTATCAAAGTATTTTAGAATTTGGAGGTTTGATTGCCACTCACTCTCGTTCCCAAGTTGTACTTGGGAATGCATATATATATGAGTTACCAAACAAAGTTTGACAACTAGATGAGTTTAGTTATACTAACTCTATAAAAGCCATAGTAGTAGCATCACCACGACGAATTCTTGTTCTAGTAATTCTTGTATATCCACCAGCACGATCTACATACTTAGGAGCAACTTCATTTACTAAAGTTTTAGTAGCTTCTTTACTTTGAAGCGCAGCAAATACTGTTCTGTGAGCATTAGAGTCGTTCTTAGTAGCAACTGTGATAAGTTTTTCTACATATGAACGCAACTCTTTTGCTTTTATAGCAGTAGTTTCGATTTTACCATGTTCTATTAACGCAATACTAAGGTTCTTAAGTAAAGCAGCACGGTGTGCACTTGTACGACTTAGTTTACGATATCCATGACGATGTCTCATATATCTTCCTCTGTTAAGCTTGTAAAGCTTCTATTTTCTTTTTTAATGCAGCAACTACATCATCAGCTAAGTCAGCACCAACTGCATAGCCAAATTCTTGAACTTTTTCAACGATTTCATCGTATGATTTTTTTCCAAGGTTTTTAACATTTTTTAAATCATTTGTACTCATTAGTGTGATTTCACCAATAAGTTTAATGTCTGAACGGTCAAGACAGTTATAACTACGAGCACTTAAACCTAAACTATCTATACTAGTAGCTAGTTTTTTAAGGTCTTCAGACTCTTCAACTCTCTCTATTGTAGTAGGAGCTTTTATACTAATCTCTGAGTTAAATACAGCAAGTTGTGCGTACATAACTTCCAAAGAGTTTCTAAATGCATCTACAGGAGAAATCTGACCATCAGTTCTGATGTTCATAACAACTCTTTCAAAGTTAGGGTTATCTTCTACAAGTACATTTTCGATTTTGTATGTTGCACTTCTAACTGGTGTAAAATAAGCATCAAGTGCTATATAACCATCTTCTAACTCTTCATAAGTATCTTCACTAGCAACATAGCCGATACCTTTAGCAATCTTAATACTAAAGTTAAGTGTAGAATCTTCATTTAAAGTAGCTAAAGGAGCATTTGGAGTTACAACTTCAACTTCATCATTACTAAGGTCACTTCCTGTTATAGTACATGGACCTGCAAATGTATAATTGATTTCTGTCTCTTCAACTTCATCGTTTAGTTTAAAACGAATCTCTTTAAGATTTAAGATAAAATCTGAAATATCTTCAAGCATACCACGCACTGAGTCAAACTCATGCTTAGCACCCTCGATTTTTATAGCTATTGGAGCATATCCAACTGAGCTACTTAATAGAAAACGGCGTAGTGGATGAGCCAAAGAGATAGCATAACCCGTCTCAAACGGATATGCCATGATGTTAGCTTCATTTTCACTAATCTGTTCTACCTCAAACTCTTGTGGAGCAAGTGGAGTAGTTTTAATCTTTTTCATATCTTTAACGCCTTTAATTACTATTTAGAGTAAAGCTCAACGATTAATCGTTCTTCAACAGGAATAACAACTTCATCACGCTCTGGTAAACGAGTAAAAATACCAAATACTTTTTCAGCATCAATATCAACCCATGGAGCAAGACCAGTTTGGTTTGTTAGCTCAATAGCACGAACTATTTGAGCATTTGTTTTGCTTGATTCACGAATCTCAATCTTTTGACCAGGCTTAACACGATATGAAGGAATATCAAGTTTTTTTCCATCTACTAAAATATGACCATGAGTTACAAGTTGGCGAGCAAATCTACGAGTAGATGCAAATCCCATTCTATAAACTACATTATCAAGTCTTTGTTCGATTAAAGTTACAAGGTTTGTACCTGTATTTCCATCTTTTCTTTTTGCTTCAACAAATAATGCACGGAATTGTTTCTCAGAAACACCATACATGAACTTTGCTTTTTGCTTTTCATTAAGTTGTGAACCATACTCAGAAACTTTCTTACGACGCTGACCATGTTGACCAGGACCATAAGGTCTTTTTTCTAATGCTGATTTACCCGCTAAACGACGCTCACCTTTAAGGTTAAGGCTTACACCGAATCTTCTTTCGATCTTTTCTACTGGACCTCTATATCTTGCCATCAGTAATCTCCTTAAACTCTACGACGCTTAGGTGCGCGACAACCGTTGTGTGGTAATGGTGTAACATCTTTCATAAATGTAACACGAATACCTTCGATAGCACCAACAGCTTTTGTTGCAGTCTCACGACCACTACCAGGACCTTGAACTTTAATACCAAGTTCTTTTATACCATGTACTTGTGCTTTAGCAACTGCATCTTCAACAGCAGCTTGTGCAGCAAATGGAGTTGATTTTTTAGAACCTTTAAATCCTAAAGAACCTGCTGAACTCCAAGCAATCATGTTACCCATCTCATCTGTAATTGTTACAAGTGTATTGTTAAATGATGCAGCTATGTGGCAGATACCACGCGCAATATTTTTCTTTACTACTTTTTTTCTAACAGCTTTTCTTTTTGCCATCTATTATCCCTTACGCTGCGCCGACAGTTTTGCGTTTACCCTTACGAGTACGCGCATTTGTCTTTGTTTTTTGACCACGACATGGAAGACCACGACGGTGACGAAGACCTCTATATGAACCTAAATCCATAAGAGCTTTAATATCCATAGCTACTTTCTTACGCAAATCACCTTCAACCATATGGTTAGCACGGATTTCCGCAGTTATCGCAGCAACATCAGCTTCATTTAATTCAAAAACTCTTTTGTTATAGTCTATACCAGTCGCATCTAAAATTTGACGAGAAGTATGTAAACCAACACCATAGACATATGTTAAACCATACTCTATTCTTTTCTTTTTAGGTAAATCAACACCAGATATACGAGCCATGGTTATCCTTGTCTCTGTTTATGTTTTTTAACTTTGCAGATCACTCTTACAATGCCTTTTCGTTTAACAACTTTACAGTCATCACACATCTTCTTTACTGAAGCTCTTACTTTCATTGAAAGTCCTTTAGTATATGTCTCTACTGTTTTTAGGCTAGTAAATAGTTTACTAACCAATACTTTTATCTTTTGTAATCTCTACCAAAGACAGAAATACTCTCTTGTTTCTTGTTAAAACAGTAAAGCGGATGGGGATTATATCTAAATAAATGTAAAAGATTTATTAAATATTGGTTTATTTAAGTTATATATAAAAATTTAATCCCAAATAACACTAACACCATACTCTTGAGATAGTATTATATCTTTGTTGTAATAAACTTTTTTACCATACTTCTTACTTAAGAGTTCGACTTCCATGCTTTTGTCTTGAAGCAAAGTTCGTATTTCTTTATATGAAAGCCATTTTCCATATTTTGCCAAAGAGTTTTGCCAAATCTTAAAGTCACAAGTAGCATCATCTCTCAACTCAAAAACTTCACCATCCTCTGTTTTCCAGTTTGCATTAGTACAAGCATAAAGTTTTACTTTTTTCCCACTTACTTCTTTATCACGGACTTCAATCTGTCCATCCTCGCAATAAGGACATTTTCCCAAAAGCATTTTAGTTCCTTTTGTTTTTTGTAATCCTAACTCAAAATCAATATAAATTTTAAAAATATTGCATATTGAAATATTATTAATATAATTAATTTAATTAACATATAATTATAATAAAGATAAGATTCCAAAGATTGTTATTTAAGGAGAGATTTTGCTAACAAAACAGTATTCGGTAAAAGTGTTTGAGGTTACATTAGAAGATGAAAACGAATTTATTGCTTTTTTTGATAAAAATTATGTGATGTTTACAAACCATCTTATTAGTATTTATGGAGATGTAAGTACAAAAATAGAAAATTACCTTCAAGAAAAAAATTTAAAATATATTATAAATACAGAATTACCAAAAAATAGAGTTAGTAAAAACAGTCCAAAATTACAAGAAATAGAAATAGAAAAAGCTCCACAAAAAGAGATAAAAAAACCAGTAGAAAAAATCCAAGATAATCTTAAAGTAATAGATAAACTTGTTCGTAGTGGACAAGAACTTAAAATTTCAGGTGATTTACTTTTACTAAACCGTGTAAATAGTGGAGGTAGTATCCTCATTGAAGGTAATCTTATCATCACGCAGATAGTTGAAGGCGACATAAGATGTAATGGTAACTTTATGATGTTACAAGCCTCGTCAAAAGCAAATATAGTTTTTCATGAAGTAGAAGTTGATAACAGATACTTGCAAGATAAACTAAACCGTGTAGAACTTATAAATAATGAAATCAGAATAACACCCGTACTAAAGGAGACAAAGTGGGCATAATAATTGCAGTAATCAGTGGAAAAGGTGGTGTTGGAAAGACAACAACTACCGCAAATATAGGACTTGGTATCGCACTCAACGACAAAAAATGTGTTGTTGTAGATTTTGACATCGGTCAGCGTAACTTAGACATGATACTAGGACTTGAAAATCGTGTCGTTTTTGATATGGTGCAAGTGATGGATGGTGAAGCAAACCTCAAACAAGCACTTATAAAAAGTAAAATAAGTCCAAACTTACACTTTTTAGCGGCTTCACAAACAAAAGATAAATCTGTTTTAGATTCAGAAAAAATTTTTAAACTTGTGACTGATTTGAGTGCAGAGTATGATTTTGTCATCTTAGATGCACCAGCAGGGATAGAGTCAGGGTATGAGCATACGATAGAGTTTGCAGACCGTGCCATAGTTGTTGTAAACCCTGAAGTATCTTCTATCCGTGATGCTGATCGTGCGATAGGAATCTTAGACTCAAAAAGTCAAAAAGTTAAAGATGGTAGCGAAGTTCTTAAATATCTAATTATCAACAGAATAAATCCAAAAATGGTACAAAGTGGCGAAATGTTAGCAAGTGAAGATATTTTAGACATTTTAAATGTCCCTTTGATTGGGAAAATCCCTGAAGACAAGGGTATTATTGATGCTTCAAATCAAGGAAAACCTATTATTTTAGATACAAATGCAGCAGCAGGAAAAGCTTATGCAAGGATTGCAGCTCGATTATGTGGTCAAGAAATCCCTTTAGAAAATGTAGAAGAACCAGAAAATGGTTTGATGCAAAAAATCAAAGAGATGTTTGCATAATGTTTTCCTTCTTCAGTAAAAAAAGTAGTGCAAAAACTGCTAAGGACAGACTCACAATAGCTATCATGTCAGATAGAAAAAACAATGATGCTTTTCCCTTTATGGATGAAATGAAAGCTGAAATTATAGAAGTTGTTAAAAAATATATGGGTGTTAAAACCATTGAAATCAAAAAAGAGATCGAAGATGGTGTTGAAGCACTTTCAATAGATGTTCAACTAGAAACAAACGCTTAGATTGCGTTTGTTATTTCTCAAGCTTTAGTAACTTCATAAGCACCATAAGCAAATGTTACTATAAATACTATTGCTGTTATGGTTATAGTTATAGTAGCTATCGTCATTTTATATCCTCTCGTATAATTTCTTTTTCAGAAAAAGATTAACTTCTTAATGTAGCTATCAATCGTTTCGTATTTAGAAAAAGTTCTAAGGCATCTTTGATTGATTTACAGGTTATATCACTAGCCATAAGTGTTTTAGAACTACAACCCTCATCACCTAATATAGCTATACCTACTACTGCATTTTCTAACATCAAAACATCATTATTTCCATTACCAAATGCTACTGTATTATCTGCATTTAAACTTTTGATAAACTCTGCTTTTTCTTGAGTGTGATTATCTGTAGTTAAAATTTTTACATTTATATCATACCCTTTTAACTGTGATTTAACACTTCCAAATGTATCAGCAGTAATCACATGTAGCTTATATTTTTCACTAAGTTTTTTAAGCAAATCTTTTACTTCTTCTTTTAGTAAACCATCTTTTGCTATTGTTCCATTATAATCCAAAACAATGTTAGTTACTCTAAGTGTTTTGTAATTAGGTATAATTATTTCATTCATTTTTAGCCTTTATCTATTAGTGAATTTATTAAAAAGGATATTATACATAATGAAAGATATAAAACTAACACAATATTCACATGGTGCTGGATGTGGATGCAAAATAAGCCCAAAACTTTTAGACAGCATACTCAAAAGTAATCGTGAAAATATTGTTTATCCAAACCTTATAGTTGGAAATAGTACAAAAGATGATGCAGCTGCATTTGACTTGGGAAATGGAACTTCAGTTTTAAGCACTACTGACTTTTTTATGCCTATTGTTGATGACCCATTTACATTTGGACGCATAGCAGCAACAAACGCCATTAGTGATATCTATGCAATGGGTGGAAAACCTCTTATGGCTATCTCAATCTTTGGATGGCCGATAGATAAACTAAGTGATGATGTAGCTCGTGAAGTTATAGATGGTGGTCGTGCTGTTTGTGAAGAAGCTGGGATTCCTCTAGCTGGTGGGCATAGTATTGATTCACCTGAACCTATCTTTGGACTTGCTGTTACAGGCATAGCTGATAATAATAATCTAAAACGCAATGATACAGCTGAGGCTGATTGTGAACTTTTTTTAACAAAACCTTTAGGGATAGGCATACTAACAACAGCCCAAAAACAAGGTAAAATAGCTGATGGCGATATAGATATTGCAGTAGAAGCTATGTGTACACTTAACAAGATAGGTCAAGAAATCTCTGGACTAGAAGGTGTAACAGCTATAACAGATGTTACTGGTTTTGGACTTCTTGGTCATTTGAGTGAGATATGTGAAGGAAGTAATATCAGTGCAGTTATTGAGTTTGAAAAAGTTCCAACACTTAAAAATGTCAAAAAATATCTTGAGATGGGATGTGTTCCTGGAGGAACTCGTAGAAATTTTGCTAGTTATGGACATAATATAAGTAAAATGAGTTCAGAGCAACAAGATATACTTTGTGATGCACAAACTTCTGGTGGTTTGTTATGTGCCGTTAGAAAAGATAGTGTTGAGTCATTTTTAGCTATTACTAAAAAAGTCGGTCTTGACCTAGAAGCCATAGGTAAAACTACTAAACGAAGCAAAAACCTAATAGAGGTCATTTGATTTGAGAGATACTTTAACTTCTGACTTTCGCTCTATAGTTTTAAATGAAACACCTCTTCTTGATGTTCGTGCTTCTGTTGAGTATCTTAAAGGTGCATTTATAAATGCAACAAATATTGCTATCTTAAATGATAATGAGAGACACTTAGTAGGTACAAGATATAAAAAATATGGAAATGCAGCCGCCGTAAAACTAGCAGAAGAGCTTATAAAAGAAGAAGGCAAAAAACAGAGAGTAAGTCAATGGAGGGAGTACCTAAAAGAAAATCCAACTGCTTTACTTTACTGTTTTCGTGGTGGTCAGCGTTCAGGAATTAGTCAAAACTGGTTATATGAAGCTGGTATAGAAATTACACGCTTAAAGGGTGGTTATAAGGCTTTTCGTAACTTTTTAATGGAAGAGTCCTTAAATATAAGTGAAAAAACAGATACTATAATACTCGGTGGAAGAACTGGTTCAGGAAAAACACTTTTATTTCCAGAGATAAAAAACTCTATAGACCTTGAAAAACTAGCAAACCATAGAGGTTCTTCTTTTGGTAATTTTGTAAGTTCTCAACCATCACAGATAAATTTTGAAAATTCTCTAGCTTATAAACTTATACAATTTGATGCAAAAAATTATAAAAACTTAGTTATTGAACATGAGAGTCATAATATAGGTCGTTCTTTCATCCCAAAACCTATCTATACAAACCTCATGAACGGAAAACTTGTTTTACTTGAAACTCCTTTACAAGAAAGGATAGATATAACTTTTGATGAATATATTGTTAATGCACTTAATCTTTATAAAGAAAAATATAATGAGAATGGAATACAAGAGTGGGCAAATGATGTAAATAACAGTCTTGATAAAATTCAAAAAAGAGTTGGAAGTGAATTTTATATAGAGTTAAAAACTATTTTTAAAAATGCTTTACAAGAGCATATAAAAGATGGAAAAATTGACTCATACAAAGAATTAATTCAAAAATTACTGGAAAATTATTATGACCCGATGTATGATTATCAGATAAAAAAAAGTCCTATTCCTATAATATTTAAAGGAAATAAAAAAGAAGTTTTAAACTTTATAAAAAATGCCTAAAGTTAAATAACTATAGGCATAACAACTGTTTTAAAATTTTCATCACTTAGTACAAAAGGTAAATTTCCTTCATTTAGTCCAATATTAAATTCTGAGTTATTTATAGAATTTAAAAAATCTAATAAATATCTTGAGTTTATTGCTATAGAAAATGTTTCACTAAAACCTGTACTAAATCCTATTTTTGTTTTTGCTTCTATATTATCATCACTTAAAGATTCAAAAGTTATAAATTCATTTAGAAAAGTGATTTTAACATCAGCTGAAATAGTTGTTATTTG
>Ga0256829_1002508_pt1 | contig 13626 bp, 14 predicted proteins | sample 131447metaG_FD_185979 | JGI IMG/M metagenome (GOLD analysis project Ga0256829, IMG submission 185979) | Hydrothermal vent microbial communities from Lau Basin, Pacific Ocean - 131-447 | ecosystem: Environmental > Aquatic > Marine > Hydrothermal vents | place: Pacific Ocean: Lau Basin | collected...
CCTTTGTATTCTTTATTATAATTTATTTTTAACTTATCAATTCTGCCAATTTCAAAACCTTTATACTTAATAGATGTACCCTTATCCAAAGATGATACATCTCCTTTAAAATTAAAAATAAACTTTTTTAACTCTTTTTTTGAAAAACCTATTTTTCTCTGTTTTGCTTGAGAAGCACTTCTGTATAAAGAGAAAATTTTAGAATAACCTTTCTTATATTTTTTATCGAATTTTGTATCTAGTGCTATACCACCAAGTAATAAAATTGGTAAAGGTGCCATATTAACTTCGAGTCTATTATCACTAAGTTTTAAATCTAGTAAACTTTGAACCCAAAATTTTGTTGTAATATTTACTAAATTTCCATAATTTTTATATATTCTAGCAACTAAAGCTAATTTTTTATTATTAGTATCTAAAGATACATTATCAATTTCTCCAATTTGTAAACCTTTAAAAAAGACAGGGGTAGATTTTTTTACCTTTACAGGAAAACTAGACTCAATAATATAATAAAAACCGTCATTAATATCTATATATTTATTTGTAAGACCTTTAAATTTATAAACATTCTCTTTACCTTTTTTTGCATACATTTTTATATAAGAGCCAGTAAGTAGTGTGTCTAAACCAGATACACCAGAAAAACCTACTTCTGGTTTGACAATCCAAAATTTTGTTGTTTCATTTAAAAAAGCTGTAGCATCTTTATTTATTCTTGCATAAACAATTACACCATCTTTATTATTATTTATCTCTATTCTCTCAATTTTACCAACAGGAACATCACGAAATTTAATTACACTTTGTCCTGCTTTTAAACCACCACTTTGAGAAAATTCTATCTCTATTTCAGGCCCTAATTGACTAAAATGCTCATATATTAACCAAGCACCAATTATTAAAGCAATAAAAGGTACTATCCAAATTGAAGTCAAAAAAGTTATACTATTTTTATTATCTATAATTGGCTCTTTAATCTCCATTATTACCCTCTTTCATTAATCTTATATCTATAGACATTGCCGAAAGCATAGTAAAAAATACCATTAAAACAAATGCTGTGGCTCCAATGCCAGCTGTAATATTAACGCTAGTCATATGGACAACAGTTGCCAATATTGCAACAACAAATACATCAATCATTGACCAAGGACCAATAATCTCGGTAATATGGTATAATTTAGCTTGATCTATCTTTTTACTACCCTTTTGGGTTTTCTTATAATTAGTTAAGATATATAATATCAAAACAAACTTTAGTAAAGGTACGAATACGGAAGCTATAAAAATAATTAATGATATAGGGTATGAACCCTCTTCCCAAAGTGCGATTGCTCCACCTATAATAGTATTTTGTGAAGTTACACCCAATTTAGATATAACTAAAATAGGATATATGTTAGCAATTACATAAAAAATCATAGCTGTTATGAGCATTGCCCATGCTATATGTAAATTAAGCTCTTTTTTACCGCTTATTCTGTTTTTACAATTTCGACAATACAGTACTTCTTTATCATCAATATTAACACTTTCACAATATGGGCAACGAATATATTTACTATCTTTTTCTTGCATCATATACCCTATTAAAATATGTCCATAATTCTATTGGTTTTATTGATTTTAAAAAAGCTACATCAATAATTACAAATAGCAACAAAGCGATAGAAGAAACACCAAAAGTTATTCTTGCATATCCAAAAAGTTTAACTAATGCTACTAATATACTTACAAAGAATATATCTACCATAGCCCAATTTTTACTTACTACTAAAAAAGAGATTAAGTATTTAGAAAAGCCTTTAAATATTTTAAAATAAGTCAATAAGCCCAACATCAAATAGGAGCTTAAAACTATAAGTGGGGCAACAACGATAACAACCAAAACTATAGTTCCAACAACATAAAAACCTTCATTAAAAAGTGTTATTATCATTGCAGGTATTGTCAAATCATTTTCTGTGCCTGTAATATAAACCTTTATTATAGGGAAAAGATTAGCAACTATAAAAAGTATAAATGCAGTAATAGAAAATGCTACAGCTTTTTGAAATGTATCTTCGACATTAGAGTATAGTTTATGTCCACATGCAGAGCATTTTGCAATTTTTTTATGTGGTAAAACTATTTTTTTATGTAGTGTATGACAATGACTACATATTATTAAATCATCTAAATCTTCATTCAAATAGACTCCTTTGGAGTAGCTCAGAGCGAAGAGCTTAGAGCTAACAGTGCGACTTCGCCATTTTTTTAATAAACTGAGGTTTTGCCTCATTAAAAAAAGCGAAGCTATCTTATTAGCTCTGTGCTCTAAGCTTCACTTTGTATTCCTTTTAAAAAATCAACAACACCAGTCGCATAGCATCCCTTAGGTAGGTAAAAGCCAAGCTCAAAGTGTGCATTTTCTGGTATATATTTTTTAGTATTAATTTCTGGAAATATCCAAGCGTAGCGTCTTGTACCACTCTCTTTTATCTCTGTATTATTATACTCTTTTTCAAAATGCTCTGCTATATTTTGAGCCAATTTTGCCTTTTTGCCAGCTATTAAACCTGTAGGCGAAATATCTCGCTCTATAAATCTTTTGCTTGCTGTATCTAGTTCTTCATAAAATATTTTACCAAATGGGTAGTGCATAAATAGGTCGCCATCTAATAGCTTAAACCAATTTTTTTGCTCTTTGGTACCCTTTAAACTACCTTTTTCTAACATTAATAGTTCTTCGACCTCAGCTTCACTAAAGACCTCTATTAATGTTGATATATTTATTCTTTTAACTAACCAACTATTAAACAAAAAACTCTGATAAGCACTAATTAAAAACTCTCTCTTCTTTCTATCTCTAATTTTTAATTTACCCTCTACTAATGCTTTCCCCTCTAAGTAGTTATCGCCACTATTTCCAAAGCGTTGCACTCCAAAGTAGTTTGGCATACCATTTTTCTCTATCCACTTTAATACGCTTTCTATTTTGGTTTTTTGAGTATCGTGCACCTTTTTAAATCTTAACCAAAATTTATTACCCTTCAGGTGCCCTACTCTTATTTTATTATTGTGGTAGTGTTTCTCTAGTACTTTTATCTCTGGGTGTTCTAATTTGTCTAACTCTTGCTCTACTCTTTTTGGCATAGAGATATACTGCATTGTAATAGCGTGCTTATCTTTTAATCCTGCATAGCCAAACTCTCGCTTTGGCACGCCTAGGGTATTGCTTAGAATATCTAGCATTTGCCATGTTGTTAAGTTTTTCTTGCGAATTTTTACAACCAAATGCTCGCCATCGCCACTAAATTCGTATAGTGGTACTTCCTCTACGCTAAAATCTCTAGGGCTTGGGTTAAAAACAAAACTGTTGCTATGACGCAATGGCCAAATATACTTAAATTTGCTCAAGGTAAACCCCGCTTTCTATATGGTTTGTATATGGGAATTGGTCAAATACCGCCCCACGCACTACTTTATGAGTATTGCATAACTCTTTTAAATCTCTAGCTAGTGTCTTGGGATTACAAGAGATATATACAATATTATCAAAACTTTTAGCTAAGTTTCTGCTTGCTTCATCCAATCCAGCTCGTGGAGGGTCTACTAAAATTGTGCTAAAGTTATATATATCTAAATCCACATCTTTTAATCTTCTAAACTCTCTACTCTTTGCTATTGCCTGAGCTGTCTCTTCAGCATTTAGGCGGATAAACTCTATATTATCTACCCCATTTAAAGCACAATTCTCTTTAGCTGCTTTTATAGAGTTTTTACTAATCTCTGTCGCTAGTACTCTATTAAAGTGCCTGCTTAAAGGTATAGTAAAGTTGCCAAGCCCACAGTAAGCTTCTAGCAAATCGCCATCACTGTTTTGTACTCTATTTATCACCCAGCTTATCATCTTTTCGTTTACAAATGGGTTTGGTTGCGTAAAGCCACCTTCGTAGTATCGGTAGCTAAACTCTTCGCCTCCTACGTTTAAACGCTCTGTTACATACTCGTTAGATAATACAACCTTCTGTTTTCGGCTTCTGCCTATTATACAAATATTAAATTGCTTCTCTAACTCTTTAGCCTCTTCTTTCCACTCTTGCTCTAATTTTCTGTGGTATATCATAGTAACTAACAGCTCACCACTTTTTGTACCTAAAAACTCTATGCTAAATAGTTTTTTCTTTAAAATTTCGCTACTATTAATTTCATCTAGTAGGGGGTATTGAACCTTGCTAATCGCCTCTATTACTTTTGGGCACTCACTTATAAGCTCTATGCCATTTTTATCTATATTAGTCATAGCGTAGTGGCAGCTATCGCCCACATGCCATATTTTAAACTCTGCTCTAGCTCTATGCCCAGCTTCTATAGATTTAAAAATTTCTAACTCATCACTATAAAACTCTTTTAAAAGTTCGCTAACCTCTTTAGCTTTTATCTCTAATGCATCACCATAAGAGTTATCATAAAAATTGCAAGAACCGCACTTGCCAAAATGTTTACATTCCACTATAATTTACCTTATCTCGCTATAATATCATTAGTATTTTACCCAAAGGATTATTAATGTCTGTATCTGTTGTAGTTTTAGCAGCCGGAAAAGGGACAAGAATGAAGTCTCAGACACCAAAAGTGTTGCACAAAATCTCTGGCAAGCCTATGCTCTTTCATATTTTAGATGAATCCAAAAAGTTAAGTGACGATATTACAGTAGTTCTAAGCCACCAATTCGATTTAGTAAAAGAGAGTATAGAGAGCAATTACCAAAATATAAATATACATAAGCAAGATATAGCAAACTTTCCAGGAACAGGCGGTGCACTTAAGGGTGTAGAAGTAAAAGGCGATAGAGTATTAATATTAAATGGTGATATGCCTCTAGTTACTACTGCATCTTTAGAAAAACTAACACAATCTACTGCCCCAATAGCTATGACAATCTTAGAGCTAGATAACCCAAGCGGATATGGTAGAGTAGTTATAGAAAATGGCTTGGCAAAAGAGATAGCAGAAGAGAAAGACTGCACAGATGAGCAAAAAGCTATAAAAAGTGTAAATGCAGGTGTTTACTGTGTAGATAGAGCTATCTTAGAAGAGTTTATTCCAAAGATAGATAATAACAATGCCCAAGAGGAGTACTACTTAACAGACATAGTAAAAATGGCAGTAGAGAAAGGCTTAAATATAGAGCCAATAGTGGTAAACGAAGATGAGTTTATGGGGGTTAATTCTAAAGTAGATTTAGCAAATGCCGAAGAGTTCATGCAAAGTAGAATTAAAAAAGAGTTAATGCTAAGCGGTGTTATTATGCGTAATCCTGCAAGTATATATATAGACAGCCGTGCCAAATTTATAGGTGAGTGCATATTAGAAAATGGAGCAACCATAGAGGGTGCTTGCGAAATAGAAAACTCGCACATAAAAGCTTACAGCGTTGTAGAAGATTCTATACTTAAAAACAGCGATGTTGGACCAATGGCACACATAAGACCAAAGTCGGTAATGACTAATACACATATAGGAAACTTTGTAGAGGTTAAAAAATCTACACTAAATGGTGTAAAAGCGGGACACTTAAGCTACTTAGGCGATAGCGAAATAGATGAAGGCTCAAATATAGGTGCGGGTGTAATTACTTGCAACTATGACGGCAAAGCAAAGTACCAAACAAAAATTGGCAAAAATGTATTTGTAGGAAGCGACAGCCAACTTGTTGCACCAGTAACACTAGAAGATAATACAATGGTGGCATCTGGTACAACAGTAACAGACGATGTACCAAGCGATGCATTAGCAATATCAAGAGTTAAGCAAAGAGTTGTAAACTCATTCTTTAGTAAATTTTTTAAAAAGTAGTATAGATGTTAGTAGATTTAAGTGGTAAAAGAGTAATAGTAGGAGTAACTGGCTCAATAGCAATATATAAAGCTTGCGAATTGGTTAGACTGCTTGTAAAGAGTGGAGCAGTTGTAAATGTAGTTATGAGCCAATCAGCTCAAAAGTTTATAACACCACTAACTTTTGAGGCAATAACTAGGCAAAAAGTTTTAACCGAGAGTAGCGAAGATTGGAGTAGCAATTTAAACCATATAGATTTAATTCAAAGTGCCGATGCATTTGTAATTGCCCCTGCAACTGCTAATACTATTAATAAAATATCTAAAGGCATAGCAGACAATATTTTACTAAGCTCTGCATTAGCTTATGATAAAAACTTAGTAATAGCACCAGCAGCGAATACGCAAATGCTTAATAGTCACTACACTCAAGGCTCCCTAAAGATGCTTGCAGTAAACGATGTAGCAATAGTGCAACCACAAGAGAAACTATTAGCATGTGGCACAGAAGGCAATGGTGCACTAGCTGAGCCGTTAGAGATATACTACGCAACTGCTAAAGCCATCTTAAAAGATAAATTCTGGAGCGATAGAAAAGTAGTGGTAAGTGGTGGTGGAACAGTAGAGCCAATAGATGAGGTAAGATTTATAGGCAATCACTCTAGCGGTAAAATGGCAAATGCTTTAGCTCTAGCACTCTATTTAAAAGGGGCAGATGTATGCTTAGTAACTTCTAAACCAAGCCAAGAGCTACCAGCTGAGGTTTATACCCTAGAGGTGCAGAGTGCACAAGAGATGCAAGAGTATTTAGTCGATTGTATAAGAGTAGCCAAAAAAGGTAAAGTTAGCAAAGCTAGCCTAAACAACCCAGATGCAATAGGCGTTATATCTAAAAAACCATACCTATTTATGGCAGCAGCTGTAGCAGATTATACTCCAAAATTTCCACAAGATGGTAAGCTTAAAAAAGATATGCTTGGAGATGAGTGGGCACTAGAGTTAAAACAGACAGATGACATTTTAAAAAGCTTAAATAAAGAGGGCATAGTAACTATTGGCTTTAAAGCTGAAAAAGATGAAACTACTGCAATACAGAGTGCTAAAGGTGCACTAGAGAGTAAAGGTATAGATGCAATAGCTCTAAATATTTTAGGCAAAAATAACAACTTTGGAAGCGACAGAAACGAAGTGATATTTATAACCAAAAATGGAGAGCAAAAGCTAGAGTTAAATAGTAAAATAAATATAGCAACACAAATGACAAATTTAGCAAAAGAGTTAGATAGTGAATAAATTAGAGCATTTAGCCATGATTATGGATGGCAATGGAAGATGGGCTAAAAGCAAAGGTTTAAACCGTACCAAAGGACATGAAAGGGGTGCAGAGGTAGTAAGAGATATTACTACATTTTGCTCAAACCATTCAGAGATAAAAACTCTTACACTTTATGCATTTAGCACAGAAAATTGGAAACGCCCAAAATTAGAGGTAGAGTTTTTAATGAATCTTCTAGGTAGATACTTAAAAAAAGAGATAGATACCTATATGACAAATGAGGTTAAGTTTGAGACCATAGGCGATTTAACACCATTTAGTAATAAATTAAAAAAGATTATAGAAGATACAAAAGAGAAGACAAAAAATAATAAAAAACTCACCCAAATTTTAGCACTAAACTATGGTGCACAAGATGAAATTGTTCGTGCTGTAAATAAGTTAAATAGCGAAAATAAAAAGGTAACTATTGAGAGTTTAAGCCAAAATCTTGATAGTCCATATAGCGATATAGATTTACTAATTCGTACAAGTGGAGAGCAGAGACTATCTAATTTTCTACTTTGGCAAGTGGCGTATGCAGAGTTTTTCTTTACAGAAACACTTTGGCCAGACTTTTCACCAGATGAGTTAAATAACATTATAGATAATTTCAAAAATAGGGAGAGAAAATTTGGAGGCATATAATATTTTAATAGCAGTTTTTGTTTTTTTATTCGGTATATCAGTTGGTTCTTTTTTAAATGTATTAATTTATAGAATACCAAACGAGATGAGTATAAACTTTCCACCATCTCAATGTACAAGTTGTGGGCATAAGTTAAAGTGGTACCACAATATTCCCCTACTATCCTGGCTAGTACTCGGAGGTAAATGTGCATTTTGTAAAAATAAGATTTCTGCACAGTACCCAATAATAGAGTTAATCAATGGTTTAATTTGGCTTGCTATATATACAAAAATTGGTTTGGTTTGGTACCTTCCATTTGTTATGCTTAGCTTTAGTATGCTTATGGCTTTAACGATGATAGATTTTAAATATTATGCTGTTCCAGATAGTCTAAACTTTGCTGCACTTATTTTTGCATTAATTCAGCCAGATTTTTTACATGCTATATTAAATGCTTTATATGCAGGCGGTGCACTATTTTTACTAGGTTTTACAGTAAGCAAATTAGCAAAAAAAGACTCTTTAGGCGAAGCAGATATTATAGTTGCGGCAACAATGGCTGCACTTTTGGGCTTTCCTCTATTTTTTGTAGCTATGTTTATATCTGCCCTACTAGCAATTGTTCCATCTCTTTTAGCTAAAGATACAATGGTTCCATTTGTGCCTTTTTTAGCACTTGCTACGCTAATTACTTACTTAAATCAAGAACAGCTTTTAAAACTACTAGAGGCATTAATGTATGGCTAAATTAAAAGAGTTTATATTAACAAATTTTACAAAAAGTTTATTAACGCTATTTGTACCATTTTTTATAATAATCGCTCTTACATATTTGATTAAGATATCAAATCTATCAGCAAAAGTAAATTTAGAATTTATAGATTTTATTACAATGTTTGTCTATTTTTTACCACACATATTTTTTGCAACTATTCCTTTAACATTTATTGGTGCAACTATTAATACTTTTGCAAAATTATCCGAAGAGAATGAAGCAATAGCCATATTCTCTTTAGGATATTCCCCTAACAAAATATATAGATATTTGTTGCCTTTAGCAATACTTTTTACTATTTTTTTAACAGCTTTAACACTATACATTATTCCATATGCTGACCAATATATGTATAACCTTAAAAGCAAAAAAGTATATGATGCAAAACTTAAAATTTTGCCAAAAAAACTTAGTCAAAGCTTTGGCAAGCAACATATATTTATAGAGTCAAATAAAAACAATAAATTTAAAAATGTAACTATGTTTAGTGAAGATAGTAGTGGTTATATGCAAATAATGCTATCTAAAAGTGGTTCTATTGAACACAATGTAAGTAAGAAAAGCTATCTTAGTTTAAATAATGGCTCTTTATACAGGTACAAAGATAAAAATTTCCAAATTATAGATTTTGCTAACTTGAAATTATACAACAACAAAAGTTTTTATAGTCATAAGATATTAAAACCTTCAGCTTACTGGAAAAAACACATGAAGTTATTTTACCATTTTTTGCTAATATCACTTAGCCCTCTATTAATTCTGCCTTTATTAATAGCTTTTGGCGTTTTTAATCCAAGATATCAAAAGAACCGTGCTTCAATTTACATTTTACTTATTACGCTGTTAGTATATATCCCTGCTGTACTAGCGAAATTAAAAGTTAGTATTTATGTCACTCTTGCAATAATAGTATTTTGGGTAATAGTTTCAATTATAATGTTTAGACAAAAAATATTAAAAAGATACTAAATGAGAATAAAGGCTACAATATCTTATAATGGAAACAAGTTTTATGGCTTTCAGCGTCAAACTAAAATAGATAAAACAGTTGTACAGACCATAGAGAAAACTTTACATAGTCTTGGAATTACAAGTAAAATTAGAGGAAGTGGTCGAACAGATCGAGGTGTTCATGCAACAGGTCAAGTTATAGACTTCAAGCTACCTACATTTTGGCAAAAAAAGAGTTTACTAGAGTTAAAACAGAGATTAAACCAAAAGTTAAAAGATATAAAAATTAAACATATAACAATAGTAAATAACGATTTTCACGCACAATATGGTGCAAAAATTAGAATATATAGATATCTTATTAAAACTACCCGACCATCAGTTTTCGAGCAAGATTTTGTATCGTTTTATCAAATTAAAAAGCCAAAAGTTTTGCAAGAGGCACTAAGTCTATACGTTGGAGCACATAACTTTAAAAACTTCAAAAAAGAGGGAAGCCCAACAACTAACGATATTAGAGAAGTCTATAAAGTAAAGTTAAAAAGAGTAAAAAATTACTATGCAATCTACTTTTACGCAAACGGATACCTACGCTCACAAGTTAGAATGATGGTAGAGGGTGCTTTAAAAGTAGAGAGTGAAAAACTAAGTATTAGTGAGCTAAAAGAGCAACTATACGGCAGCAAAAAATACTTCACTACTCTAGCCCAACCCCAAGGGCTATATCTAAATAGAGTAATCTATTAAAATGGTTTTACAACTACAAAAATAACAATACCAATCATAAGTAGTGTAGGTATTTCATTATAAAAACGATAAAACTTACCACTTTTATAATGTGGATTTTGTATTAGTTTTTTTCTGTGCATCTCTAAAGAGAAGTGGTATGCAATTAAAAATGCAACAAACATTAACTTAGCATGAATCCAACCACCACTACTAAATATTCCACTATTTAAATACAACATAGCAGAACCACTTATTATTGTAGCCCACATAGCTGGCGTTCCTATAGCTTTATTTAGTATATACTCTTGTCTTTGAACCACCTTTACAAATCCTTCATTGTCTCCATTTTCACTATGATAAACAAAAAGTCTTGGCTGATAAAACAACATAGCCATCCAACTTACAAAACTCATCACATGAAATGCCAATATCCAACTATAATATTCCATTAATTTTCCTTAATAATATCATCTGCAGAGTAAACTATTAACTCTTTTTCGCCCTTATAATACCCAATTTGAGCTTTTTTTATGTATAAGTGGCTATTCTTTTTTAAAAGTCCTTTTCTTTTTTGCTTAAGGTATAACTTATAGCTACTATTATTCACAGTTATATATTTATCTTTATAGATACCTCTGATATTTTTAACAATTTCGCCAACATTTTTTGCACTCTTAGCCATTAAAGCATCTCTGAATTCTGGCACAAAATTTTGTATATCTATTTTTTCCTTTTTCTTTAGAATATCTAAATCTGTTATCTCATCTAAACCGTAGTATTTTTTCTTTTTATAAACTTTAAAGTCGTAACAAACACCCTCTTCTAGACCATCTGCACTTTTGTATAGTGTAATAGCTTTAGAGTCAATAGAGCTTTTAACAATCCCAATATCACCTCGTTTAAAAACAACACAAGCATCTTTTAAAATTACTGCATTTTTAACATACTTCCATTTAGCTAACTGGTTTACACTTAAGACTTTTAAACTAGATTTAGCTATTTTTTGATTACCATCTTTTTTGGCTGGCACAAACATTTTCCAAAATTTATCTAGCAATCCTTCGTGTTTTAACTCTTTTTTAGTAGAGTTTGCAAATGTAGCGTATATTGGCAGATGGTCAGAATACCCCTTGCCCATATGCTTAGAGTGCTTATAAACCCAACGATTAAGCTGATTTTTTTTGCCCTTAATAAATAAATAACGCTTCTTAAATACCTTAAAACTACCTCTCTCATAAAACCACCCCTTATTGTCAAGAAGAGTTGGTGGTATAATTATAGAATCTATACTACTCTTTTTACCATAGAAATCGTGACTCCAACGCTTGTGTGCTGGCAGTTCACCCCACAAATTGTAGTTATAAAAGTCTAAATTTATGCTCTTATCTCTAAACTTTAGCAATCGTCCATTGTTGTAAGTGTGTAGCCAGATATCAATACCACACACGCCATTGGTATCATTATTTTTATATGTAATATTACTGCACTCATTATATTCACTGTTAAAATCACCAAGTATAATATACTCTTTTCCTTTTGGCATACTCTTTATACGCTTAACCAAAGCCTTTGCGTACTTTAAGCGTGCACTCTCAGCTGCTCTTTTAGAACGCCAATGGTTTACAAAAATTGTTAGCTTAGGCTTTGTTTCTAACTCGACTTCTAAAATATCTCTATCACTACCACTATAGCTAACTCTCACATCTCTTTTATGTATAAAATCTACTTTAGAGAGTAAAGCAACTTGTATAGCTGAACCTCTTTTATGAGTAATTGCACTATATCTATATCTACAACCAGCCCTATTTAAACTATCTTGCAAATGTTTTAAAGCATTATCATTCTCCACCTCTTCAAGCCCAATAACATCAGCATTTAAATCACAAATAACCCTTGTAGTATGCTCAATTTTCTTCTCAAAAATAGCCTCTGTCCAATTATGTTTATTTGGTACAAACTCTTCATACTCAGTTCCATTCTTAACATCATCAAACAAATTCTCAACATTATATGCAGCAATCTTAAGCTCAGTAGAATACAAAATAAAAGGAAGTATCGGAATTAAAAGTAATTTTTTCATAAATAGATTGTATCGTATTAAATTTTAGGAGTATCTGAGATTTTATTATTGTTGTAATATAATTTAAAAGTATGAAAATATATAAAACCCCTTTTATTTTTTAAATACAAATAGGTGCTCATGCATTATTAGTAAAAAATTATACTCTTTGCTTTTATTGACCCAAAAACCGGTAGCTTTACAATTGTGTTGATGTTTGATAATATCTTCTTTTAACTCAAAGCCAACTTTTAAAAATCTCTCCATAACTTTAAAAGCTAAAGGTTGGTACATCTTATTTCGTCTAGTGTCTCCAATTAAAATAGCACAATATTTATCTTTTTTCAAAATTCTATAAAACTCTTTTGCAACTTTTTCCATCTCATCGCAAAATTCATCTAAATCATGAATATTTGATAAATCCTCTTGTATCTGTTTGTCCGAATACTTTATAATATCAGCATACGGTGGATGGTTTAAAATAAAGTCTATACTCTCATCTTTTAAAAAAGATAAATCTCTACTATCATTTAATTCAACTTTGATTTTAGGGCTAAATTCACTCTTAAATTCTAAAGCATTTTTAGTAAGTTCTATAGCCTTTGGGTTAATATCTAATGCTAGAAGATTTCTATTTAGAAGCTTACACTCGATAGCTGTAGTTCCGCCACCAATCATAGGGTCAAGCAGATAATCACCCTCTTTTGAGTATCTTAAAATCAAATTTCTAACAACTTCTGGAGCCCAATTACCACGATATTTAGAGTTGTGCGTTGCCCACTTCCCTCGTCTAGCAAAACTCCATACAGTCGTACACTCTTGCTCAAAATTATTTGGATTTAATATTTTAATATTCATTACTATTAACCAAAAGTAAATATCTGTTTAGCTCACTTATATGCTCAAGAGAATAATCTATTAAATTGATATTTTTCATATAATGTAAAAAATCTTCTTTCTCTTTGAAACTTAAAATCTCTACATTTTGAAATACTGAATAATCACTGCATTTAGGTTTATCAAATAAATACATATACCAATTTTTACTTCCTTGAAAAATAAAAGATTTTTTATTAGCTTCAGAAGTAAAAAAATCATCTACACTAATTGCAAAAAGATTTTTATAAAATTTTCTCTCCATTTTCTTGCCTTCTATCTTTTAAAGAGATAACAATTTCTAGTCCTAAATAATCTAAAATTTTTAACAGAGTTTTGTTTTTCATATTTGAACTTCTTATTGCTTGATAAAAATGTGCTCTTTCAAGTCCTAAAGCTTTATAAACATCACTTGGCTTTAAATCTCTTTTTATCAATTCTATTTTAATCTCTTTCTCTATCATA
>Ga0256829_1002509_pt1 | contig 13620 bp, 14 predicted proteins | sample 131447metaG_FD_185979 | JGI IMG/M metagenome (GOLD analysis project Ga0256829, IMG submission 185979) | Hydrothermal vent microbial communities from Lau Basin, Pacific Ocean - 131-447 | ecosystem: Environmental > Aquatic > Marine > Hydrothermal vents | place: Pacific Ocean: Lau Basin | collected...
GACGCGGCAAAGAAGCATGCGCGACGTCCTGCGCCAGTGCGAAGCGCACGCGATCCCCAGTGGCCCGGTAAATACGGCCAAAGACATGCTTGTCGATGATCATATGAAAGCGCGCGAAGCGATCCAGAACATCTTCTCGCCTCTGCTCGGAAAAGAGGTTCCGATGCAGGGGGTTGTGCCAAAACTGGATGCAACCCCGGGAACGATCACCACAGCGGGACCAGCTCTGGGGCAAGATACAGGTGCAATCTTGGAAGTCTTGGGCTACAGCCCCGAGGATCAAGCTGCCTTGAGAGAGCAAAATGTCATTTGAGCCGCCGCTGCCGAAAGCAGAGCAGGATGAAACCTCCGAGCTCCGACCGAAATTCAATTCTGACGGTCTGATCGCCGCAATCGCTCAAGATGCGGACACAAAAGAGGTTTTGATGCTCGCCTGGATGAATGAAGAGGCCTTGCGGGCCACGCTGGCAACAGGGCGCGGCACCTATTGGAGCCGATCGCGCCAGGCCTTGTGGATCAAAGGCGAGACATCGGGCCATACTCAGGATGTGGTTTCAGTTCAGATTGACTGTGATCAAGACGCGGTCTTGTTGCATGTGCGCCAATCGGGCGGCGCCTGCCATACCGGGCGCAAATCATGTTTCTATCGCACCATAGATGCCGACAATCTTCGCCTTAAAGGCGAGTAGTTTGGCACGCGCTTTGCTTACTACGTGTGTAAGTAGTTTTGTGAGGCTGATGTGTTCGGACTTTTTGGACGCAATAAAAAATCGGAAGAGCTTGAGGACGTGGCCGAGGCCCCTGTTGATCGACGGGCATCGGAGCGCAGCGACACCTATGCGGATGCGGTGGCGCTAACCCCGAAAGGACGATTCCTTAAAAAGGGTATCGCGCTCGACCTGTCCGCGAATGGCACACGATTGCGGTTCGAAAACGGTGACAGTCTGAACGATGGCATGGTTGTCAGCATCGCGCGTTACGGCATCAAGCGCCGCGCCCGGATGCGGTGGCGCACCCGTACAGATGTCGGCGTCGAATTTCTGGACGAGGCGGAATAGCCTGCAGTTGCAGGCATTTTCGCGCTGGACTTCATAAATGAGAGTGTTATGTCGCGGGCAAGTCAGGCCTGTCGCTGAACATGTTTGGTTCGAATCCGGAACGAAATATCAATCCTATCCACAGAATCGTGCATCCTGTGGACTAAACCGTCGATTCCGGCGGATTCTTTGATGACGGCTATCGACTCTTTTCAGATCTGAGTCATTCTACACCTGTCGGCAGAGAGGACCGGGAAGCCACCGGAAAGACTGTCGGAAGAACGTCGCGCCCGGACGAAGTGGGCTCAAGAGCGAACCTCAGAAATGGGGGGACCGAAGGGGCCAGCGGAGATGAAGGGAAAGGTACCGCGGCGTCTGTCAGACCTCAACTAGAGGGGCGAGACAGGGCCATATCTGCGAACGGGGCACGAGCCGAAACGCAGACCAGAAAGAACACCGGAAACGGGGAACTGGATGGTGGGACTTAACAAAACTGCGCAAGCAGAACGGGAAGTTTCAGGTCTCAATTGAGGCGCCAGAGCAGGGACTTAGCGGAAGCTGTTCGAGCGACACAAATGAACCAAATGGGGTGCGAGCCGAAAGGTCCGCACCCCTCTTGGTTTTTGGGAGTCTATTGCGCTGCGATTTGGACATCGATCTCGTCGTCAAAAATTTCTTCGATCGGTTTTCCGAACAAGCGCGCGATCGCGAATGCCAGCGGGAGCGATGGGTCATACTTTCCCGTTTCAATAGCATTAATCGATTGCCGAGAGACGCCGAGCTGATCGGCAAGGGCAGCCTGGCTCCAATTGCGCTCGGCGCGAAGGGCGCGAATAATATTCTTCACGGGCACTGTCTCCCACCGATGACATAGGTGGAGAGGCCGTAAGCGATGAAAAATAGCGGTCCGAACCAAAAGATCTCAATCGTGTTGACGACATGAAAGAGTTGCAGGAAGCCAATCGTGAAGATCGCGCTGACGGTCAGGATGCCGCCCCAAGCGAAGCCTCTCAGTTGGACCATTCGATTGTACTCATCGGTCTCTTCGGCGTAACGGATCATCACCAAGAGGGTGCCTATCACAGGTATTGCGCAGCCAATGGCGAGGGTCGTTTGCAACCAGAGCGGCTCTGGATCGAGCTGTTTCAATCCGAAAGATCCGCCAATGACGATGAGAGAGTAGACAATCATCAATGGCCAGAAGACACGATGATAGCGTCGCTTTGCTGATTTGAATGTTTGTTGAGTCACTGTCTCTATCCTGAATGTTTAAATGACGAGGTCGGTGAAGGCTTGAGAGTCCGCGTTTTGCTTCTCCGCATCGCGCCAGAGCCAAATCACGGCGGCGAGTGCCGGAGCAGTAAGAAGCGGCGACAGCCAAGCTGGCCCGAACAGTCCAACAGCGAATCCAATTTGAATGAAGAGGCTGACCAAGACGGTCAGTACCGCGAGCGTTTTGATCGATTTTAAACTGGGCATGTCTTTCTCGTGTGTCAAGTGAGCTTGTCAATTAGGAAAGTGTCCTTGACATGTCAAGTGTCATTGACAAATTTTCTGATTGCCAAGCCGAATTGAGAGATTAGGACCGCGCGAATGGCCATTGCACCGTCTCTGCAGATCTTCCGCCACAGAGCCTATTTGCAGTTCTGGCTGATGCGGGTTTCAGTGGCATCTGCCCGTCAGATGCAGTTCGTTGCCATTGGCTGGCAGGTCTATGACCTTGCTCGCGACCCGATCGAAACCGGCGGCATGGGGCTCAGCATCAATGAAGCTGCCTTCATGCTGGGCCTGGTCGGCTTGGTGCAGTTCATTCCGGTTCTATTGCTATCGCTGATCGGCGGGCAAGCTGCTGATCGGCTTAATCGCAAGATGATTTTGGTGATCAGCAATCTGTTCCGTTTGGTCGGGACGGTCGGATTGCTCCTCACGCTTACGCTGCCCGCAAGTCAGGCTTTGCCGCTCATATTCTGTGTCGCGGGGCTGCTCGGTGTGGTCAATGCGTTCACGCCGGCCGCGGCCAGCGCGCTATACCCGCAATTGGTGCCGCGTTCAGAGCTACCAATCGCGATCGCCTTCAATTCACTCGGCTTCCAAACCGCCAAGATTGTAGGTCCAGCCTTCGGCGGGCTGTTGCTGGCCGCAGGTGGATTGAGCTTGGTTTACACGGTGGCTTTCGGGTTGGTCACCTTTGCGATCCTCGCAATCGCCACGGCGAAAACCCCGCCGCATCAGAAGCTTGAGGAGGCCAAAGGCTTCGACATGATTTTCGAGGGCCTGCGCTATATTGGCCGGAACAAAATTGTGTTGGGGGCAATCTCTCTCGACCTGTTCGTGGTCTTCTTCGGCGGGCTCGTGGCCTTGCTGCCGGTGTTCGCGCGGGACATTTTGCAAGTGGGAGAGGCCGGCCTCGGTTTCTTGGCTGCGGCGCCGGCGATTGGCGCGCTCACGGTTGCGTTCTTGCTTGCGCGTAAACCCCTCACACGCCGGGTCGGGCCATGGATGTTCTGGGCCGTCGGGATCTTTGGTGCGGCGACTTTGGTGTTTGGCCTGTCATCGTTCTTCTGGCTGAGTTTCGTCGCTTTGATCATTACTGGCGCAGCGGACGAGATCTCGGTCTATGTGCGCGCCTCGCTCATCCAATTGGCGACACCGGATGAAATGAAAGGCCGAGTGACCTCGGTCTCCTTCATTTTTATCTCTGCTTCAAACGAGTTGGGGGACTTCCAGAGCGGTGTCGCAGCCCGCTTGCTGGGACCCGTGGGCGCCGTCTTGTTTGGCGGCGTCGTCGCCATCGGCGTCGGCCTGTTATGGATCAGATTATTCCCGCAACTCGCCCGCGCGGACACGTTCGAAGGCGTTGAAGAACAAGCGGTCTAGGCTGCGCTCTTCTTGCCGGGGACGAGCTTTCCAAAGTACGCCCAGACATCGTTCACGCCTGCGCCGTGCACCGCCCCGGCCCGATAAACCCGCGTTGCCAAGTGCAAGATCAACAGCGTCGTGAGCGCCATCAGACCGAGTTGAGCGAACACTTCCCAAAGCGGCGGCTCTGTCGGCATCCGCAGGATCAGCAAGAACGGCGTGAACACTGGGACCCAAGCCATGAACTCAATCAGCGCCGATTCTGCATCCTGGATCGCGAAGGCAAGCATTGCCAAGGGCGCCATCAAGGTCACGAAAAGCGGGGTCATCAGCGTCTGGGCTTCCTGGATCGTGTCGCATAGCGACCCCAAGGCCAGGAACAGTGAGCCATACATCAAATAGCCCAGCACGAAGCTGATAATCGCCGGAACAAACAAAGCCGGATTGGCAGCGGCGGTGAGCAGGGACCCAAGCCCCTGCGCCACGTCGGCTGGGATACTATCCCGCACAAACCAAGTGAGCAGACCTGACCCAAAGCTCCAGAAGGCCATAAGCGTCAGCGAGAGGAGCAGAACAGCGAGCAGTTTGCCCGCCAATAAATGCGGGAGTTTGACCGAGGTTAGGAGGCTGTCAAAGATCTTGTTGGAGCGCTCTTCAATCGTCCCCATGAGCAGGTAATTGATCACTGAGAAAATCAGAAACCAGAGCGAGAACGCCATCATGATCGAGACCACAAAGGGCGCGCGATCGGTCTGTGTGACCTCTGTCTCGGCGTCTTCGCCTTCTCCAATTCGAACCCGCTGCTGTTTGACATCGCGCCTTGCGGCGCGCGCTTCGCTCAGGACGCTGCGGTCGACATTTACCGAGGCCAGCGCGCGATCCAATTGTAGCTCGCGCTCGGCCTCGCGGGCAAAACTGATCAAGGTTCGCGCCTGCAGGTTTTCCGACCAGTATTCAATCTCGCCCGAGGTTTCATTGACGACGAATGCGGCGAATAGAGGCTGCGGACCTTCGTCGGTGTCGACCAAGGTTTCTCCGATCAGATAAGGCGCGAGCTCTGCGCTGTTTGAGACGGGGGCTTCAACTTCAACAAAGTCTTGGCGCGGCAGCATAGCCGCGTTGCCGCCGGCCTGTGCGAAAGCTTCGTCGACCGAGGCGCCGTTTGCTCGAGCTTCATCAAACGCGGCAATCTTCTCGCTCTCGCGATCTTCTGCGATCGCCAGTGGGTCCAGCATCGCGCGCGCCATGACGCCAACAGAATCGTCCATCTGCTGTCGCAAGGCGTTGGTGAACGTATCGCCCTGTTCGATCACGGCGAAATAGCGCGTGGGCTGCGCATTTTGCGCAAACGTCGGAGCAAGAATGAAAATGCCGATGATCACCGGTGTGAACAAGAGGCCAAGCCAGAAGCCCCAAGCCGAAACATAGCCGAGATAGTCGCGCATGGTGACAAGATAAGTAGACCGGATCATGCCGCTTCTCTCCCCTCGGCTGCATCGGCAGCGAGTGTATCGGTTAAGTCTTGGGCTTCGGCGTCGCTGACCAATGACACAAACACGTCCCGAAGACGCGCTTCTTGCGGTGTGAAACTGGTAATCGGGGCGCCTGAATCCAGCGTCGCCCGCAGTGCATCCTGTGATGTTTGCGCAGGTTTTAAGCTCACGCGCCAATGATCGCCTTCCTGAACGGCCTCAAATCCAGACGGGGCAAGGGCTGCACCCAGGTCAAAGCCTTCCGCCACGCCGATATGTACGGCACGGCCAAGCGCTGCAAAGGCCTCATCCAATGTGCCATCAAACACTTTTCGGCCACGCGCCATCATTACGATCTTCTCGCAAAGCCGCTCAGCATGCTCCATCACATGCGTTGAGAATACGATGGTGGCGCCGCGCTTGTGTTCTTCAATGATCAGATCTTCCAGAGCCTGCTGATTAACTGGATCAAGGCCAGAGAAGGGTTCGTCCAAGATCAGGAAATCGGGGCGATGCGCCAGCGCTGAGAGAATTTGAACCTTCTGCGCCATGCCTTTTGAGAGCTTCGTCACGCGGCTGCGCGCAAACTCGCCAAGCCCCATCATCTCGAGCAGCTCGTCGGCGCGCGCCTTGGCATCGCGGTTCGACAAACCTTTCAGGCGCGCAAAATAGGTGATGATCTGACGCGGACTCATTTTTTTGTAGAGACCGCGCTCTTCTGGTAAAAAGCCGACGCGTTTCAGGGATTCTAAGTTTGGCGGCGCGCCGAGCAGGCTGACCTCACCGCGATCAGGCGACAAGACGCCAAGCGCCATGCGGAGGCTGGTGGATTTTCCGGCCCCGTTCGGTCCGAGAAAGCCAACAATCGAGCCTTTCGGAACGTCAAAGTCGAGGCTGCGAACCGCTTGGAAACTTCCAAACCATTTGCTGACCCCAGACATTTTTAGCGGCATGTCTTCGCCCATTTATGCGCTCCGGCTTAGAATCTTCTGTTTATCGATATGTAGAACAACTCTTTTGCCCTGCTAGGCTTGCCAAGCTCTTAAAGAGTCCACAGGATGCTGTGTATGAAGACGCCGTTCTTTCCTCCAGCAGGGGGTTTAGGTGTCGCACGGGGGAAAAAGACGCGTGACAAACGTGACGAAGAACTCCGGGTTGCGGACCCTGATACCTGCGTGCCAAAGCACACTATAAACGGGTGCAATGGAACAGAAACGCTCGCGTCAATCGAGCGTGCCTTGCTGCGACTGGCCTCTGGAACCTACGGAATATGCATATCATGCGGCGCGGATATCAGCCTGCGTCGGCTAGAGCAGAATCCAGCGATTGAGACCTGCGAGTCGTGTTCTGATGTGGCGTCGTTTAAAGCGCACTAAGCGCTTGATTGAGATCGCTGCACAAATCGTCAGCGTCTTCGAGTCCTACCGATAAACGGATCCAACTTTCATCCAGGCCCATCTCTGTCTGCTCTTCCTCATTCAACGCGCGGTGCGTTGTCGAACAGGGATGGCAAGCGAGTGATTTGGTGTCACCGAGATTGTTGGAAATATCGACCAGGTTGAGACTGTTCAGCACCTTGAACGCTTCTGCGCGGGCGCCTTTCACAGAAAACGCGATCAGCGTTCCACCCAGCTCCATCTGTTTTTTGTGAACCTCATAATTCGGGTGATCAGAGCGCCCGGGATAGCGAACGGCATTGATGTTCGGATGCGCCGCAATCGTGTCGGCCACTTTCGCTGCGTTCGCGCAGGCTTGCCGAACGCGAAGATCCAAGGTCTCGAGGCCTTTCAGCACAACCCAGGCATTGAACGGTGACGCCGCTGGGCCGGTATGGCGCAACCATGGGTCAATGTGCTCCTCGATAAACTCGCTCTGCCCGAGGATCGCGCCGAGCAAGACACGGCCCTGGCCGTCCATATGTTTGGTGGCTGAATAGACCGCGATGTCTGCGCCGAGCTCAAGCGGCTTTTGCAAGATCGGGGTCGCGAAGACATTGTCGACGACAAGCAAAGCCCCGGCAGCATGGGCAAGCTCTGCGACCGCCGCAATGTCCACCGCTTCGAGCAATGGATTGGACGGGCTTTCGATCAAAACCAGGCGCGTCGGTTTCGACAGCGCGCGCTTCCAGGCGTCCAGATCGCTACCATTCACAAATTCGGTCTCGACCCCGTAGCGCGGCAGAATGGTCGAGCAGATATGCCGGCACGATCCGAACAAGGCGCTGGCAGCAACGACGCGGTCACCGGCGCTGCACGGCGCAATCATTGCCGATGAGATGGCGCCCATGCCTGAGGCGGTGACGCGGCAGGTCTCCGCCCCTTCCAGCGCCGCCAGGCGCTCCGCCAACATTTGGTTGGTTGGATTGCCATAGCGCGAATAGACATAGCCATCCTCGTCGCCTGACATCCGGGCCGCCGCTTGCTCAGCATTGTCATAGGCATAGCCTGAGGTCAGGAACATCGCCTCTGAGGTTTCGCCAAATTGAGAACGCATGGTTCCACCACGCACCAATTTGGTGGCGAGGGCCCAATCATCACTGCGCTTAGTCATAGCGAAATCCTTTGCATTCGAAGCGCATCGTCATAAGCCTTAGCAGGTGAAGGGATCAAGCCATGGCGGATGGAAAATCGGGCGTTCTAGCAGATCACGACCTTGCGGCCTTGTTTGCAAGCGGGGCGATTCAATCACAAAGCGCCCTCGATCCGGACCAGATTCAGCCCGCCAGCTTGGATTTGCGGCTCGGATCCGTCGCCTATCGCATTCGCGCCAGTTTCTTGCCGGGGGATCAGCGCAGCGTCGATGATGTCTTGAACGTCCCTGGAACAGAATTGCACCGGATCGAACTCACCGCGCAGGGGGCTGTGCTCGAGACCGGCTGCGTGTACCTTGTCCCTCTACAGGAAGCTTTAAAGCTCTCTTCCGGTGTTTCTGGACGTGCGAACCCGAAAAGTTCGACCGGCCGGATCGATGTATTCACGCGGGTGGTCACCAATCAGTCGAAAGCCTTTGACGACGTGCCCGCTGGCTATAACGGTCCGCTCTGGCTGGAGATCAGTCCGCGCACCTTCCCGATCCTGGTGCGACCAGGAGACCGATTGGCGCAGCTTCGGTTGCGGCGCGGGCAGAGCGCGGATACGAGCGAAGAAACCGTTTCGATCGATTTGGATCAACCGGCAGGTCAGCCCGTGGGTTGGCGCGCCAAACGCCATGGCGGCCTGATTGATCTGCGCGCGATTGGCCAGCATGAGGTGCACGAATTCTGGGAGCCGCTCTATGCGCGCGGCGGGCGCCTCATCCTCGACCCGGAAGAGTTCTACATTCTCGCCAGCCGCGAAACTGTGACCGTGGCGCCCGACAAAGCGGCGGAGATGGCCCCGATCGCGCCGGAGCTTGGCGAATTTCGCGCCCACTATGCCGGGTTCTTCGACCCGGGTTTTGGCACCAATGCAGGTGGTAGCCGCGCGGTGCTGGAAGTGCGTTCCCGCGATGTGCCATTCGTTTTGGAACATGGCCAACCTGTTGCCAAACTCGTTTACGAACCAATGGCGGCAAACCCGGATGCGCTGTACGGCGGCAAAACCAGCAACTACCAAGGCCAAGGCCTCAAACTCTCAAAACACTTCGCACTCCCGGATTGAGGGATAAGCGGTTCTGTTTTTGAATAAAATGGTGGGCCCGGATGGATAGGAACCAGGACCCCTATAAGTATTGATTTTATTTGGCTTTTTTCAAACTGTGACACAGCGTGTGTACTACTTGCGTGTCACAGTTTGAAGGCGATTTTTTTGATAGCTTGCTGACATAGGTCTGGCGGTAGTTTCGGGACCGCACCGGTTGAAATCTGGTTATCATTATTGCACTTGATGGGGCCGCATAGCGTTTGATGATCGCACTCTGCGGGACTTGCCCGCGACCACGTTATCTCCCAAACTGGCCAAACTCGGTCCATGGCTTGTGGCTCGGAGATCAATATTAGCTCGTCTTTTGATGAGCGACGGAGCGCCGAAATGGCTGAGAAGGCCCGCAAGAAACCTGCTGAGCGTAAAGCCGAAATCATACGCGCTGCTGTGGATATTCTCGCCGAAAAAGGGCCCGCTGCGCTTTCATCTAGAGCTGTCGCGAACGCGGTTGGAATATCGCTCGCGGCTGTTCAGTATCATTTCAAGACACACGGTGACTTGGTCAGGGCCATGTCGGACGCGATCGTGAACGCCTATGCCGCCGACATGGAAGAGGCAAGCCAGGGCGCGACACCGAAAATCCGCTTGCAAAAACTATTCGAGAAGTTTGCAACCGACATTGGTCCAACGGACACCAAGATTTTCAAGCTCCAGCTTCATTTTTGGTCGCTTGCACATACCGATCCTGACGGGAAAGAGGCTTTTGAAGCTTACACGAAGCAATACCTGGAACGGTTTCAGAGCGCGATACGAGAGGCTCGGCCAGAGCTCAACGATCAACAAGTCGCTGAACGGGCTCTCACCATCACCTCTATGTTTGAGGGTATGGTTGTCATGGCGCTTCTCCGGCTGTCCCAAGAAGAAATGAAAAAGCATGACCAGGGCTTTTTAGATGCCGCTCTAGCGATTGCTTATTCCTAGGCACCTAAACCGGCGATTGCAGCCTCAAAGATATCCTTCACACATTTTCCTCTGCATTGTGACAAGTCTTTATCTTGTCGTATGACAAGTTATCTTCATACGCACAACTAGCTTGTGACTTTGGAGGGATTTCGAATGAACGCGAAGAAAGCCGTTCAACGCATTATGTACGGGATCAGCGCAATTGCATTGGTCGCTGCTTGCTCTGGTGGAGGAGGTGGCGATACGCCTCCCCCCGCAACCGGAGAAACGCCGCCTGCCAGTCCGCCACCTCCTCCTCCTCCTCCGCCTCCGCCTCCGCCGCCGCCACCACCTCCTCCACCTCCGCCTTCGGGAACGAGTGAGACGTTTTCGACGGAACGCTCGGTTTCGCGGTTTTTGTCACAGGCGACTTTTGGCGCGACGAATGAAGCCGTTACGCCTTTGGTTGGGACGGATGTATCGGACTGGCTTCTGTCTGAATTTTCAAAGCCGGGAACATCCAGTCTTTCTGATCTAGATACCTACGCGGCGCGCAGTAGCGCTCCGACGGAGTTCAATTTTGTCGTCGGCAATTCAACCAGCTATACCTTTTGGCGCGATGCTGTTCAGGGCGATGCACAGCTTCGGGATCGCATGGCATACGCACTGAGCCAAATCCTCGTGGTTTCGACGTTTGGGGGTGAGCTGTTGCAAGACTTGCCGCAGCCAGTGGCGTACTATCAGGACCTCATAAAGGCCAATGCGTTCGGCAACTATCGAGAGCTGATAGAGGCCGTCACATATTCACCGGCGATGGGCCACTATCTCACCTATCTCGGCAATCAAAAGGCTGACCCGGCAACAGGCCGAATGCCGGACGAAAACTATGCCCGAGAAATCCTACAACTCTTCTCGATCGGACTAGTGCAACTCAACATAGATGGAACACCGGTCACTGGATCAAACGGGCAGCCTGTCCAGCTTTACACAAACGCTGATATTACGGGCCTGGCGAAAGTGTTTACTGGCTTGGACTTGAAAAGCGCCGAGCGGGACGATCCGACTTTCGACAATGCTGAAAACCTGGATGATTGGCGCCAACCGATGGTGATTTTCCCGGACGTGCACTCGCAGGAAGCAAAAACCTTCCTTGGCATGACCATTCCAGCCGGAACACCAGCGGCGGAGAGCATCGACATGGCGCTCGATCACATTATGGCGCACCCAAATGTAGGGCCATTTATAGGTCGCCAGCTAATCCAGCGTTTCACGACCTCCGATCCCTCTCCGGCCTATGTGCAGCGTGTCGCGGAGGCCTTTAACGCAGGTACGTACACATTACCGAATGGGACCGTCGTGGGAGATGGTCGAAAAGGTGATCTGCGCGCGACGATTTCGGCAATCCTCCTTGACCCGGAAAATCAACTCGATGCGGCCCTAGCCAATGACCGCTTTGGCAAGCTTAGGGAACCTGTGCTGAAGTTCACGCATTGGGCGCGCTTGTCCGGAGTGAATGCGTCCCGTCCTGAATATATGCCGCTTCTTTACGACACCACGCTGCCTGGCGATCTCAATCAGCATCCGTGGAGATCGAAATCTGTCTTCAACTTTTATCGCCCTGGCTATGTCGCGCCGGGCACGCGCTCTGGTGAACTTGGAATGACGGTGCCTGAGCTGCAAATCCTGAGCGCAGCGAGCGTGCCGGGGTTTTTGAACTTCATGACCAATATGACCGGACGCACCCCGGATAGCGCTGAAGCGGCCTTGGGAGAGGCCCAGTGGCAAATGGAGTTTACCGAGGCTGGCTATCCGTATGACGCAAACCTTGGGAGAAGCAGCTTCATTCCAAACTACGCGTCCGAAGAGGCCATTGCCGATGATGCCGCGGCATTGGTCGAAAGGCTCAATCAAGAAATGCTGTATGGCACAATGTCCGACGCCACACGCGCCGGGATTGTTTCCGCTGTCGAGCAGGTTCGGCTGGATAACCCGGACCTCGCAAATCCCCGCCGCGAACGCGTGCGGTACGCGATCCTCATGGTCTTGGCTTCGCCAGACTACTCAGTCCAACGCTAATCCAGGAGACGAATATGTTAGACCGTCGCCTTTTTCTAAAGACTGCAGGCGCTGCAGCAATTGCTTCAGCAGCCGCTTCGGGCCGTTCCATTAGTTTCAATGCGCACGCCGCGAATACCACGGGCTACAAAGCTCTGGTTTGCGTATTCCTACTCGGCGGCCTCGACAATCACGATGTCTTGTTGCCGTTTGACCAAACCTCTTACAATTCATTTTCAGGTGTCAGGCAAACACTCTTGTCGCGACAGGGGGCAGCACGTCAGCGGACGTCATTGCTAGAGATTGTGCCGACCGACACGGCGATCCTTGGTGGCCGTCAGGTCGCGCTACCGCCTGAGATGCCGCAAATGAAAGCGCTCTTTGATCAAGGTCGCGCTGCAATTGTTGCAAATGTCGGCCCATTGATTGAACCCGTCACGCGAACCACGTTCGAAAGCGGCGCAGCCCGCGTTCCGCCACAGCTCTTTTCGCACAATGACCAACAATCCGTCTGGCAATCGAGCCAACCCGAAGGCGCACAGTTTGGATGGGGCGGTCTCTTCGCGGATGCTGTCCTAAACTCCGGGGCAAACGCGGCGAACACAGATTTCACGACCATTGCCAGCACCGAAGTGGGACCGTTCTTGACGGGCAGGACAGCGAGAGCCTTCAACGTTAATCCCGCTGGACCAGCCACGGTTGACGCGCTCGAAAGTCTCGCTGGAGGCTCTCAGGCAGACCAAAATCTGTTGAACGCATTGGAGCAGCAACTCCAATCGACGGGCTTCAATGGAAGCAATGTGTTAGAGAGCGATTTCGCCGCGCAAGTCAGCCGAGGGTTTGCATCAAACAAGGCCTATAGCGCCGCGCGAGCGAGCGGCTCACCGCTGAATACCGCGTTTCCGGAAAGTGAACTTGGCGCGCAATTGCGGTCAGTGGCGCAGACAATCTCTGTCCGGAATACTTTGTCGGTGTCTCGACAGATATTCTTTGTCGGTATTGGTGGGTTCGACACACATTCAAACCAAGCCGGTTCGCTTCCGGCCCTACTAGGCCAAATAGATGGCGGCATCGCGGCTTTCTACCAGGCCATGGTTGAGCTTGGGGTGGCTAATGATGTGACCCTATTTACCGCGTCGGACTTCGGACGGACGCTCGCCGTGAATGGCGACGGAACAGACCATGGCTGGGGTGGACACAGCTTTGTTGTCGGTGGCAGCGTCGCGGGCAAACAAATCTACGGCTCGGTTCCCGACTTCTCTATCGGACACGATGCCGACAGCGGAGGCGGGCGACTTATTCCCGCTCTTTCCGTCGAGCAGTTTGCTGCGCCGATGGGGCGTTGGTTCGGTCTTTCAGACTGTGAGCTCACGACGGCTCTGCCAAATCTTGCGAACTTCGACGCCCCACCAACGTTTTTCGGGTCATAGAACATGCAGGCGCTTTCGGGCTAGCATCCGAGGTCATTTTGACCGCAGGCATGCCCCAAACCTCTATTCTAGCGAAATATGGTGGGCCCGGAGGGACTTGAACCCCCGACCAGACCGTTATGAGCGGTCCGCTCTAACCAACTGAGCTACAGGCCCTTGTTCTCAAGATGAACGTAAGCATAAAACGCCAGACTTGATCTCGTCG
>Ga0256829_1002510_pt1 | contig 13615 bp, 13 predicted proteins | sample 131447metaG_FD_185979 | JGI IMG/M metagenome (GOLD analysis project Ga0256829, IMG submission 185979) | Hydrothermal vent microbial communities from Lau Basin, Pacific Ocean - 131-447 | ecosystem: Environmental > Aquatic > Marine > Hydrothermal vents | place: Pacific Ocean: Lau Basin | collected...
GTTTGCAACGCGCGACACGCTGCAACAGAGCAGAACAACCGATCTGAGTCGCTTGCGGCTGGAAATGGATGGCGATTACGGGCCGCTTCGCGTGCATCTGGCCTATGATCATGAGCTGTTATGGGGTGGCCTGGTGGCGGATCCTGTGGTGGCTGCGGCGCTTGCCCGGCCGGAGCCGACATGGATCGATGCCAGCGCCACCATCAGTCGGCGTGCGCATCTGAGCTGGCGGCATACGCTCTATCGCGGCTGGCTTGAATATGACGCCGGGCCGGTGCAGCTGAAATTCGGTCGTCAGCGCATCGCCTGGGGTTCGGGGCGCATATGGAATCCGACCGACCGTTTTAATCCGGTGCAACCCACGGCGCTGGAACCGGAGCAGAAACTCGGCGTCGATGCCGGCATGCTTGTATGGAATTACGGCGGCAATGGCAGTGTCACGGCGCTAGCTGCACCGGCTCGTCCGGCCAGCCGCACCTCCCGCAAACTGGCGCTGCGGTGGCAGGATACATTCGGCGAATATGATGTGGCGCTGATGGGCGGGCGCATCAATGATGAAAATATGTTCGGTCTGGATATCACCGGCAATCTGGGCGATGCCGGCGTGCGGCTGGAATGGATGCAGGCCAGAAATCCGCGCCGGGGCGGTTACGGCCAGCTCTCGACCGGCATCGACTATACCTGGCATCACGCATGGTTTCCCAATGGCCTGTATATGGCGATCGAGTATTTTTATAACGGTGCGGCCGGCGCCATCCGGCAGATGCAGGATCGCCTGAATGGTCGGGTTCGGCATCTGCTGGGCGGCCTGCTGGGCTACGATCTGACGCCGCTGTGGCGTTTCGATCTGCTGCTGATCGCCGACCCGCAGCGGGGCGGGGCGTTTATATCGCCGTCTTTGAAATGGTCGGTGCGTGAAAATGTCGATGTTCAGGGTTTCGTGCAGTTACCGCAAGGAGCCGGCAGCAGTGAATTCGCCACGCTGGAATCGCTTTACGCCCTGCGTGTGGACTGGTATTTTTAAGCATACACTGAGTTATTCAAACAGAAAAAGCATAATAACCCCAGCCACTGATTTCACGAATTAACACTGATTATAAAACAAGATATTTTCGTAAGAACTATATCCCGTCCGGGTGAATATCGCCTGCTGCACGAATTGGAATCATGTTGTCGCTAAATTCGTAACCCGCCTGCTTATACCATGCCTGGGCATAGAGCGCTTCGAAGGTGGCGTAGATTCTGCCATCTTCGCCGCGGTGGTGATCGCCATACTCCTGCTCCAGCCTGCGAATCAGGTCGCGTCCGTAGAGTCCGTTTTTGCGACCACGAATGGCTGAGGCGGAGGCGCCCAGCCCTTTGAGTTCCCGTATTAAACTGATGGTGTCGGGATAGGTCAGGGTAAACAGGTCGGTATCGGTGACCGGCAATTCAATGGCCAGCTTCATCAAGGCGTCGCCGAGCGATGTGACATCGGGAAACGGCAGCACATGGCCGGCGCGCTGCGGTTCGATGGCCGCCAGCGACTGGCGCAGTTCAGATAGCGTGCGGCGTCCGAAGGTGGAGAGCAGCATCAGCCCGCCCGGCGCCAGCACGCGGCGCATCTCCGCTAACATCGACTTCGGATCGGGCAGCCACTGCATGGCCAGATTGGAGCAGACCAGATCGAACTGCTCCGATTTCAGAGGCAGGGCGGCGGCATCCGCGCAGAGGTGGCGGTGATGGCCATGCCACGGCATGCGCCGGGCATGGCTCATGCGTGTGCTTTGCACCATCGCTTCGGAGAGATCCAGCGCCACAATCTCGGCGCGCTTGAATTTATTGCGCAGCAGACGGGTGAAATAGCCGGTGCCGCAGCCGATATCGAGGATGCGTTTCGGTTCGATTTTGGTGAAGGCGAGATGCGCCAGCAAGCGATCGGCAATCTCGCGCTGCAGCACGGCATGGCTGTCATAACTCTCTGTCGCAGCTGAAAAAGCGCGTTTAACATGGTTCGTTGTAATGTGGGAATTGTTCACAATCTGCTCCACCAGTTGAATAGTGTTGTGTTGAAAAGTTCGGCCCGGGTCAGCAGTGGCGCATGGCCGCAGCCGGAAAACAGTTCAAGCCGGCTACCTGCAATCGAGTCGGCCAGCCAGCGCCCGGCATCGACGGATACAATCGCATCCTGCTCGCCGTGCATCACCAGTGTCGGCAGCGCAATGTCAGCCATGGCCGCTCTGAGATCGAGCCTTGCCAACAGTTCCAGCCCGCTGCGCAGTCCAGCCGCCGACACCGGCCGATCACGATCCACAGCCAGCCTGGCCAGCGCATTATATTCGCTGCGGCTTAAATCATCGCCATGCAGCATCAGCGCGAAAAACCGATTCAACAGGCGTGGCGAAGCGCCGGCCACGGCCGCTTCAAAGCCGGCAAACAGATCCGCATTGCAACCCATGTCCCAATCTTCAGCTGTGCGAAAACGGGGCGTGGTCGAAATCAACGCCAGCGCAGCAATGCGCTCGGGGAATCGCTGCGCCAGCGCCAGCGCCAGTTCACCACCCAGCGACCAGCCCGCCAGCACGCACGGCGTTTCGGGCAACTGCTCTGCCAGTGCATCGAGCCACGCATCCGCCGCCACCGCATCCGCGCCGCCGTGACCGGGCAGATTCAGATACAGAGCTTCTGGAAAGCGATCGCGCTGCCGGAACCAGATCTGCTGCGATTGCGCCCAGCCGTGCAGAAACAGCAGCGGCTTCATATTAGTCTCTTCAGGCATTCTGTCAGCCGGTCGATCTGTTCCGGGCTGTGCGCCGCACTGAGCGTAAAACGCAGCCGCGCCGTGCCCTCCGGCACCGTCGGCGGACGAATGGCGGCGACAAAAAGTCCGTTGTCCGCCAACGCATCGGACAGCGCCAGCGCCCGCGCATCGCTGCCCGCAACCAGCGGTTGAATGGCGGTATCGGAAGCCATGAAATCCATTCCCTTCACGCCGGCCTTAAAACGAACCAGATTGGCATGCAACTGTGCAAGCTGTTCACCACGCTGAATCAGTAGCAATGCCGTCTCTGCTGCCGCAATCATGGCGACCGGCAGGGCGGTGGAATAGATCATGCTGCGCTGGCGCTGGCGCAATCCCTCAATCAATTCGTTCGTGCCGAGAATAAATGCGCCATAAGCGCCGAAAGCCTTGCCGAATGTGCCGACCTCGATCACACGATCATGGCCGGCGATGCGGTGCATGGCGGTCAAGCCTTTGCCATCCTCGCCAAGCGTGCCGGTGCCGTGCGCATCATCCACCACCAGCAGGGTGTCGTGGGAATCGGCCAGTGTTAATAGCTGTCCAACATCGGCGCAATCACCGTCCATGCTGAAGACGCCGTCGGAAACGATGATGCGTTTTTCAGCTGTGTGTTTGTTCAGCTGCTTTTCCAGTTGCTCGTAATCGAGGTGGGCGAAGCGATGCATCGGCGCGCCGGAGAGGCGCGCCCCGTCCACCAGCGAGGCGTGATTGAGTTTGTCGGCGAAGATGTGCGTATGCCGATCCGCCAGTGCCTGCAACAGCCCCATATTGGCCAGCATGCCCGAACCGACAATCAGGCACGCCTCATAGCCTTTCCAGTCAGCCAGTTTGGCTTCCAGCCGGTGCAGCATCGGATCATCGCCCGAAACCAGCCGCGATGCGCCGCTGCCCACGCTGTTTGCACAGGCGCCCTGCGCCGCCAGGCAGACGGCCGGGTGGGTGGAGAGGCCCAGATAATCGTTGCTGGCGAAATTGATCAGGCGCGTTTCGGCCACATCGATCGCGACGCCATCGCGCTGTGAAGCGCGAAAATGACGGCGACGGGTGGCGGGGATCTCTGCAAACCATTTGCGCGAATCGACCATGTCCGGCATGCTGGATGGCATGAATGCGCTGTCAACCAAAGCAAGCAAGGCGGTTAACCGACTGTCCGATCTGCTGTTTCCACCTGTCTGCCTGTTTTGCCATGCGCCGATGCCTGCCGGCAACGGCTGCTGCGCCGCCTGTCTGGCCGATATTTCCATCTGGTCGCATAGGATTTGCGCTCGCTGCGGTAGCGAACTGCCGGCACCTTTGGCGCCCGGCCCATGCGGCCACTGTCTGAATAGTCCGCCGGCGCAGTGTGAAACCCACAGCTTATACCGTTATCACGGCCCGGTGCGCGAAGCGATTCTGGGCTGGAAATTGCAAGGCCACCAAGCGGCTGTGCGCTGGCTGCTGGCGCAGTCCATGCCGGAACTGCAGCGCATCCTCGGTGCGCGCAGCCTGCTGCTGCCGGTGCCTATGCCGCTTTCGCGCATGCGCAAAAACGGCCAGCATCACGCTGCCAATCTGTGTCGCTGGATGGCTGAGGGGGCGGGGTGCCAATGGCGGTGGCAACTGTTGCGGCGGGTGGGCGAACAGCCGAGGCAATCGGCGCTCTCCGGTCAGGCGCGGCGCAAAAATTTGCGTAAGGCATTCGCACTGGCTGACGACTACGGCCCGCTCTGGCAGGATTTGGCCGGTCAGGTTGATGAGATCTGGATTGCGGATGATATTCTGACCACCGGCTCAACCCTGCATTACGCCGCCCGCGCCAGTCTGAAACTGGGAAAGCCGGTCAAGGTGCTGTCGCTGGCGCGCACATCGCTGAAGCAGTGATTCATCGTTGCTTCTGTGAGATTTTGGAGGTGCGGCTTTAGCCTCGCTTTATCACGCAGAAATGCGCGGCTAAAGCCGCACCTCCGGGATGGTTTGCGGGATAGTTTGATAACGACAAAGGACAGGTTTTTACAGATGGCAAAGATTGAAGTTTACTCCGGCGATTTCTGCCCCTACTGCATGCGCGCCAAGGCGCTGCTCAAAAACAAGGGGCTGGACTTTACTGAATACAATGTCCGCAAGGATATCCAGCGCCAGGCAGAAATGCAGGAGCGTGCGCCCGGTTCGCGCACCATTCCGCAAATTTTCATCAACGATCGCCATGTCGGCGGTTGTGATGATCTCTATGCACTGGAACGCCGGGGCGAACTCGATAGCTGGCTGGCCGCCGAATAACCGGTGAGCAGCTCAACACTCTCCTTATTCGTGATGGGGTAAATCTTCAGCACAACCACCCGACACACGGCGGGCGGAAGTGCACTATGGTTTTATGAGCGATGCCGACGTACTGATGAGGGATTTAAGCTACACGGACATGGGGTGAGATTCGGGCGTATCATCCTTGATGAATGGTTTGAGCAGATTGTGCAGCCAGTCCTGCAGTTTTTGCATGCCTTCGCGCACATCGTCGAAGTCTTTTTTTGACAGGACGCCATCTTTGTTATGATCCATGGCGTCAAAGGTTTTGCGGGCCGATTTCTCCAGTTTTTTCATCACTTCCTCAAAGGTGATCTGACCATCGTGGTTGGCGTCAAAATCATTGGATTTGTCGCCTGCCGCCATGGCCGGGGAAGCGACCAGCAGAACTGTCGCAAGCATGAGGGCCGATATGGCGTTGGCTATGTCGGGTTGGTTTGTCGATTTCATGTGGCATCTCCTGAAAATGCGAATATGCTGCAGACGGAGGCGCACGGAAAGGCAGAAATGCTCCCCGACATGTGCAGAAATTACCCGGCCCTTACCGTTTTATGGCCAGGGAAAATCAGGGACAGCGTCTGCTTTTCTGTATGCTGCCAGTAGTTACGCATGCAGTGTAACAGTGGTAACCAGATGTGAGCTCGCGGCAGCCGTACAGTTGGAGAGAGTTTAGGCAGCTTTGTGCAGTTGCATGGCGATGCCGGCCCATTGTTCGTAAGCCAGCTGTTCGGGGCGTTTGCGAGGATCGATGCCGAGTGATTCAAACTGCTCTGCTGTGATCGAACCCCGGAAATTGTTGGCGATGGTTTTGCGCCGGTGGGCGAAGCCCTGGCGCACGGTTTGCTGTAGCAGCGGATATGCACAGGGCGGAGTGTTGCTGTGCGGGGTTAGCAGAATCACGGCAGAATGCACCTTCGGCGGCGGTGAAAATGCGCCGGGCGGCAGGGTGAGCAAGCGCTTTACATCATAAAAATGGCGCACCAGCACGGAGAGGCCGCCATAGGTTTTGCTGCCGGGGCCGGCGGCAATGCGTTCGGCCACCTCGCGCTGATACATCAGCACCATACCGCCGGAGAGGTTGTAGGATGCCAGCATGGCGGTCAGCGGGCCGCTGAGGTTGTAGGGCAGGTTGCCGGCAATCCACTCCGGCTGAACGGAGTCTACCGCGCTATCCAGTTCCTGCATCACATCGCCATGAATCACCGATAGTTTATTATTCTGTTCGGCAACGTCGTGCCAGTGGGTTGCAAAACGATCATCCATCTCGATCACGGCGAGGCTGCCGACGCGCTCAAGCAGCGCCTCGGTGATAGCGCCGGGGCCGGGGCCGATTTCAATGGCGCGCGCGCCTGCAGGAATGGCCTGCGCAATGCGCTGGATGGCGCTGTGATCGCGCAGAAAATGCTGTCCGAGTGATTTTTTCGCAGTCTGGAGGCCCGTTTCTGTCATGCCGCAAGCGTAACCCCAAATATCTTGGTTGGCAGCAACTTCGCTTGAGCGTACATGTCGAACGTTCCAAGGTTCCGTTCATGGCGATTAGGCAGGATTTATGCTAGAGTAGGGTGACTTCCTGTGAAGTCATGATGTTTATTACAGCTGTCAACTGGTGGAGGTAAAGCTTTGCACAGATTCAGAGCCAAGATTGCTGTTCGATATCTGCATGCTATGGCGGCTCTCTGCCTCTCTGCTCTACTGGTTCATGCACCATTCTCAGTGGCTGCGGATATGGCTGATTCTGCACCAATTCGGGTTGGTATTTTGCATTCAAAAACCGGCACGATGGCGGTTAGCGAACAGCCGGTGGCTGATGCGACGCTGCTGGCGATTGAGCAGATCAATGCCCAGGGCGGCCTGCTCGGGCGACGGCTGGAAGCGGTGATGGCGGATGGCAAGTCGGATGAAAATACCTTTGCTTTGGAAGCGGCGCGGTTGATTGGCGAGGAGCATGTGGATGTGCTGTTTGGTTGCTGGACTTCAGCCAGTCGCAAGGCCGTCAAACCGCTGGTGGAGGAGATGGATAGCCTGCTGTTCTATCCGGTGCAGTATGAGGGGCTGGAGCAGTCTGATCACATTGTCTATACCGGAGCCGTGCCGAATCAGCAGATTGTTCCGGCTGTCAACTGGGCCATCAACCATCTCGGCAAGCGCGTCTATCTGATCGGTTCCGACTACGTTTTCCCGCATGTGGCCAACTGGCTGATTCGCAAACAGCTTCATATCATGCAGGCGGATCTGGTCGGGGAGTCCTATGTACTGCTTGGGGCATCCGATTTTTCATCGGTGATTGCCGATATCCGGCGTCTGCATCCCGATGTGATTATGAACACCATCAACGGCGATTCCAACACCGCCTTTTTCCATGCCCTGAAGCGAGCCGGAGTCACGGCTGACAGAACGCCCGTGCTGTCGTTCAGTCTGGCTGAAGCCGGCATGCAGCGTATTCCGGTGGATGAGATTGCCGGCCAGTACGCCGCCTGGAGCTATTTTCAGAGCCTCGGCGGCAGCGCCAACCGCGCCTTTGTGACGGCGTTTCATCGCCGTTTCGGTTCGGTGGCGATCAGCGATCCGATGGAATCGGCATGGGTCGGCGTGCAACTGTGGGCCAGCGCCGTGAAAAGCGCCGGCACCAGCGATCCGAGGGTGATTCGGGATACGATCCTGCATCAGAGTCTGGATGCGCCGGAGGGCACGGTCGCTGTGGATCAGAACAGCCATCATCTGTGGAAAGTCGCCCGTATCGGGCGGGTCAATCGACAACGCCAGTTTGATGTGGTCTGGTCGTCCGGGCGGGCGCTCAAACCGTTTCCATATCCGCTGTTTGTCAAGCGCGACGAGGCCAGAGCGCTGCTGAACAGGTTGTATAGCGGTTGGGGCGGACAATGGTCAGCGCCAGCCCCTGCTACTGGCGGCGGGCATGAGTAACAACATGGCTGTGTCCGGTCGCTCCATACGGATGGAGGTGATCGGGCTTTGCGCCGGTTCGGTTTTTCTGGCCTCGCTGCTGGTCGGGATCGTCGCCTACGAGCTGCTTAAAGAGCAGCAGCAACTGCAGGTGATGCAGAATTTGCATACGCTGGCCGATGAGCGGGCATCCGGCATCGATCGCTATATGAACACGCAGTTTCACCACCTCAGCGAAATCAGTCAGGACGATGAGACGATCCAAGCCTTGCAGCAGCTGGATGCTGCGTTCGGCAAGGGGGTTGCTTCGCCGGCGTATCAGGCTGCGGATCGCATGTTTCGTCCGCTTTTCCAGCGCATCCTCCAGCATGAGCGCTATTACGATATGTTTCTGATTAACCGACGTGGCGATATTGTTTTTACGGTGGCGCATGAATCCGACTTTGCCACCAATCTGAAAAGCGGCATTTATCGCCATACGGGTCTGGCCCATGCCTGGCAGGATGCAGTCCGGTTGCTGTCGCCCGGCATTTCACAATTTGAATTTTACCAGCCGTCCAACGAAGCGGCGCTGTTTATGAGTGCGCCGATGATGGATCACGGTCGCCTGATCGGGGCGCTGGCCATCCAGCTGGATGCCGAGGTGTTTTATAGCGTCGCCGGCGATCTGGGCGGCCTGGGCGATAGCGGCGAAATTCTGCTCGGCGTCGATCAGGGCGAGGATGTGTTGATCACAGCCCCCACTCGCCGCCATCCCGATGTGGCATTCAAGCTCAGGCTCGCCGGTGATGATCCGCTGGCGGCGGCCATCAGAGGCGCGGCGCATGGCTCGACAGGTTCCGGCGTATTGCAAGATAGCCTGAGCGGCGCCTCTGTGCTGGCGGCCTGGGAATACCTGCCCAATCTCAACTGGGGGTTGGTGGCAAAAATTGATCAGGCCGAAGTCCTGGCCGGGCTGGATGCGATTACTGTCAAACTGGTGGTGGCGATCGCTGTTGTGTTGCTGTTGTTGATGGCCGGGGTGGCCTGGCGCGCCGGTCGCATGGTTCGGCCGATTTTGCGCCTTGGCGAGGTGGCCGCCAACATTGCCGGACGCAATCGCTTTGATATCGAAGCGCCGGTCGATACGGCGATTACTGAAATTAACCGGCTATCAAGCGCTTTTAACCGTATGTCGGCGGAAATTCTCGGTTATCAGGATGAACTGGAAGAGAAGGTGCGGCAGCGCACTGCCGAGTTGTCGCGTCTGCAGACAGCCATTGAACAGACGCACGATATTGTCATGATCACCGATCGCGACGCCATGATTCAGTATGTCAATCCGGCTTTTGTCAGCACTTCAGGCTATAGTCTGGAAGAGGCCGTTGGTCGGCGGGCCAATATGGTGAAGAGCGGCAAGATGAGTGCAGAATTCTATCGCTGCATGTGGGATACGATTCTGGCCGGTGAAATCTGGCAGGCGGAGTTTATCAATCGCAACAAAGCGGGCGATCTCTACGAGGTCGAGCAGGTGATTTCGCCGATCAGAAATGAGGATGGCAATATCACCGGCTTTGTCTCGGTGCAGCGCGATATCACAGAGGAAAAGAAGCAGCAGCAGCGGCTGGAGCACACCCAGCGACTGGAATCGCTCGGCGTGCTGGCCGGCGGCATCGCGCACGATTTCAATAATCTGCTGACCGCCATTCTCGGCAATGCTGGGCTGGCGCGCCGACGCATCGGCGATGCTTCGCCGATAAGTGAAAACCTGCGCCATATTGAGGAAGCCAGCGAGCGTGCCGCCGATCTGTGCAAACAGATGCTGGCCTACTCGGGCAAGGGCAAGTTTGTCGTGGTGGCGCTGAATTTGAGCGACCTGGTTCGCGATATTATCAAGCTGCTGCAGGTGTCGATCAGTAAGAATGTCAGCCTGCGAACCGATCTGGATCCCGCCTTGCCCGCCATCGAGGCGGACAAGGCGCAGATGCAGCAGGTGATTATGAATCTGGTGATCAACGCGTCGGAAGCGATCGGCGCGGAGAATGGCAATATTGTGATCCATAGCGGCGTTTTGCAGGCCGATGCTTCATACCTGCAAACCACCCATATCGACGATCCACTGCCGGCCGGTCGCTATGTGTTTCTGGAGGTGTCCGATGACGGCTGCGGCATGGATGCAGATACGCAGAAAAAACTGTTCGACCCATTCTTTACAACCAAGTTCACCGGGCGCGGTCTGGGGATGAGCGCCATTCTTGGGATCGTGCGCGGTCATCACGGCGCCATCAAAGTCTATTCCGAGCCGGGCAAAGGCAGCACATTCAAGTTGCTGTTTCCGGTTGTGGATACGCTGAAGTCGGAGACGTCGCCATCTGAACCGGGCGATGTCGCATGGAGAGGCCATGGCACGGTTCTGGTTGTCGATGATGAAGAGGGGCTAAGGCAAACCGCGCGCCTGATGCTGGAGGATATCGGATTTGAAGTGCGCACCGCAGCGGACGGCGTGGAAGCTGTTGAGATTTTTGAACGCCTGCATGAACAGATTGATGTTGTTCTACTGGATATGACCATGCCGCGCATGGACGGCAAGACGGCCTACCGGGAGATGCGCCGCATTGATAAGGATGCCATCGTGATTCTCTCCAGCGGCTATAATGAACAGGAGGCGACCAGCCATTTTGCCGGCAAAGGATTGGCGGGCTTCATTCAGAAACCCTATCGCCTCGATACGCTGCGCCAGAAATTTCAGGAAATATTTCCGCCATAGCCTATCCTTTATTGCTTTCCTTCGCGCGCTTTGTGTCCTTCGTGATGCAAGGGCTTAATATGTCCATTTCCTGTCGGGTGAAGCCGGCCTGTTCTCTGGCGACCATGTTGAACGGCCCCATTAAGCCTTTGGGATAGTATTCTGCCAACAGGCCTGTGAATGTTGCGATCGGGTCAACGTCGCGCTGCTCGCAGCAGTAACGAAACCAGCGGTTGCCGATCTCCACATGGCCGATTTCGTCATGCAGGATAATATCGAGAATGCTGACCGCATTGTCATCACCGGCCTGGGCCAGTTTCTGTTGAATGCCGGGCGTAACATCCAGCCCGCGCGCTTCGAGTACGCGCGGCACCAGCGCCATACGGATCAGGACATCATGGGCGGTTTTTTCGCACATCTCCCATAATCCGCCATGCGCATCATAATCACCGTAGTCACCGCCCAGGTGACGCAGGTGGGCGCGAATCAGTTCAAAGTGGTAGGCCTCCTCATGCGCCACCTGCAACCAGTCGCTGTAGTAGGCCTCCGGCATGTTCGGAAAACGCTGCACGGCGTCGAGCGCCAGATTGATGGCGTTAAATTCGATGTGGGCGATAGCGTGCATCATGATGGCGCGTCCTTCCTCCGTGCCGAAACCGCGCCGGGGCATTTTGCCGGCGCGCAGCAGACGCGGACGTTCAGGCCTGCCGGGCGTGACGATATCAGGCAGCCTGACTGTACGATTCAGCACTGTTCGCCCTGCGTTGCAGTCGCGAAACAGGCTTCGCAGCCCCGCTATTTTTTCATCGCAATCCTGAATCAGCAGACAATGGGCCGCCCGGCCGCGTATTTCGCTGTTCGCTTGGGCACTGTTCACTTGAGCATCTCCCTCCATGTCTCCAGCATTGGCGCATGTCTTCACACAATACCGCCATCAGTCAGCGCGCCGCGGCGCTGGCCGCCCTGACGCAGGCAGTCTATCTGGTCGATGCTATCGCCCGCAAAGGAATTGTGGATGCGGAAGATTGTAAGGTGCTGCTGGAGAGCCTGTTTGTCGATGCGCATGGCGGCAGCCACGCTGTGTGCGCCATGTATGGCGGCGCTGCCGGGCTCAATACCGGCGTGCGTCGCTGCATTGAACTGTTGCAGGGCGGTAGTCTGCCGCACGCCAAGGTGTTGCTGATGTATTCCGGCGCACTGATGCGGCTGGAACGGCGATTGGCAAAAAATCCTGCTGTGCGCCGCCGACTGGCTGACGGCATGCAGCGGATCAGCAATCAGAAACAGTATTTCGGCGATGCTATGCACAGCAATGTGATTGCGGCGATCGCCGACCTGTACGGCGAAACCATCAGTCATATTAATCCGCGCATTATTGTGCGCGGAAAATCGGAATATTTGAGTCAAACGGCGAACACCCAACGCGTACGCGCGCTGTTGATGGCCGGGCTGCGCGCCGCCCATCTGTGGCGCAAGCACGGCGGCGGGCATATCAGCCTGCTGCTCAGGCGCAAGGCGCTGCTGCGCGAACTGGAGATATTGCAGCATCAGATATAGATGAGGGTGGCGCCACACTCCTGTAGTAAGTGTTACTAAATCAGAAATTTCCTGCTATACTTCCGCCTCCAACTACAAGGAGGAGGAACAATGAAACCTAGAATCGTATTATGTCTGCTTTCGCTGTTCGCGTTTGCCTTACCGGCCGGCGCAGCCAGCATTGAAAGCCGCACAGAAGCGCTTAACGCCCAACTGCAGGGCAACAACAGCTATCATGCTTACCTGGCCCGTGAACTGGCCAGCGTCGCTCAGGAAGAGTTGGGTCAGCATGATCTGAATACAGCCAGAACATTTATGAAAATGGCTGAAGAACATGCCGCTCAGGCTGGGGGTTCGAAATGAAGGGACGTATTACACTGTTCGCCGCAGCTTTGTCGCTGACGGCTTGCGCCGCCGGCACGCCGGATATCAGCATCGATGAACTGGCCAACGCCCGTGCCGCAATTGCTGCAGCCAAGGCGGCCGGGGCCGAGAAATGTGCGCCCAAATTGCAGGCGGAAGCAGTCGCCGCCCTCTATGCGGCCGGTCATGAGTTCAGCGAGAAGGATTATCACCCGGATGAGAATGCCGAACTGGCCAGCCGGGCGGAATCCAAAGCCAAAGCTGCGCGTGCAAAAGCGCTTAAAGGTTGCAAGCCTGAGATCATTAAGCTCAACGGTATTCAGTTCCCGCACGACAGCGCTGAAATCACCCCCGCCGCCGCCGCTATTCTTGATAAGGCCGTGGCTACGCTGAAGCGTCGCTCGGATATCAAGGTGGAAGTCGCTGCGCATACCGACAGCAGCGGATCGGATGCCTACAATCAGGCTCTGTCCGATCGTCGCGCTGCCAGTGTGATGGCCTACTTTAAAGCGCACGGCATCAGCGCTTCGCGTTTAACCTCTAAGGGTTATGGCGAGTCGCAGCCGATTGCCAGCAATGCCACCAAAGCCGGCAGAGCGAAAAACCGGCGCGTGGAACTGCGCGTGCGGTAACTTTCCTGAAAAGGGATTTGATGAAAGACGGGTCGCTTCGGCGGCCCGTTTTGTTTGTCTCAGCCGGACTCTTCTGAAGTCACCAGGCGCAGCAGTTCGGCGGCGCTGATGGTCTGATATGCGCCGGCCGCCAGTCCGCTCTGTTGCAGCGACAGTGCGCCGATGTGGGTGCGCTTGAGCGCAGCTACATGGTTGCCGATAGCGGCGAACATGCGCCGCACCTGATGGTAACGACCCTCATGCAGAATCAATTTCGCTTCATGGACGCCGCAAATGGATAGTTCGGCAGGCAGGCAGGGTCTGTCATCATCTTCCAGCATCAGCTCGCCGCTGGCGAAGCGATCCACCTCGCTGCCATCCAGAGGATGCGCCAGAGTGACCGCATAGGTTTTGGAGATA
>Ga0256829_1002511_pt1 | contig 13614 bp, 8 predicted proteins | sample 131447metaG_FD_185979 | JGI IMG/M metagenome (GOLD analysis project Ga0256829, IMG submission 185979) | Hydrothermal vent microbial communities from Lau Basin, Pacific Ocean - 131-447 | ecosystem: Environmental > Aquatic > Marine > Hydrothermal vents | place: Pacific Ocean: Lau Basin | collected...
ACTAAAGTATCAACCTCACCTTTTTTATAATAATTACTATCAAGGTTAGTTAAAATTTGTTCCTTAATACTATCAACTTCTATTTTACTGTAATACTCTTTTAATTTATCAGCCATTTGACTTTCACTAACTGCTTGCGCTGCTAATTGTTGTTTAACTTTAGCCACGTTAGGCACAAGTTTAGTTTGTATTGCTCCATTTTGATCTTTATATTTAAATGTTACGTCAGCAGGCGCACCATTAAAAAAATCGTTAAATACACTAGCAAATTCTGTTAATGTATACAATAATGCATCATAATTTGTTGCCATTGATAACTCCTTATTTATTTTTTAAAAATTTTATTTTGTATTTGGGTTATTTAAATAACTACCAAATCTCATAGGAAACAATTTTTATTTAAATAAAAAATAATTATATAAGATATGGTTAATAATAACCATATCTTATAGTAATAATAATTCGTTTAATTGTCTTATGTTAAGTATATGTCCATAACCTATAGCTAATGCATCTATTTCATGTTCTGATTCATAACCAGTTAAAAAAGGTTGTAGCTCTTTTAAATTAGTAACTGCAGATCTCATATCGTCTTTATTAGCAGTACCTTTACTTACAAAAGATTTAACTAACTTAGGTGGATAACTAAATATACTGTTAAAACTACCACTATAGTCTATAAAACTTTTTCTTATTACATTTATAGTAGTATATATAGGACCATAGGCCATAGGCCTTAGTCTATTTAAAAAAGCACTTTCATGTGCTAGATGTATAGGATTAAAATCTATGTATATATCTAATAATTTTTCTTTTAATAACCATATTCTATCTTCTACATTTAAATTAGGATTTACTTCTATAGTAAAAGATAACATATCGCGTATAGAAAGATTATTAGGGTTTATAAACCATACAACTACACCACAGTGCATTGTTCCTGGGTCTATACTTATAATTCTCATTTATAGTTACCTAATACTTGCATTCCACCTATTTCTATATAGAAATCTTGTATTTGTTGTTTAAGATCTATATTACAATCTATGAAATATGCTATTTGTGCTTCTATAGATTCCATATATTTACTTGTATAAGTTTTTTTAGCATTATGTATAGTGTTAACAACACCTTTACTAAAACAAACACCTATTTCATTTATTATATAATTATTATTTATTTCTAAAACATCCATAGCGTGTTTTATTTCTTTTAAATCTATATTATCCCAAAAAATATAGATTTTAATAAAGTCGTTTATAAAACTACTAGGAGCATATCTCATATCCAAATTAGTATTAGGTTTAGGATTTAATGGATCTGAACTGTTAAAATTAAATCCGAAAACTTTAGCATATTGATCAGTAACATTTTCTAATAAGACAAATTCATTTTTATAAACAAAATCATTTACCACAGCCCCATATGCTACAAGATATTCTTCATTATCTATATATATTATTTTTCTTAATCTTAAATTTTTTGGTATAGGATGTTCATTTATTTCAGATAACTTTCTTAAATAAAAAGGTATATGATTAAATAATGCGGCATCTGTAGGATTATGCGAACTATTAATTAAATTATATTTAGTATTAAGCTCATTTTTACTAACATTATTATAACCTATAGTTATTAAGTTTATACTAGGATAACGTTGTTCCACACCTTTGTAATTAGTTAATATCCTAAATTTTTCATTAAGAGTTGTATTTTCTGGTACAACATAATTTTCATTAATAAGCATTCTGTTCATAAGCATTATGCTATAAATTGTTTGTAACCCATTGAAGACCATAATTACTCCTTTATATTTTATAAAATGTTTATAATTAAATCAATATCCTATATGATAAAGAATAATAATTTAATTAAGTATTTCATCTGGATCTATTTCTTCATATTCTAAAGTTGTTTCTCCCGGCACTACATCGGTAGGAACAAATTCATTTCTAAGATCTAATTCTTTTTTATTTTCTACATAAAAATCATCTGTAGTTCTAGACAATATTTCTTTAGCCATTTCTAACATATTTCCATTAACTTTATTTTCTTCATTTTTAAGTCTTCTATCTACTAATCCTAGAACTTGCTCGTCTAAACTTTTTGCGATTTCGTTAATAACCCTCATATCCCTAGTAGAAGTAGGGATACCTTTTTCTTCTATAAAACGGTTTAACATATCTAATCTTAAATTTCTTGTTTTATGTATAATGATATTTTCATCATCTGTTAAAAGTTCATAAGGATGTGGTATATCCATTTTATACTCCTTATCATTTTTTTATTTATTAAAATATAGAACATAAAAATTCTTTGATGTTTAATCAGAATAATAACTATATTTTATATAAGGAGTAATTATGAAGCATTTGGCAATACGTTTACAAAAGGAATTTTTAAAGAATTTAGATATTATTATTAATTATAGTTTTATAGAGAATAGTAGCGACCTTTTTACAAATTATAATTTTTTAGATAAAGATCTTAATGATTTTATTTTAACTAGTAAACATCTCGTACATATTGAATTCCAGAACAAAATGGATATAAATAATTTATTAGCAGGAAAGAGATTACATACTATTAAAGTATTCGATTTCTTCAATAATCACGATAAGGAGGTGAAATGTAAAATTTTTGAACAAGGTTTTAGGGAATACTTAATGTTAAATATTTCAAATTTAGAATATTATATTCTAAATAAGAATAACCATTTGATGTTAGAGTACTACGTTTTATTAAATGCTGTTAATGCTGCAGAATTAACAAGTGATAAAATAAGTTGGAAAAATAAGGATAAGATAAAAAATAAACTTAAAATTTAGTTATTACTAAGGAGAACTTATGAACAAGAAAACTACATACAAAAATTTTGGAAAATTTGGAGACAAGCTAGTAAATAAAATAGCAAATACTCCTAACGGGATTCTTACTAGAATGTTTCGTAAAATTATTTTTGAAACTGGATTAGTGAGAAGTTTGATGCACTTTATAGATAGGTATAGAGCTGAAGGCGGAGAAAGAGTTAAAACTACTATTGTTAAAGATATAACAAGTAGTGAGCTAACATGGAAAGCTTTTATATTCTTGTTATTCGAGATATTAAAAGTTAAAAAGATTAACTTTAAAATAGAAATTACCTGGCCTAACGACAATGAGACAGCACACGAATTAGAGATATCTCCTATCGTTATTCCTAAAAAGAATAAAAAAGAAACTAGAGGTAGGAAACCAAAATATGATCAAAACGCTATAAATCAAATGTTAGGTGTAGATGATCAAAAGCCTACCCAAGAAATAGAGCCTAAAGATATATTGGGAGAAACAGAGGAGAACAAACAAAATGAAATTGTTACAAATATTACGAAAAAATAAAACAAATGTTAATAAAAAGATATTATTGGATTATAAAGATATTACTTTGTATTATGAATTACTCAGGAGATTTAACAAAGTAAAGTTAAATGACAAACATTCTAGTTATTTAAAAACAATTAACCCAATAAAATTCTTTAGCAATGATATCATTACTGATATTAACAATATGTTAAGTAATGATAATAAATATCTCTTTGGCCAGGAGTTAATAGATACAGTTAAATTCTACACTATAACTACTTTAAAAAGTTATAGACTTATAGATATTATTAAATACCATATAGATATTGAATTTAGTTATTTAAGAAAAATATATGGTAAAAAGAGTAATTTGATTCTAGATAGCAATTTAGATTTTTACTTAAATCAAGAGTATTTAATTACTCTTTATAAAATTATAAAATACAAATTATATTTAACAGAAAAAAGGAGTACAAATGAAAGAACAAATTAAATTCGTAGCGATACAAAACAAACATGATGATAGTTTAACATCTAAACTATCTATAGAATATAACACTGAAAAACCTTTTAACACTATTTTTGGTAGACTAACTACACTTAAAACAGTCATATGGTTGTTACACTTCGAAAACTTTAATCCTATTTATTTAAATAAAAGAATGCCTTATAAAGAAATGAGTAATTGGCGTAAGAAAAGAAAAAGGAGATTTATTCCTAATCATACAGAAATCTTTAAATTAGTAGTTACTGATAGGCTATTTTCAGATAGAAGCTTATTAGAAGAAATTAAAGAAGAATTTGGTAATGAAATCGATAATGTGCTTTTTGTCCCATTTATTAAAATTAATAGAGGTGCTATATCTGTAGATACGCCTAACAAAAATCTTAAACCATATGGATTAATCTTAACTAGAGTTATAAGATTTATTCTGGAAGAATTTAAAGATGTAAATATAAAAGAATTAGATAAAGAAGAATTCCATAACAGAAAAATCAATGTTAAGAATAAGATTTGGGAAGATGCTTTAAATTATGCTAAAGAAAAACCATTAATGAAATCTATTAATGGTGACATTACTGATGATGAGTTAAAGAAATTATTTATAAGATAACTTAGGGATAGTTAACTATCCCTAAGTATCTTTTTTATTTTTTAGTATACACTAGTCTTAAGATTAACAGGTGCTTTAGGTGTATTCATAACGTTATTGTTAGGAATATGTTTATATCCGTTATTATTAGGATTGTTATTAGCATTAGTTGTTTGTTGTCCTAGGTTTTTTATAAGCTCTTTATTTAATTTAACTAATTCGTTAAGTCTGTTATCTATACTTTTTTGCACATTAACAGATTCTCTAAAAGTTGTATGTAATTTATTTATTTCACCAACACTTTTATTATTATCTACTACAACCTTAACATTAGGGTTTACGACTATATGTGTTGGATTATTAGTTAAAGCATATTTATTAAAATCATTATTATTAGTATTTCTATTATCTTTTATATTATTAATTTTATTAGATTTATCTTGTTTGCTAATTTCTTTAGGTATATTTATAGGTTTAATATTATATTTACTTATTGTTTTTATTCCATCATTATCTTTATTATTTTTTGTATTATAATAATCTAATAATTCTTTATTCTTAATAAGTACGTAATTTTCATATTTGTATTTATCATAATCATTTTTGATATTATTAGGTTTGTTTAATATAAATTCTGCATACTTTTTATAAGTTATATCAGTACTTTTAACACTATATTTTAACGCTTTGTAAAAATCTTTGGTTTCTTCGTTATAATGGTTGTCTAATTTAGTATCATCTTTAGGTAACGGTAATCTCCAGTATATGTTATCCGTATCTCTATAGTATATATGATTTTTATCATTATACATAACAGTATATATTTTAACTATTTCTCTAAGAGTTTTACCTTCTATTTTAAAAGTAAGAGGTAAACTAATTTGTTTCTTAGTTGTTTTAGCTTCAGGTTTTTCCATATTAAGATTATGTTCTGCAATATACGGTTTAACTATTTGTGGTGTCACTGTTTTTAGTTTAGTTACATTATGATATTTACTATCAACACTTTTAGTTATTTTTTTATTTTCAATTTTATCTTTTATAATTGGTGATTTTTTCAACCAGTTATTAGCTATTTTTTCAGCTTGCTGTTTTTGTTTTATAGTAGGTTCTGGTTTAACAGGTGTACTATCATCATTTTGTTTCGATTCAGCTTTATCATTTCCAAATATATCAAAACCTAATATTTGTTTAGAAACAGCATCTTTAAAAGGTAAATGATCGTGTAACATATAATAACCTACTTTAGCTGCGTCATAAGCTAGCAACCCCCATCCCAAAAATGGAACAAATCTTGAAGCTATTTTACCTAATAATTTAGCAGCTACTTCAGGACCAAATTTTTTAAGTACAATATTTTTAAGGTGTCCTAAGAAAGATTTTATAGCACCTTTTTCTACTTTGTGTTCTACAGCATTTTCAACTTTATGAGCTGTTATCTTTTCCATTGTTTTAGTAGCTATTTTTTTAATAGATTTAGGTACTATTTTTTTAACTGTTTTAAATGTTGTTTTAGTTATATCACTAGCTAATTTACTTAAATGCCCTAAACCAGGTATATGACTTAATAAACTACCTAAACCTTTTATAATAGATTTACCTAAAAATTTGATACCATCTAGTATAGCTGATCCTAATTTAGGGACTAACCATTTAGCTACTTTCCATAATCCTTCACCTATTAATTTTATACCACCTGTTATAAGCTTTAAAGGATGTTTAAAGAACTCATAAATCGCACCACCTATAAGCGGTAAAAATGGTAATAACTTTTTAAACCAGTCACTAGCTTTACTAGATTTTATTCTTTCTACTAAATTTTTAGCTTTAGATTTAGTTTTACCATATAGTTCTTTTAGTCGTTCTTTCCAACTGCCGTCTCTTACACCATCATTATTGGTATCTAAATAAGCATTTTCTTCTTTCTTCTTTTTCGCTTTTTCTTCAGTAGTATCTAATTTAGAAATAGTTTGTATGTTCTTAGCTATAGTATCTAATTTTTCTAATTCTTGTTTTTCTATATCTAAAGATTTAGTTATTTCTTTTTCTTCTTTTTGTTGTTTTTTATTAGTTTTTAATATTTTATCTATATTAGTATTAGCTTTAACTTTAGTTTCTATATTTTCTTCTTGTTTCTGTTCTGTTACAGATTCAGTTGTTTCTTGTTTTTCTTGTTTAATATTTATATTATTTTCTTTAGTTTTACTTTTACTTTTATCTGTAGTGGTAAATTTATTTATAACATTATTAAATATTTCTTTAGGAGTTTTTATTTTTAATAATTCCTCTTTAACATCTATTAAGTTTATTATAATATCATCCGCTGTTTCTTTTAAAGCTTCGATACTTTTTAATTTATTTTGTTTATAAGCAGCAAATAACTCGGTAAACTTTCTTAATGAATTTATAAGATCTTTATTACTATAATCCACATTATCTTTTAGCTTGTTAAATATATCAGTATCAAATCCTTTTTGCATAGCTATTGTAAAAAGAAATTCTATTTGTTGCTGTAAATCCCATTTAAATAATAGATCTAGATATGTAACAGGTTCTTTTTTTAACTCTTTGGTTATATCTTTTTTAAGTTTCTCTTGTTCTTCTACTTCTTCTTTTAAGCTATGCTTAGGTGCTGTCATACCTATAGATTTATAAATATCTTCTAAATCTTTTTGTTTCTTTTCTTTTTTAAGTTTTATAGCATTTTCTTTTTTGTTAAAATAATCTGTTAAAATACTTGATGTTTCTATAACTATATTTTTAGCTTCTTTTAAATATCTAGAATTATCTATTTTAGGTAAAACAGTTATAAGTCTTTCCATATGTTTTTTAACTAATTTATTAATTTTTCTAGAACCTACTTTTTTAAAGAAAAGATCTAATACTTTGTCTTTAGTAACACCATTGATCTCATCTGGTAATACTTCTTTTATAAAGTCTCCGGCTTCTTCTATCATATTGTCTGGTAAATAATAAATAGGAGGTTTTTTGAACATTTGTTTATCTAATATATCAGTTATAAACTTATGAGTATTCTTTATGCTATTAGTTCCAAATTTGAACATTCCTATACCTGTTTTAACAGTAGCTTTACCTATTGTACCAGGTAAAGATATTATTTTCTTAAGTGCTTTAGCTATAGGATTACCAAGAACAGTATTATCAGATGTTTGTTCTAATCTATCCATTATAGCTTTACCTGTCATATTTAAAGTATCGGATAATTTAATTCCTTTAGGAGATACTTTAAGTAAAAAGTTTTCCCAACTTGATTTTTCATCATCTGGTAAAGCATCCATAACTTGGTTAGCAGTTATCTCACCATTAAGCCAAGCATTGTAAAGCATTTTATCTTTTATAGGTGGTTTAACTTTAGCTTTTAACAAAGCTGTTTTAGATTTAATCAAATCTCCTACACCTGTAAAATTCCATGCAGCTTTGGTAGCTAATTTAGACGTATTCCAAGTTAGTTTACCTAATATAGGAAATAATCTTTTTATTCCTTTAGATTCCATTTTAGTTACTACTTTTAAACTTTTACCTGTTTTAAGTAATATATCTGGTATAGTTAGTCCTTTTGGTTTAACTATAGTTAAAAAGTTTTCCCATCTTTCTTTATCTTCTTCTGTTTTTAAACTATCCAATATTTGGTTACCTGTTAATTCTCCATTAAGCCAAGCTTTGTATAATCTTCTGTCTATCGGCGGATTAAATCTAGCTTTAGCTAACGCCTTAGATCTAGTCATATTTCTTTTTATACCTGACATATCCCAAACAGTTTTAAGAGCAGTTTTAGCTACTGCTGTAGCTCCACCAAAAACTTCAGGATAAAATACTTTAAGAGCATTACTTAAAGCTTTAGTATGTCCTACTAAAGCATTTTTAGAGAATTTAGCAATATCAGTTAGTTTAGGTAAATGTATTGTTCCGGTCATAGGGTCATAAACTAAATTTAAACCTTCTTTACCTATATTTTTAAATTCGTTAACCATAAGCTTAGCTGAAGCACTACCAGCTTTAGTTATTCTTTTAGTAATATTACCTGTTAAGTTAGTGAATCTATTTTTTAATAAAGGTTCTATTTTTTTCCTTATAGGTTTAGGTAACATATTTAGAAATTTATCTCTAGTTCTACTTATAAAGTCTACTCCTTTATCTACTCCTGTTTCTAAGGTATCTAAACCTTTATCTAATATTCCTTTTCTTGCATCCTCTATTGCTGCCATATGTAGATCTTTTAATTTTTCTAATAATTTTGGAGTATTCTTCATAAGTTTATTCCATAATTCACCTGTAGGATCTATTATAGTAAACAATGTTTTATAAGTTGTTTCAGCTTCTTGTACTGTTCTAGGTAGATCTATTTTAATTAATTCTCTTTTAAGTATTTTTAACATACCTTTATTAGCTATTAATTCATCTATAGTTTTTGTAGATTTAATAAATTCATCGTTAACATCATTAACATTAGAAAATAAGTTTTTAGTTTTACTATAAACACTATCAGCACCTGATTTTAATGTTTTTGTTACATTAATCATTTTTGCAGATATATCTTTTTTAGCATTATCATTTATCATTGTTTTATCAAATAGTTTATTACTTAATTGGTTTATTTTATTTACAGCAGATTCAGCTACTTCTCCTGCTTTTTCTACTTCTAAATTTTTAATAAAATCTCCAGTACTATTAACTGTAGTCTTAAATTTACTTTTTATATTCTTTTCTAAATTATCTAAAGTTTTTCTAAGTTCTTTTTTATCTTTAGGTATATTCTTCTTAACAGTATTTAAAGCAATCTCTAATTCTTTTTTATTAGTAGGTATGTTATTTTTAACATTATCTAAAACAGTTATTGCTTTTTCTAAGTTTTCTTTACCTAAAATATCAGTAGCTTTACTTCTTATAGCTTTCTTAGCAGTAGTAGATAATTCATCTATGTCTGATTTAAATTTTTCAGGATCTTCTATATATGCGTTTAATTTAGTTTTAGCTTCTTCATATTTCTTTTTAGCATTTGTTCCTATTTCTTCTAAATCTTTCTTTATCTTTTTAGGATCATCTACATATGTTTTAGCTTTATCAAAAGTATTTTTAGCTATAGTTGTTGTATTTTCTATATATTTTTCTACTTTTTCTAAACGTTTTTTATTATTTTCAGATAGTTTAGTTTTAAAATCTTTATAAGTAGTTGTTATAGATTCATTAACATCTTTAACTACATTTTCAAATCCTGTTTTAAGACTATCAAAAGTTTGTTTAAGTTCAGGGCTTATTTCAGGTACCATATCTTTAATACCTGTTTTAATATTACCAAAAACTCCTAGAATACTAGTTTTAAATTCGTCTAATGTTTTAGGTATAACTATATCTAAACTTTGCATTTTCTTTTGTATCTTAGATTTAATACTTATAAAATTATTAGTAACGAAATCTGTTAAATCGTTTATACCATTAGTTACTGAATCAAGATTAATCTTTTTAGATAAATCGTTTATACCAAATTTTGGTTGTTTTTTAGTTTCAGTAGCAATGTTACCTAAACCACCCATAAGATAATTTTTATTAGGTTTATTATTGCTTATATTCTCAGTATTCTTATTTAAAGTATTAGTTATATTTTCTATACCTTTACTAGCTTTATTAAAGATATTAGAAAATAATTTAGTTCCCGTTTTAGTAACATTTTCTAATGTGTTTGATTTATTTTCTTTCTTATTTTCATTAATTTTATTAGATTGTTTATTTTCTTTGTTTTCTTTGTTTATACTGGTTTCTTTTTCTTCTTTTTTATTACTTTTTTCTTCTTTAAAAGGTAACAACTTAAGTTTAGGCATTTCTATTTCTGGTACTTTTGATTCTAGTAATTTAAATTTTGGTAACTTTATCTTTGTTGGTAATCCTAATTGTGGTAATTTAATATTAGTAGTAAAATTAGTAATTATTTTTTCTAATAATCCTGATAACCAGTTTTTAGTTTTAGAACCTAACTCTATAGTCCTTGTTATCTTAGTATAATCTTTTCTATTACAACATTCTCCTATATTATCTAATTTAGCTAGTAAACTTTTAGTTAGTTCATTATTAGATAATTTAACTGTTAAAGGTCTACTTATAATACTACTATTTGTTACAGGTATTCCATTACTTACTAATTTTTGCATTTTTTCTATATTATTGTTAGCCACAGTAAATTTATTATTTTCATTTTCTAATTTTAATTTTTGATTATTTAGTTTATTAATAATAATCTTTCTATGTTCAGTACGTTTTAGAATATTGGTTTTAAATATAGTTAACGCATTATTTAAAGTTTCTGTTACTTTATTTATAGCATTAGTTATTCTATCACTTGCATTATTGATAGTGTCTACAAGTTTGTCAGATATAGTTATACTTAAATTTTTAAAATCGTTTAAAGTATTGTTTATATTCTTATTAATCTCACTGATAGCGTTTATATTATTTGTTCTAACAGTGGTTACATTATTTGTACTACTTCCAATATTATTTTGTTTATTAGTTGTTATATTCTTATTTATTCTTTTTTCGTTATTAGTATTTATGTTAGTTTGTTCTAAATTATTTTGTGTATTAAGTTCTTTTAATTCTTTTTTATCATTTCTTCTTAAATTAACTTTACCGTATTTAATATTAAATTCTTTTATTTTAGAATTGTTTATATAAGCATAATCATCTTCAGATAGTAAACCTAAATCTTTAAGTACTTCATAGCTACCAGAATCAGCTACTTTAGAAAGAACATTACTAAAATTACTTAAATTATATTTTTTATAGTATTCTAAATTTTTCTTAACATTTAAATGTTCACCTTTTTTAACTGCTTCAGCTGTTATACTTTTCTTAAGATTATTTATAACTATTTTCTTAAGTTTTGTGTCATCGTCTAAGTACTTACCGAATTCTTCTACCATAACGAATGGTGATAAACTATTACCATCCATAACGTATTCGTTAAATTTATTAAATAATTCTATTTTTTGTTTCTTAGATATTTTAGCATCACCTACAAGATCTTTTACTATAGTACTATCAAAATTACTAGCTGTAGATTTAGTGGTACTTTTTATTTCTTTCATTATGTCTTTTTTAATTTTATTTTTAGACATAAATTTATTTTTCTTATAATCGAAATATAGCATATCTTTTTCAGATACTTCTTTTTTACCTTTTCTTATAGCAGTAACTTCTTGTAAAATTTTACCTAATAATAAAGGTATTACATTAGTAACACTATATTTAGTTTTTTCGTCTAAAAATGTTCTATTATGCAAGTTACTGGTATTTAATAATTCAGTAGTATTTACTCTATCATTTACTTTTAATAATTCTTCTAAGAATTCTAATGTAGATTTAGATATATCACTATGCCATTTATCATTATCTATATTATCTTTAATCTTCGCTATAGTCTTAGATGGATCTGATCTAAATTCTTCCATAAGTTTGTAATATTCAGAAGGAGATTCATTTGTCATTAATCCTTTTAAAAATGGTTTCATAATTTTACCGGTTATTTTATCTCTAGCAGTATCTGCAACTATACTTGTTAGCATACTAGCAGGAGTACCAAATTCAGATTCAGACATCATATTTATTATATCTGTAGGCGCACCTAAAAAGTCTGCTATTGAGCTTAATTTACCTGTAACTAATCCTTTAAAGTTATTTTTAATATCTTCTAACATATTAGATTTTAAAAATAAACTATTACCATTTTCTATAGCTTTAGTCATTAAGGTATGTTTAATCATTTCCATATTGGTTTGTTTAGCAAAATCAGGAAGTGCTGTATTTTTAACAATAGCTTCTAACTGTGTAGAAGAAAGTTTAGTAAATGAATACATTAAATCGTACATTTTAACTAATGTTAAAGTTCTTTTTAAACTAAGTTCTAAATCTCTTCTTTGGTATTTTAAGTCATAACTTAATTTTAAACCTATAGATTCTTGTGCAGAAACTGCTATTTTAGATAATAGTTCTTCTTGAGTTTTACCGGTTAAAGCAGACTCCAAATCTGCTAATTCTTGTAATTTTGTTTCTTTATTAATTTCTTCGCCTAGTAAACTATTTATTTCTTGTTTAGCCTTCTCGTCATCAGTAAGTTCTCTACTACCAGACGAATCAAAACTCTCAGGTCTTATCCATTCGCCTAACCTTTTAAAACTATTTCCTATAGATTCCGGTAATATATTACCTAATCCAGATAATAAATCGGCACCTACATTTCTTACTGAGTTAAGACCTTTTTCAGCTTCTTCTAATATTTCACTACCGACTGATAGACCTTCATCTATGGCATCACCAGTGTTATTAGGTAGAAATTTTAAAAAATTCTTTTTAAGAGAACTAGAAATATTTTCTACAGAAAAACTTGATTTAAGTTCATCCATAGGCGTGTTAGTTATACTGTCTACAGGTCCATCTCCTGTAAAATCAATTTCACTATCTTGTTCAGGACCATTTTCAAGCATACTTTCTAAACTATCAAGTTCTTTTTCACCATTATCCATAATTGCTCCTTTATAAAATAATTATTATATAAATATATGCTGGTTATTTATCAAACAAAGTTTGGGTTTATTTCTATTTTTTTATAGATAGTTAGTATTTATACGAATCTTATTCTATAGATTCCAATACTAAAAATAAAAGGATATAAAATGTTTTTAACAAAGAATGCAGGAATTGTAGCTGTAGGTACAGATGGAGGTAATAATGCTTTTGTTATAATACGCGAAAAGATGTCACGAGGTATATTACATTATCCTATTTACTATAAAGATGAAAATGAACTAAGTAAAGTACAAGAAAGAATTGAAGACATACCTACTAAAGCAAAATATCATATGTCTAATAAGTTTAAGAAAAAACTTATAAAAGCTTATGATAACCAATTAAATACTCGTAAAACACCTATAGAAAAAATTAGAGTATTTAATCTTAAAAACCATATTATAAGATTTATAGCTTCAGAATCAATATTTGAAACAACTATTTATAATCCCTATTTAGTAGTTACAAATGGTAATTTTGAAATAGATAGAAAAAACGATATTATCTTATTAATAGATGATAATTTAGTACTATGCGATTACAATCTAGAAAAGGGTTTTTTAAGATTAACTTTAGGTTATGGTAAGAATAATACTTTAAT
>Ga0256829_1002512_pt1 | contig 13597 bp, 10 predicted proteins | sample 131447metaG_FD_185979 | JGI IMG/M metagenome (GOLD analysis project Ga0256829, IMG submission 185979) | Hydrothermal vent microbial communities from Lau Basin, Pacific Ocean - 131-447 | ecosystem: Environmental > Aquatic > Marine > Hydrothermal vents | place: Pacific Ocean: Lau Basin | collected...
GAATGATGAGTGTTACAGTGAGATTTACCATAACAAAAAGCAACCATCTTTGCTCGAAGCTAGTATAAAAGTCGGAAATAGCGATTTTAAAAATATATTGGTTATCAACTCTATATCCAAAAGAAGTAGTGCGCCAGGGCTTAGGTCTGGTTTTATCGCGGGAGATAAAGAGATACTGAAAAATTATGCAAAATATAGAACTTATGTGGGAGTTGCAGTTCCACTTCCTCTACAAGTTGCAGCCACTAGTGCATGGAGTGATGAGCAACATGTGGAAGCTACACGAAGAGTTTATGCAAAAAATCTAGAGTTAGCAAGTGATATATTGGGAGTTAAAAGAGGTGAAGCAACTTTTTATGTTTGGCTTGAGGTGGGGGATGATTTGGAGTTTGCTAAAAAACTCTATGAGAAGAAAAATATAAAGGTTTTGCCGGGCAGTTTTTTAGGACGAGATGGAATGGGAAGTGCTTATGTTAGGATAGCACTTGTTGAAAATAGTAAAAAAACAGAAGCCGTCTTAAGGCGAATAAGTGACTTCATACAAGAGAGCAGACATGAATAAAAATACTATACATTTTGTAGGAATAGGGGGCATCGGCCTCTCAGCACTTGCTAGGTATCTTAAAAAAGAGGGTTTCGTGGTCAGTGGCTCAGATATAAAAGAGACAAAAATCACTAAAAAATTACAAGATGAAGGCATAGATGTAAGCGTACCTCATAATGCCAAAAATATAAAAAATCAAAATTTGGTAGTATATACAGCCGTCGCCAAAGATGACAATGTAGAGCTTGTAGAGGCGAGAAGAAAAGGGATACTGACGCTATCTCGTAAAGATGCACTCTCTTTGATACTAAAAGACAGAAGAGTGTTTGCAACTTGTGGAGCTCATGGGAAAAGTACCACTTCGGCAATGTTGGCTTCATTGGTAGAGGGTTCTGTCATCATAGGGGCTGAGAGTAAGCAGTTTGATACAAACATGCGTCATATGGCTAGCAATAACATCATATTTGAAGCAGATGAGAGTGATGAAAGCTTTTTGAATTCAAACCCATATGTTGCAGTTGTCACAAATGCAGAGCCAGAGCATATGGAGCACTATGATTATGACTTAAAGAGATTTTATGGAGCTTATGAGCAGTTTTTAAAGAGTGCAACTATACGAGTCATCAATGCAGAAGATAAATTTCTTTCAACTCTTAGTGACCTTGATGCCATAAGACTCTATCCGAATCGTGATTTAAAAGAGATAAAAACTATCATTAAAGGCGGTGAGGCATTTACCTCGTTTGTGTTAAAAGATTTAGGAAAATTTGAGGTTTGGGGCATAGGTGAGCATATAGCTATAGACGCTTCTTTGGCGGTTTTAGCAAGCCTGAGTGAGATAGATTTGGAGAGTGCTAGAGTAAAACTCAAAAATTATAGAGGTATTAAAAAGAGATTTGATATTATAGCCAAACGAGACGGTTTTGCTCTTGTAGATGACTATGGTCACCATCCAACAGAGATAAAAGCGACTATAAACTCTGCTAAAAAATATGCACAACTGTTTGGGTTAAATAAGATTACAGCCATTTGGCAGCCTCACAAATACACAAGAACACATGATAATCTAAAAGGCTTTGTTGAGTGCTTTGAAGGGGTTGATAGACTTATAATACTGCCTGTTTGGAGTGTTGGTGAGAAGAAAATAGAGATTGATTTTAAAGAAAAGTTCAAAAGATATGAGCCAATTTTTGCTACAAAATTAAAAAGAAACAGTAAAACTCTAGATTTGATATCAGATGAAACTGTGCTAAAAGAGTTAGATAGCGGACTAGTTATTGGTTTTGGAGCAGGCGATATCACTTATCAGCTAAGAGGAGCATAGATGCAGATTGTACTATTTTTACTGCTTGTATTGGCTGTTTTATCTATATTTGTCTCTAAAAAAGACTCTCTTTCAAATAGTGTTAAAATCTACATACTAGTATCTTTTGCTCTAGTTTTTTTAGTTGGTTGGCTTTTTACATATTACAACCAAAAAGTGGCACTTGCAAACAGAGATATTCTAAATGCTTTTGAGCAGGGCAAAACACTCTCTTGTCAAAATTACAAAGTAAACAGTGATGATTTTGTATATGTAAGTGGAACACTTAGTTTTGTGGCAAAAGATAGCAAAAAAGATTTAAAAGGTGTCGTGATAGATATCTCAACTTGTAGCAAATGAAAAAGTTGCTCTCTAAATTAGATTTAACGGAGTTTGCAGAGCATTTTTATGGGTATCTTGCAAGAAAAAAACCTCTTTTTATGCAGGGTGACTCCAAGATTCACTATAAATTTATCCAGGAGCTGATGTCTCATCCTGGTTTAAAAGCTCCTCAAGAGGTAGAAAACCTAGATATACCGCTCGCCCATATCGGAAAAAGCGGAGTTTTGAAAATTTATGAAATCTACTCTTTTGTCAAGATTATAAAATATTTCAAATATCTAAAATCTATATTTTTAGAGGGGAGTCTAAGCCAATGGATGCAAAAGATAGAGATTCCTGAAGAGATAGATATCTTTTGTGACTATTTTAATGACAAAGGTGAGCTAAAAAGTAGTATTGATGAGCAGTTTGACTCTATTGAATATGCACTTAAACGGATAAAAGAGGACATGAGTCTGTCTCTAAGAAGGTTGATGTCGAACTCTAAACTCTCAAACTATTTAGTTGACAGACAAGTTCATTATATCAACAATCAAGAGGCTATCTTGTTAAGAGGTGGCTTTAACCATGTTGTCAAAGGAAGTGTAGTTGGGCGAAGTAGTGGCGGATTTTTCTATATAGTTCCTGATTCGATTTTGTCCTTGAAGTCAAAAGAGGGTGGCTTGATAGATAAAAAAGAGGAGTTGATATATAAGTATGCCAAAGAGATATCCTCAGTATTTACAAAGTTTGTCAAATTTTTAACCTTTATAAACAAAGAGTTTGACAAGTTTGATGCGTACTATGCAAGAGTAGCGTTTGCCAAACAGAAGGATTTAGAGTTTGTTTTGGCAAAAAAAGATAGCGACATAGTGATATCAAGGTTTTGCCATCCCGCTCTTAGTGACCCAAAACCGATAAGTGTTGATTTTACTAAACATGTACTTATGATAACAGGCGTCAATGCAGGTGGAAAAACCATGTTTCTAAAGTCACTTCTTAGTGCAGCATTTTTAGCAAAGTATCTGCTCCCTATGAAGATTGATGCAACGCACTCAAAGATAGGCTCTTTCAAGGAGATTATCGCTGTTCTTGATGATCCTCAAAATGTCAAAAATGATATATCAACATTTGCAGGCAGGATGAATGAATTTAGTAAGCTTTTCGCCAAACGATCAGTCATAGTTGGAATTGATGAGATAGAGTTAGGAACTGATGCTGATGAGGCTGCGAGTCTTTTTAAGGTGATAGTTGAAAAATTGATAGAAAAAGATATCAAGATTATCATCACAACACACCATAAAAGATTGGCTTCATTGCTAGCTACAAATGAGAGTGTTCAGCTTTTGGCGGCCATATATGATGAGAAAAACCAACAGCCAACTTATGAATTTTTAAATGGGACTATAGGGAAAAGCTACGCTTTTGAGACAGCACTTAGATATAAAATTCCAGCCCCTATCATAAAGGAAGCAAGGGAAGTTTATGGAGAAGATAAAGAAAATCTAAATGATTTGATTCAAAAAAATATAGATTTAGAGCTAGAGATGAAGAGGCGTTCAAAGATGCTTGATGAGAAGCTCGAAGATGTAAAGCGGTTAAAAATTGCCTTAAAAGATGAGCAGGAGAGATCAAAGCAAGAGTTTGAATTATCAACATATAAGATGCAAAAAAGTTTTAATCAAGCCATAGAAGAGGCAAAAAAAGCGATAAAAACAGATGATACAAAAGAGAGCCACAGAGCACTAAATAGAGCCCATGAATTTCAAAAAAGAGCTAAAAAAGTAAATATATCTAGAAAAAGCGAGGATTTAGAGGTTGGTGATTTTGTAAAATATGGAAATTCAAAAGGTAAAATCAAGAGCATAAAAAAAGATATAGCCACAGTTGATTGTGAAGGAATCACTATAAGAGTGCCAAAAATTAGCCTAAAAAAGAGTGGTATTCCTCCCAAAAAGCCAAAAAAAGTGGTGATTTCAAAGCCAAGTGCTTCTAGTTCTATTACATTAGATTTGCACGGTTTAAGGTCGCAAGAAGCTATAGAGAGACTAGATAAGTTTCTCTCAGATGCTTTGATAAACGGATATGATGAGGTGCTAGTTTATCACGGAATCGGAACAGGAAAACTTGCATACGCTGTCAAAACTTTTCTCTCTACATATCCGAGTCTAGTCTCATACGCAGATGCACCAATAAACATGGGAGGGTATGGAGCAACTTTAGTTAAATTATGATTAGTTTAATCTAAAAAATCTTATAATAGTAATTACAAGAATAAAAATGGGACATTTTGATGAAACAAATCAAGGAAAAGCTTGACAAATTAACCATTGTTCTATTTGTTGTTATTATGCTTTTTTTTGCAGTTTTCTATTTTCATGACCAAATTATGTCTCATTTTGACCTTCATAAGGCTTACTACTATTTTCTTTTGCCCACGCTAGTTGTTATTTTTTTGCTTTATATGTATATTCAACTCAAAAAAACTTCCAAATTTTTACAAGCTAGATATGATAGCAATATTGTTGAGAAAAAAAATGAGCTACTCGATTTAAATGATAAATTAAAAAAATCAAATCATGACTTGAAGTATCAACTATATATGGATGCGTTGACAAATCTTCAAAATAGAAGAGCGCTAGAGCGAGATATTATCTCTTCCTCCAAGCCAAAACTTATACTTCTTGATATCGACTCTTTTAAAGATATAAATGAGTATTATGGAAATGAAGTAGGCAATTTTATCTTGTGCGAAGTTGCAAGAATTCTTAAGGATTTTTCACAACAAGAGGGTATGAGTCTATACAGAATAGGTGCAGATGAGTTTGCACTACTCGAAGATGAAGAGCTTGATGTTGATAGATATGAAGAGTTGGCGACTACTATCTCAGATATGTTTAGAGGGAAAATGCTCAATGATCCAACTTCACAAGAGCAGATAGAGATAAATGCAACACTAGGATTTGCTCTTGAGAGAGAAAATATACTCGAAAAAGCTTCACTAGCCCTTAAAGAAGCTAAAGAGAAGCAGGTTGATTATCAGTGCTATTTCAAGAAAATTGATAATACAAAAGAGTATGTTCAGCAGATAAAATGGTCAAAATTTATAAAAAAAGCGATAGAAGAGAGTAGAGTCATACCATTTTATCAACCGATATTTAATACAAATGAAGAGATTATAAAGTATGAGTGCTTAGTAAGAGTTCTTGATGAAAACGAAGAGGTTTTCCCTCCAGGGCTTTTTCTAGAAATTTCAAAAAAAGTCAAGAGATATGCAGATATAGAGAAACTTCTCATAGAAAAGAGTTTTATACAGATTAAAGAGACTGGGGTTACGATATCTGTAAACCTACTTGCAAGAGATATGAGCGATAGCAATGTGAGTAACTTTGTGATATCCATGCTAAAAAAATATGGCGTAGCTAAACAGGTTATTTTTGAGATACTAGAAGACGAAAACATAGCCCAATTAGACAGAGTAGAGGGTTTTATAAAAAGAGTTAAAAGAATGGGCTGCAAAATTGCCATAGATGATTTTGGTACAGGTTACAGCAATTTTTCTTATCTCTTAAAACTTCAGCCAGACTATATAAAGATAGATGGCTCACTTATAAAAAATATAGATAAAGATGTAAAATCATATGCGATTACAAACTCTATCATAGCATTTGCAAAAAAACTAAATATAAAAATAATAGCAGAGTATGTTCACAGTAAGGCTGTATTTGAGATTTGTAAAGACTTAGGTGTTGATGAGTTTCAGGGTTTTTTCTTAGGTGAGCCAACTGCTAGGATTGTAAGAAAATGAGACTTGAAAATCTTTTTTTAACACTCTTAAGATATAAGTCCATCACCCCACAAGATGATGGAGCCTTGGATTTTATACAAGAGTATATGGATAGTTTTGATGCTGTCAGATTAGATAAAAATGGCACTAAAAATTTGCTTTTACACAAAAAATTTGGAGACGGTGAGCACCTTTGTTTTGCGGGACACATAGATGTTGTGCCCCCAGGAATTGGATGGGATAGTGAGCCTTTTGAGCCTTTTATAAAAGATGGATTTGTATATGCTAGGGGTTCACAAGATATGAAGAGTGGAGTATGTGCATTTTTGCAAGCTTGCAAAGAGGTAGAAAATTTTGATGGAACTATATCAATTGTGCTTACTAGTGATGAAGAGGGAGATGCTAAGTTTGGAACAATTGAGGTTTTAAAGTATCTAAAGCAAAATAATTTTTTGCCTTCCTTCGCCATCATCGCAGAGCCAACATGTGAGAATTTTTTTGGAGATGCTATCAAGATAGGCAGGCGAGGTTCCATAAATGGTGTTATAGAGGTTTTTGGAGAGCAAGGACACGCTGCATATCCTGAAAAATCGATAAATCCTGTGAATCTGATAGCTCCTATTTTAGATGGATTGGCTGGACACTATTTTGATGGTGGAGATGAAGATTTTGAGCCAAGTCAATTAGTTATAACAGATATAAGAGCTGGCATGGAGGTAACAAATGTAACTCCATCAACTCTCAAATTGATGTTCAATGTCCGAAATGGAGTCAAAACAGATAAGCAAGATATAGAGGATTATATAAATAGACTTTTTAAGGGGATAAACTTTAAATTGTCACTCTATCAAAGTGCTAAATCATTTGTAACCAAAAGAGACTCTAAAATAGTAAAACTTTTTCAAGAAGTTGTCAAAAAAAGCATAGATTTTGAGCCAAAACTGACAACAAGTGGAGGAACAAGTGATGCAAGGCTTTTTGCAGAGTTTGGAGTTAAAACTGTGGAGTTTGGAGTTGTAAATGATAGGATACATGCCCTAAATGAGAGGTGTAGGCTCCAAGATGTTGAAGATTTAAAGAAGATATTTGATAAAATTATAGAAAATTTTAAGGGGACAATAAAATGAAATTCATTCAAACAGATAAAGCACCAGCCGCGATAGGACCATATTCACAGGCTATAGGGTTTGGGGATTTGGTTTTTACTTCAGGACAGATAGGCTTAACACCTAAGGGGGTTTTGGTTGAAGGTGGAGTAAAAGAGCAAGCCAAACAGGTTCTTACAAATCTTAGTGAAGTATTGAAAAGTTCGGGAAGCTCATTGTCACAAGTTGTAAAAACTACAATTTTTTTAGCAGACATGAATGATTTTGCTGAAGTAAATGAGATATATGCCCAGTTTTTTGGAAACCATAAGCCAGTTCGTTCAACGGTAGCAGTAAAAACCTTACCATTGAATGTCGATATAGAGATTGATGCAGTAGCTATAAAGTAGTGAATGCACTTGATTTATATGCACATATAGAGCCGTTGATCGGCTTTTATGATGAGTATGAAAAACTGTATGACGAGTATATTTGTATCTTAGAGACTCTTAAAGTGCAAACCATTTTAGATATAGGTTGTGGTAATGGTAAATTTCTAAGAAGGCTTAGAGGTACAAAGTTTAGAGCAAAAGGCATAGATAGAAGTGGCAAAATGGTAAAACTTGCTACTTTTCTTGATGTTGAGGCAGATAAAATTGAGCTCAAAGATATAAAGGAACGGTTTTGTTGTGCAACAGCTATTGGTGATGTGCTAAACTATATCCCTCAAACTGAATTAAGAAGTTTTTTTAGTGACTTAAAGAGTGTGCTAAAAGAGGGTGGATATTTTTTGGCAGATATCAATACTTTAAGTGGTTTTGAAGATGTTGCCGATGGACTTTTTCTCAAAGATATGGAAGATAAATTTTTAGCTATTGATGCGGATTTTAAAAGTACAATTTTAACTACAAGCATTACACTATTTGAAAAAGATAATGGATATTATAAAAAGTTTTCAAATACAATACTGCAATACTATCATGATATGGAGATATTTAAAAATATAGATGGATTTGAACTTATAAATAGTTTTGATATTTCTATGTTTGGAGATTTGGACAAAAAAATTCTAGTTTTTAAAACATAGAGTTATTGGAGATACCCATAGAAGATTAGATTATTTTTAAGCAAATAGTTGATATAATATAATATAATTTTAGTAATTAAAAATATTAAGAAAAATTAAAGGATTTGCTATGGCTCAAAGAGCGATTCGTGAATATGATGGAAAGGCACTTTTTTCAAAACATTGGAAAAAATATTTTGATGGGTTTAGTTACAGTTTTAAATCTGTACTAGTAAGTAGTGGCGATGAGTTGAAGAAAATCGCACAAAAGCATGGTTTTGAGTGGCTAAATCAAGAGCCTCTTGTTGTTAAACCAGATATGCTCTTTGGTAAAAGAGGAAAAAATGGCCTAGTTCTCTTTAAAGACAAAAAACCAGGTGATGTTTCGCTAGAAGTTGCTGCTAGTTGGATAGATGAGAAGATATCTGTTCCAACTGTACTTTTGTCTGGTCAGCATGGAACACTTACACATTTCATAGTTGAGCCATTTACTCCGCACAGTGGTGAGCAGGAGTACTATATCTCCGCAACTACTGTGGGTGAAGACGATGTCTTATATATGTCAACAGAGGGTGGCATGGAGGTTGAAGATGGTTGGGAAGAAAAAGTCACAGAAGTTGTGATTCCAATCAATATGCAAGATGCAAATATTGACCATCTTGTTCACGCAAATGCACCTGCAGATTTACCTGAGGATAAGAGAGAGGCATTTGTCTCTTTTGCGATAGATTTTTTTAGATTTTACAGAGATTTGAATTTTGCCTATTTGGAGATAAATCCACTTGTGATGCTTGACAATAACGAAATGGCTATACTTGACTTAGTTGCTAGACTTGATGATACTGCTGGGTATTTAATGGTTGACTCTTGGGGAAAGATGGAGTATCCTACGGCATTTGGCATGGAGGATCAATCCGATGAGGAGAAAGCTATCGCTGAAGCTGATGCAAGAAGTGGGGCATCGCTTAAGCTTACTATACTGAATCCTATGGGTAGAATTTGGACTATGGTCGCAGGCGGTGGAGCTAGTGTTGTGTATGCTGATACTATCGCAGATCTTAGTGGAAATGTAAGTGACCTAGCAAACTATGGCGAATACAGTGGAGGACCAACTACTGATGAAACAAAATTTTACGCAGATACTATATTTGATTTGATGACTAGATTTAAAGATCCAAAAGGTAAGGGCAAGATTTTGATAATCGGTGGTGCGATTGCAAACTTTACAGATGTTGCAAAGACATTTACTGGTATCATCCAGTCTTTAGAAGAGTATGCGCAAAAGCTTAAAAATGTAGGTACTAAGATTTATGTTCGTCGAGGAGGACCTAACTATAAAAAGGGTTTGAAAGATATAAAAGAGGCAGCGGATAGGTTAGGTCTTTATATGGAAGTTTATGGACCAGAGACTCATGTAACTGATATAGTAAGAATGTCTTTAGAGAATGGAGAGTAATTATGAGTAGACTATTTACAAGAGATACACAAGCGATATTTTGGAACAACAATAAAAGTGCCATACAGAGGATGCTTGATTATGACTATACGATAAGCAGAGAAAAGCCATCGATTGCAGCTATCGTAGCACCTACTAGTGGTGCAAAGTTTGAAAAATTCTTCTATGGTAATGATGAGATTATGATACCTCTATACAAGAGCACACCTGAAGCAACAACAGAGCACCCAAATGCAGATGTACTTTTAAATTTCGGTTCATTTAGAACGGCATATGATGTTGTTATGGAGGCCATAAAGCTAGATGGTCAGTTTAAGACTATAATGGTGACAGCCGAGGGGATTCCAGAGAGACGAGCAAGAATCATGAATCAGGCGGCAAGAGACAAGGGAGTTACTGTAATAGGACCAGCTACAGTGGGTGCTATCGCTCCTGGCGCATTTAAAATTGCAAATATAGGTGGAACTATAGAAAATATCATCAACTCTAAGCTAAATAGGTGTGGAAGTTGTGGATTGGTTACTAGAAGTGGTGGATTGTTTAACGAAATGTCAAACATCATCTCTATAAATGCAGATGGTATAGCTGAGGGTGTTGCTATCGGCGGAGATAGATTTGTAGGCTCTGTTTTTATAGACAACCTACTAAGAATGGAGAGCAATCCAGATGTAAAATATATGATTTTACTAGGTGAAGTTGGCGGAGTTGAAGAGTATAAAGTTATCGATGCGGTAAAGAGTGGGAAAATCACGAAACCTATCATCTCATGGTGCATAGGAACAATTGCCAAGCATTTTGAAAGTGGTGTTCAATTTGGACATGCAGGTGCTAGTGCAAATGCAGATGCAGAGACAGCGGAAGCTAAAAACAAGGCTATGCGTGAGGCTGGATTTTATGTACCAGACTCTTTTAACGACATACCAGCGACTATCCATAGAGTGTATAAAGATTTGCTTAGTAAAGGTGTGATTCAAAAGATAGAAGAGCCAAAAGTAAGAAAGATTTCTAAAACAAGAAAAGCTAAGAATTTCATCTGTACTATTAGTGATGATAGAGGAGAAGAGGCTACATACTGTGGCATACCAATATCAAAAGTGGCAACTCCGGATACAGGATATTCACTTGGAGATGTCATGAGCCTTCTTTGGTTTAAGAGAAGATATCCAAAATGGGCAGTTGACTTTATAGAGACAGTGCTGAAGACCGTAGCTGACCATGGTCCAGCAGTTAGTGGTGCCCACAATGCAAAAGTAACTGCAAGAGCCGGGAAAGATGTTGTTAGCTCTTTGATATCGGGACTCTTAACCATAGGACCAAGATTTGGTGGAGCGATTGATGGAGCTGCAAAATACTTTAAATACGGATATGATAACAATCTCTCGCCAAAAGAGTTTTTATCATATATGAAAAATCAGGGTATTCCCATTCCTGGAATTGGTCATAGGATAAAATCAGTCAGAAATCCAGATTTGAGAATTTCAGGGCTTAAAAAATATGTAAATGAGTATTTTCCATCAAGTCCGGTTTTGGATTATGCTCTAGAGGTTGAGAAGTTAACTACTAGCAAAAAAGATAATCTTATCTTAAATGTTGATGGAACTATCGGTGTTTTGATGGTTGACATGTGGAAAGAGCTAGGATATGATGATGATGAGATAGAGACTTTTATAGAAGCAGGAGCGCTAAATGCATTCTTTATCTTAGGAAGATGTATAGGTTTTATTGGGCATATTTTAGATGAAAAAAGACTCAATATGCCTATGTATAGGCACCCTTGGGATGATATACTTTATGATGTGGAAGAGATGGAAGCATAGTATTATCAATTTGTTGCTTCCAAATGGTATAATGGGCTTCTTGTGAAGTGCAAGAAGTCTATTATTGCTACATCAAGGAGGTAAGAGTAGTGGATAAAAAAACAAAAATATTGGCAACTGTAGGTCCAGCAAGTGATAGTGTTGAGGTATTAGAGGGCTTAATAAATGCCGGCGTAGATGTATTTAGACTCAATTTTTCTCACGGAACTCACAAATACCACGAAAATATCTTAAGAAATATAAGAGCTGCAGAAAAAAATACAAATAAAAAAGTGGGAGTCCTGCAAGATATCTGTGGACCAAAGATAAGAGTTGGAACCTTAGAAGATGACTTCAATCTAAAAGCAAAAGACAGGATACTCTTTTCAAGGCAGGAGATCGTAGGAAAGCAGATAGATAAAGAGACATATAAATTAAGTATAAACCAGCCTACTATTTTGGATATGTTGAAAGTTGATGAGTACATCTATCTATATGATGGAAATATAAAAGCAAAAATTGTAGAGATTGGCGAAAATATCATAACAAAAGTTGAAAACAGCGGAAAACTATCTTCAAATAAAGGTGTAAATTTTCCAAATACTGTCATAAATATAGATGTTATAACCCCAAAAGATGAAAAAGATTTGGAGTGGGGAGCTAAAAATGGTATCGATTTTGTCGCTATATCTTTTGTGCAGAGTGCAAAAGATATCCTGCATACAAGAGAGTTGCTTAAGGGCTTTGGCTCAAGCTCTCATATCATAGCAAAGATAGAAAAATTTGATGCAGTTGAGAATATAGACGAGATACTCCAAGCTAGCGATGGCGTTATGGTTGCTCGTGGAGATTTGGGTATAGAAGTCCCTTACTACAAAGTACCAAGCATACAAAAGAGGATAATCAGAAAAGCAAATGCTGCTTCAAAACCTGTGATTACAGCTACCCAAATGCTTTTGTCTATGGCAGAAAATGAGATGGCAACAAGAGCAGAGATAAGTGATGTTGCAAATGCAGTTTTAGACGGTACTGACGCTGTTATGCTCAGCGAAGAGAGTGCCGTTGGAAAAAATCCTGTAAATGTAGTGCAAGTCATGTCAAACACGATAAAAGAGACAGAGGGTGTCTATCCATACAATAAATTTGGCAGATATGAGTTTTTAGATGAGACCGATATCATCTCCTCTTCTACTGCAAAACTTGCTGAACAGTTGGGAGTAGATGGGATTATATCAATTACGAGCTCAGGAAAATCTGCAAAAAAACTAGCAAGGTATAGAATCAAAAATGAGATTTTAGTAGTTACCCATGATGAAAAAACAGCTAGAACACTAAGCCTTGTTTGGGGGCTTAAACCCTTAATGTGTGTAGAAGTTCAAAACCTAAACATCATGCTTGCAAATATGCTAAAAGAGGCTATCTCTAAAAAAAGTATAGATGAAAATGGTACATACATTGTCACAGCTGGCTATCCAACAGGCAAAGAGGGGAGTACGAACTTCATAAGAATACTCAAAAAAGAGCAGATGCAGTACTATACAGATTTTGCATTGTAAGGAAAATAGATGAATTTGATACTTTTTATCGTAGTAGTTATTCTGTTTTATATGTTAACTAAAAACTATAAGAGTGATGGCTACAATATAAATATAGAGACTAGGCAGAAATTTGATGGCAATTTAGAGAACCACGAGGCTGGGCTTTTGATTTCATTGATGGCAAAAGTGGCAAAAGCAGATGGGCGCGTAAGTGAACTAGAGGCTGAACTACTAAGCAACACTTTGAGTGAACTTGCATCTGTTTTTCAAGAGAGCACGCAGATAAGAGAGCAGTTAAAAGCTATATATAAAAGAGAGTTAAATAGTTTTGACAATACGATTATTGTAGCCAAAAAATACCTAAAACTGACGAGCAGGGACTACCAAAAGAGATTGGCAACTATGGAGTACCTCCTGAATTTAGCTTTTATAGACAATGAGTTTACAAACGAAGAGAGAATGATATGTGAAGATATAGCAAATGCTCTAGAGATAAGAGAATTGGATTTTGAAAACTTAGTTGAAAAATTTCAAAACTTTTATGCAAATAGATACAACCAACAGGTAAATACACTCGAAAATGCCTATAAAGTAATAGGTGCAGATAAAAATGATGACATGTCAACAATCAAATCAAAATACAAAAAATTGGTCAGAAAGAATCATCCAGATTTATTGATGGGCAAAGGTGCCAAGCAATC
>Ga0256829_1002513_pt1 | contig 13593 bp, 7 predicted proteins | sample 131447metaG_FD_185979 | JGI IMG/M metagenome (GOLD analysis project Ga0256829, IMG submission 185979) | Hydrothermal vent microbial communities from Lau Basin, Pacific Ocean - 131-447 | ecosystem: Environmental > Aquatic > Marine > Hydrothermal vents | place: Pacific Ocean: Lau Basin | collected...
TTCTGAAAAACTACGTTGAGTCGACATTGAAATAAACCGCCTTAGTTAGAATTATTAAAACCTAACACATTGGCTGGAGTTAATCAGCACCTCCTTAGGTCGGAACAAATTGAATTGGTCGAGCTATGATGCCCAACTGCAAGTGGATGCGGATAGTCCAGAGGAACAGTGGGAGACATCTATTGATTCACACCGTCTGGGTGGCTTGAGCCAAAATTATGCCCATCAATTTCTTGATGCAGCGGTGGTATTATACCGACAAGAAGAAAAAACAAACCATGCTGCAATGATTGAGAAATATAGCGAAGCAATACTTCAAGCAAGCAAAGATACGGCTCAAGATGGACTGGATTCGTTTCATCCCTTCTATCTCGATCTTTGTCTTGAGATGATTGAAAAACAAGGTGCTCATTTTGACCCAGCCACCCATCTGGGTAAAACCCCAAAAGACTTGATGCAACGATTCCTTAAATATTTGGATGATGATGGTCGGGAATGGCATTGGGCATTTGCATTGGCTAGCGAGTTTGATGAAGAGCTGTTTGAACATTTGCTTGATGCCAAGTCTATTTCGGGGAATTTACAAGAATTTTATCGTTTTGTTTTTGCGTATTCTTATATCACACCACAACACGATTCAGAATCGTACCGATTCCATCGGTTAATGCAGGCTTCATTGATTGCCGATATTGCTAGCAAGGATCAAACAACGCATATCGCATTGAGAAAAAGCATTGTGGATAAGTTGATTGCTTTTTATGATGAAAAATTTACCGACAGAGCCTTTGAATCGCTTGCACCTAAAGGTGCTGAATATTATGAGCGCGCCAATGATATGCTTGTTGCATCAGTCAAAGCCCAGCTAATCAGTGTGGAAGATGCTTATGCAAAAAGCGATGTATGGGATAAACCTTTTGCTCCTGCCTTTTTTAAATTAAGAGAAGGTGTTCAAAGAAGTTGGTTGGAAATTACCAAAGACTTATTGGGGGATAAGCATCCGTTGCTGGCAACAAACCTAGATAATTTAGCAATTATTTTGCAATCACAGGGTAAATATGTCGAAGCAGAAAGCTTATTCCGTGAGACTTTAGCGATGCGCCAAGATATATTGGGAAATCAGCATCCTGATGTAGCAACAAACATGAATAGTCTAGGAAGTATTTTGGAATTGCAGGGCAATTACCCCGAGGCAGAAAAGATGTATCGCGAGGCTTTAGCGATGCGTCAAGATGTGTTGGGAAATCAGCACCCTGCGGTAGCAACAAGCTTGGGTAGCCTAGCAAATGTTTTGGGAAGACAGGGTAACTATTTCGAGGCGGAAAAGATGCATCGTGATGCTTTGGCAATGAAGCGCAAGCTCTTGGGTGATGAGCATCCTAATGTGGCAACAAGCCTGCATAACCTTGCAACTGTTTTGATATTGCAGGGTAATTACCCTGAGGCAGAAAAGGTATATCGAGAGGCTTTAGCGATGCACCGAGACATATTAGGAAATCAGCATCCTCATGTAGCAACAAATATGAATAGCCTAGCAAATGTTCTGAGATTACAGGGTAATGACTCTGAGTCGGAAAAGATGTATCGAGAGGCTTTAGCGATGCGCCAAGACATATTGGGAGATCAGCACCTTGATGTAGCAAAAAGCTTGAGCGGGCTAGCAAGTGTTTTGGAACAACAAGGCAATTACCCCGAGGCGGAAAAGGTATATCGAGAAGCTTTAGTGATGCTCCAAGACATATTAGGAAATCAGCATCCTGATGCAGTAACGAGCCTGCATAATCTAGCAACTGCTTTGGCAAGACAGGGTAATTACTCCGAGGCAGAAAAGATGCATCAAGAGGCTTTAACGATGCGCCGTAAGCGCCTAGGGGATGAGCATCCTGATGTAGCAAAAAGCCTCCTTGTTCTGGCAGTAACTTTACTTTTACAGGGTGAACATAGAAAAGTAGAGCATTCCCTTCGTGAAGCATACACAATATTATTAGTAAATTTTGATGAGCAGCATGTTGAGGTTATTGCTTGTAAAAAAATGTTGGATGCCGTAGTGCAAAAAGTCCAAGCTGATGAGAATGAAGGAATTTAATATTGTGTTAAAGCGTATAGCTGCGTAAAAATAGAAGAATTAAAAGGAAGAAAGATGGATGCTTTAGTGCGAAAGATTATTTTGGCGGCAAAATGGTTGGTCTATCAAAAAGGTAAAGAAAAGGTTATCACAACCGAGGATTGTATGTTGGCGATTTTGCGTGTTAAAGAAGCACGTAATAAAATATATTCCACGGTTTATAAGGCTTTTGATGCTACGCCCATATCTGAAGAAAACTTGAAAGAAGCAGATGCACTGGAGCGTTATATCTTTCATGAAGACTTAAAAGCGATTGTTACAAAAAATAAACATGATGTGGATGATTTTCTAAGGTGCATTTGTGAACGTGTAAATGCTAAAAAATATGGGGATATGCTTGATGTTCAAGCACACGGGGAAAGAACAGTGAAAATAACTTCGGATAGTTCAACAAAAGAATCTGGGATAGCATGGGTCAAAAGCATTGCTTCTGTAAAAGATCAATTAAACGAAAAAGTTATAGGTCAGCCGTGCGCCATTGAGGCTGTTTGCGATGCCTTACATAAGCGGGTTTATCGTAGTGAACGCAACAGACCTGTTGCAACATTTCTTTTTGCTGGAGCAAGTGGAACTGGTAAAACGTTATTGGCAAATCAACTCGTAGCAGCATTAGGGGATGATTGGAAAACGCTATCTGTGCAAATGGAAGTGTTGACCAGTGATAATCAAGGCTTTGCTATCAATGGTTTAACAAGGGGCTATGGCACTTCTGTACCTGGGGCTGTCACCGACTTTGTGAGAAAAAACCCCCGTTCTGTCGTTATTTTTGAGAATTTTGACAAGGCTCACCCCAATGTTCGAACGGCTATTGAACCTTTATTTACAACGGGCATTTTGGTTGATCAACATGGTTTCTTTGAATTGCAAAGCAATGGAAGGTTTGATTACTCTCAAGAAATTGCCAGCCCTGAAGTTCCATTTCATGACACCGTTGTCATTTTTACAACCAGTGCAGGTGAAGATATTTATGATTCACCCACTGTGCAAATGATGACGCAGGATAAACAAAACCATTTGGGGACAATGCTACTAAAAGCACTCAGCCGCTTGGGTGATGGAGAAAACAATCAGGAAGATAGAAAAATATCATCGAGTTTTCTTAGAGGTTTATCAACGGGAACGGTAGTTTTCTTGAATAAGTTAAAGCTTGATTCGTTGGTTGTTTGTGCGGAAAAAAATATTCAGAACACATTGCCAGTATTAAAAGAGAGTCTTGGTTATGATATACGATGTGAGTCCATAGATCTGATATGTAAGGCTTTATTATTAAGTTTTGCGCCAGATGTGAGCCCGTTAAATGCAAAAGATGCTTTGCTTGAAAAAATCATGCGTCCACTTATGAGGTTTATGGCTGAGCAAGAGGCTGGAAAAGTGGAACATATTTGTATTCGCTTTGCTTCTGGAGAGCAGCAAAAACTAGAAGCTATATTGAATAGCTTTCATGATGACCCTATTTCCCAAATGTTTCGAAAATCGCAAACCTTGCATGTGGATATTTCAGTTTCCAAGCAACAAAATGAAATTGTTGTGGAAGTCGGCGGGTTTGAACTGCAACGGGTATCACATGCGCATGATTTCCAAGGTGAAGGAGCTGTGCGAGCCATCGTGCCTGATGTTAGCTTTAAGGATATTGCGGGTCACAGCTTGGTAAAAAAACGATTGGCAGAAATTGTTAAAGTTCTCAAACGCTCTGACACCATGAAAACATGGGATATTGATACACCCAAAGGCATCTTGTTATGGGGCGACCCAGGCACAGGGAAAACCTTGCTTGCAAAAGCATTGGCTCACGAGTCTGAATTACCATTTATTTCTACGACTGGTTCCGAATTGCTCAATATGAACTTTGTTAAAATGCTGTTTAAACGAGCGCGAAAGTATGCGCCAAGTATCCTTTTTATTGATGAGATTGATGCGCTTGGCGTGCGCGGTAAGAATGGCTTTGATGTTATTATTAACCAATTACTGACAGAGATTGATGGCTTTGAAACAAACCTTTCACAACCTGTTTTTATCATAGCTGCAACAAATCTTCCTCACAAAGTTGATTCCGCATTGGTGCGTTCAGGAAGAATTGATTTAAAGATTCGCGTGCCGATGTTGGATCGAGAAGCGCGTACATACTTTGTAGATCAATACTTCAAACTTCCTCATGACCAGTCTTTGGATAGGGAAGTTTTATTAGATTTCACGACAGGCATGAATGGCGCTGACCTTGAAAAAGTTAGGCGTGAAGCCATGCTGGAAATGATTTATTTAGGGCAAGATAAGCTGACTTTGGATATGTTAATTGAGCAAATAAATACCATTAAATATGGCATTCGCTCTACCAACACGAAACTTTTGCAAGCATTAAATGAGACTGCATACCACGAGGCTGGGCACGCGATTGTTTCTATGGTGGTGAATCCAGATATTATTATTGAGCAAGTATCTGTGATGCCCCGAGAGAGGATGTTGGGCTTTGTTTCATTTGATGAGGAGAGCCTCAAATACCGGCGCACTAACCGACAAGAAGTGTTGGATCATATGTGTGTTGCGCTTGCCGGGCGTGTGGCGCAAAGCAAGCAGTTTGCTGAGTTCGGTGATGATAGTGGTGCATCCAATGATATACAGAAGGCTACGCTATGGGCACAGCAGGCAATCTGTGTATATGGTCTGGATGAAGAAGTGGGAGATGCTGTGCTTGTATCTGGGGATAAAATGCCCTCACTAACAGAAAGTGACATCGTATTAAAACGCACGCAAGCTTGGTTGCAAGATGCCAAAGAGCTGTGCAAAGCGACTGTAGATCAGCATTGGGACTTGATTGATGCCCTCGCCAAGCGTTTGATCAAGGATGAAGTGGTGACAGGTGAAGTGTTGCGACGTGATTTTTCAGTTTCGGGCAATAAGGATTAGATATGAGCGATAAAGAGAATGTGATTGAGAGTCGTGCTGTTGGTTTCTTATGGCTTTTAGAGAAACTAGAAGCAGATAAAATAGGATATACTCCTGTAAAAGCCAAAGACTCCGTATTCCTTGAAATCAATGATAACTATGTTCCTTTTAAGAAAAGTGTAACGGATGAAGAAAAAGGCATTGTAGTTGGTCAGGAAAAATTTAATGAATACTTTGATGAATATTACTACCAATATTCTCAAGAGGAGATGGAGGATGAGGCGAGTGGTAATACTACTCCTTCAGAGAACGAAGATGATGAGGGAAAAAGTGAATTGGCGGGCAGCTATCAGTTTCGCTTACAGCCATGTAATCATGCTAATGGGTACCTTTATCGTGTAGATATTAGGTTAACTGATAACCAAAGTACCAAAGATGATACTCGGTATGCAAATATTATGAAGCAACTTGCTGAGAAGTTTGATGGTAGGCCTGTGAAGTTAGCAACTGGTGAAGTGAATGTCGCGCAGGTATCTTTGGTGCATGAGCAGAAACTAACCTATATAGCTGCATCCAGTTTTTACCCTAGAAGACTTTTTGGCACTTTAGCAGATGATGAGCACTATAGCGTTTCATTATACGTATTGAATTCAGGTGACTTGCAGCTGCAGCTATCTGGCAGTAAAGATATAGAAGAACATAAAGATGAGTTAATCAATTATTTAGCCGATGAATATGCAGTTTTATTGGAGCATTTGATTTCTATTGAAGAGGTAGAGGTTAGTCATCGACGACTTGAGCATATACGTCAATCTCTTGATCGTCATATGCCATTGATTGAGCGCTTACATGCCATGCAAAGGCGGCTGAACAGTGATTATCATAGTTTTAGAAATTGGTGTTTACAGCTTCGAACTAAAGTGAGCGAGCTTTTTAATATTGCTGTGGATTCGGTTCATGATCTTGCACTGGAGCTAGAGCAAAATAATCGACGGGTTAATCATATTATTGATAAAGCATCATCGCCAAATAAGAAAAGCTTTGCAGCATGGGGTGATGATTATCCACATATACAAGATAAACCAAGTGCAGCTGAGTTCTTAGCCAAAGGTGGCATATATAGAGAAAAAATAGAAGGCTATAGGCAGACTATTAATGCACGGATGGATAACGATCGCAACTTATTGGATCGTATTGCATCATTGGTTGACGCATCCGATCAGCGTGCGACAACTCGAGGGCTAAATAGATTACAAACCTGGGGTGCAATGTTTGCAGTAGTTGCTATTTTTACAGGCCTATTTGGCCAGTATGATGGCAGTAATACATATCTTTCTAAGTTTTTAGAATCGTCTTTGGCAACTGCATGTTATGCAGTTTTTTATGTGCTACTTTTACGTTATGCGTGCTGTTTGATATGGCGAGGTAAGCGATTTACAGCAGGTTTAAGCATAATGTTTTTTGTGAGTGCAGCGATGTTGTGGTTAACCCTCTGTTTTGACCTTGACCCTAAAATGATACCATTCTCAGGTGACCAGCTTGAGCATATTTATTTCTTACAGCCTCTTGTGTTCTTATTTTATGTGGGACTTCTAAGTTATGCGTGTTATTTGACATGGCGAGGTAAGCGATTTACAGCAGGTCTAAGCATAATGTTTTTTGTAGGTGCGGCGATATTGTGGTTAATCCTCTGCTTTGGCTTTGCCCCTGAAATGATGGCACGTTCAGGTGACCTGTCTGAGGATTTTTATTTCTTAGAATTACTCATATTTTTATTTATCGCACCACCTATGTTTCTTGTACTACGCCAAAAAGACTTAACTATCTGGATGTCTTCGCGAAAAGACTATAGGGATAAAAAAGGTGATCTGCCATCCATTCTAAAGCTGGAAGGGCAGATATTGAATGCCTACGAAACGCTTTCGCAAACGAGCAATGAAAAAACTTCAGAAGATGATTCAGCGTTTAAGAAAGCCTGGAAAGGTCTGGCAAAAAGCATGGATGATATTGATGCAGAAAGACATAAGGATGACCGTGCTAAAGTAAACTCTCTGGAGCAAATGAACCTTATTCGAGACGAAGTGCTTTTAGCCCGAGCGATTTCTCAAAGTGTGCTTCGGCTGCCAGAAACAATAAAAGGGTTAAAAAATTCAAAAATTGCTGAGCATGTGATGCTACGCGCTAATATTGATTTTGACCCTATGCCAAATGCAAAGAAAATAGCCTTTATTGATAAGAAAACACTTCCATCAGCTTATTTACCACCTTATCCATTAAGTGAATATATGAAGGATTATCTTCAGGAAGAAAGCGGTGAGAATTTTAAAAGTCTTGGTAAAGAAATGTACAAGGTGCTTTTGCAATCGGCATGCCTTTATCAAGATTATGCAATGCTGGCATCATTAAGACAGGTTGCAAAGTTGACACTGGCGGGAAAGAAACCGAATTATGCACATAAATTTGAGATGTTTGAAAACCTTAAACATCATTTCCCTGAAGACTGGGCAGTCGTTTTTTGGTCATTTTTTGTAAGAGAAAAGCCTATTTCATTACCTTGCAATAAAAAAGATATTACAGAATGGCTAGCTAAAGGTAGAAGGCATGCGAAAATAAGCTCGGTGCGAGATGAAAAAAGGGATGAATTTACAAAGTCTTTGCTATTACTGGTTCTTACGGTGAAATCCGATGAGGCACTCGTTAATTGGGTTGTAAACCGTATCAAAACTAAAGAAGAAACTCAAAATTTTTGGTATAGTAAAAATGCAGTTGAAAATGGATTGTTTCAGAGAGAAGCAGGTTTTGAGTTGTGTGCTTTAAAAAGGCATGAGGAGGCAAATAAATACTTAGATAAAGCGATTAAATTTTATAAAGAGTCTAAAAATACGTATGCAGAGAGTGATGCTAGATGGATTGCTGCCCAAAACCTTAACGAATGGGGTAAGCATGAGGAAGCTAAGGAATATTCAACAAAAATCTTCGAACATGCTTTAAAGACTACTTCAGATGGTTGGGAGAAGTTGATAGAAGATACGTTTAAGGAGCTTGAGGTTTCGTTGAAAAAGGCGCTTTCTGAGACGAGTTCTGCTGAAATGTATGAGCAAGGTGTAACACTATTTGACCAACTGCCTGCTAGAGTTAAAACTGATGTGTATACTACAAACATTGTTTACTTGTGTGCCGCAAGAAAATTTAACCAATGGGAGAAGTATGAGGCAGCTGAATGGTATTTATATTGGCTCTTACAAAATGCATTAATGGTAACAAGAGGTGACCCAACAAAGTTGTCTGTTTATTTAGACAGAAGTGAGGATGTTTGTTCCATGTCTTGCTTAGATGTGGGAACCTCAGATAATTGGGAAAAGTTATTAGAAAATGCATTTAAGCAACTTAAAGTTACTTTGAAAAAACAGAATAAAACACCTGAAAATCTAATGAGGTTAGCGGATATAAATCAGTCAAATGCAGAAACAATGCGAGAGCTGGCTTTGGGCTTGTGTTCTTTTGGGAAATATGAAGAGGCTTCAGATGTTATTAAGCAAGCAAAGATACCAAGGGAAAAAGGGAAGCCCAGTACTCTATCTGCTGCATTCCTTAGTCCATCTTCTAAAAGATATGACATGATTCGAGAAGTGTTTAAGAAATATGTTAAATCAAAAAATGATGCTGAAAATGAAGGGATATGAGAATCCTGTACAGGACCCTGTGACCCTGTACATAGTTTTGTGTATCTGCTGTTTTTATCATCTATACGAAGTCTGTAAGGCTATCTTCGAACTCTACACATAAACCTGTTTAACGCCTGCTTCCAGCATTGCTGGCATCATACATTTTTTGTCCAAGCGTATATCTATTATTCGTGCTTGTAACACTTCAGGTGCTTCTAACTGAGTCTCCTTGATGCACTTGCCCTGAAAGGGTCAGAGCAGGCGTGGTTACAGATATTTATTTATGGGAGAATAATATGTATTGGTTTATAGGTTCAATAGTAGGCGCAGTAGTCGGCTACAACTTATCAGAAATTACCTTTGATGACATTCACAACGCACAAGCATTTGCACACGAGTTTTCAGGCAACGGAGGTAAGCTCATGGGTGCATTCGGCGTACCTTCTGCAGATGATCTTACCAGCAAATTATCCGCATATGTATTAGGTTTTAGTGTTTTAGGAATGATTGTTGGTGGTTTTATCAAGCCCTTATTAAGCAAGCATCATATTCAGCAAACTCTTGATGTTGTACATAGCATAAAAGATTTAAAGCCATGTCCGCATTGCGCAGAGGATATAAAAACTAATGCTAAGTTTTGCCGTTATTGCAAGCGTGAAATCTGATCAGAAAGTCACTTATATTTAACTAATAAGGAAGGTGGAAAATGAAAAAAAGTAATTTGAAATTGCATATTATGAGTGGAATAATTTTGATGCTCTTGGCTAGCTGCTCAGGCTCAGATGGTCCATCAGAAGAAAATATTGCAGCGGGGCTATCCGAAACCTTCAGTACGATGGGTAGTGGTGCTTTCTCTATGCCAACCCACTATTATGCGTTTACCGATGTCGATGTAGTTGAGCAAAAACGCCAAGGTTCGGAAGCATCCAATAAATATATTTCAAAAATAAAAACCAAAATTGTACTGAATATTGATACATACCGTTTAAAAGAAAAGGTTAAGGTTGCCAATAAAGAATATTCGATTGTAGAAAAGGTTTTACCTAAGGGGCATGCTTTCAAAGCCTCAGGATATGTAACATCTGTTCTTCGCACTTCAGACACTCGAGCATGGTGGGAAAGCCATATCAATGATGACTTTGACATATCTGAACTGCTCAGTGCAACTACTGGCTTATACACACTTGACTCCTTTACCAACCCAATTATCGAAAACAGTAAGGAACACAAGGAGTTGGATGACCTTAGAGCAAAAGAAAGGCTGAAACTAGAAAATGCTGTGAAATCTCTATATGGCAAGTGGGAGGGAATTGATCCTAACAGTAAATCACCCGTGTGGATTAACTTTAAAAGTGACATCATTGAAATCGAGTATGTCGGGGTTTGCAAAGGCACCTTAAGCAACCCATTAGAGAGTGATGATGTAAATATTTCAGCATCCAATCTTTTAGTTAAAGAAAATGTGCCACAGCCATGTCTGGTAAGTACAGATAAAATTACACTTATAGATAACAACCATTTTCGATTGGAATATATGGATGCTAATGCAGCAAGCATTGAATTTTATCGACCTGCATACAAGCGAGACATGTTGAAAAAGTTGAGCGCAGATTTAAGTGGAACTTGGGAAGGTTATTATGTGTGTGGGCAAGGGTACACAGCATTGACATTGGATGTACAGGCTGAAAAAAATGGCTTGATGAGTGCAACATTTGCTTTTTCACCAACCCCTCAAAACCCCACTGTTTTACCTGGCTCTTACAAGATGCAAGGCGGATTTGATGTTGATGGGCATATTACCCTGACTCCAAGCAAGTGGATTAAAAGACCTCGTGGTTATTACTGGGTTGGGATGAAAGGCTCTATAGATAATAACTCAGGCAGTATATTATCAGGAGGCATTACGCACCAAAGCTGTGGTAAATTTGAAGTAAAGCGCACGGCACATCATGAAGATTAAGTTCGAGAAAACCTAAACTTGGCGCATTAACCACAATATTTTCTGGAGCAAAAGTCAGACAAATGCAATGGCAATACATTTTTTGTCCAGAGCATCATGATAATTCATACCTACAGCGGTTCATAACGCCAAAGGAGAGTTAGTATGGCTATATCACACATATGATTGTTCTATATCCGCACAATGTGATAGAGAAAGATTTGATAGATACCAAGAGTTTCTTTCTATTTAAATAAACATCTTTCTACCACTTAATCCATTGATCTTCGCAGGTGAAGTGCGCCTGCCTTTATATATATAGTGATTCAGGTATTGAAATGCCGTCATCTCCAAATGCTTTTATTGGAGATCCATGATTGAATGATACGCATCAATAGATACCCGCCTTCGCGGGCATGACGATCAAGTGGAAATTCAATGCTTGAATCACTATAGCCGTTGGCTAGGGAGGCTTTTGTGTCAGATACAAAAAACTTATTCACCAAGCAACAAGAGAGTGCTAAGCAAGAAGCGGAAAAGAAGCGTGGTGATGCTGCAAACCTTCATGCGAATGTAACGAGGCATCAAAGGGAGTCAGATCATTTCGGATTTAATGACTGTGAAGATGATTTGTTAAATACAAAAAATGAAGGCAAAGCAAAGAAAAAATCTAAGCGCGGCTCATTCCAATTGTTTGATGCGGATAAACTTGATCAGGTAATTCAAGATCCCATTCCGCACAAGCTAAAGGATGTTCATAATAAGATTCTCCAGCATAGTGGTTATGTTGAGCCAAGAGCATTGCCTGCAAAATTTGAGCGTATCATGGATGACATGGAAGCTTTGTATCCACATTTTAATGAGGTGAATGAATATTTACGTCAGAGATTACGTTTATATTCATTGCAAAAGAAACCAGTACTGCACTTTGGCTCGAATGTTTTGCTGGATGGCCCTGCTGGAGTCGGTAAAAGCTCCTATTTATTCGAGCTAAGTCAAAAGTTTGATACATTATTTTATAGTCTTGATTGTGCTAGAGCGACAAACGGCTTTGATTTAACGGGCATGTCTGCTAAATGGAATGGCGGTGATTACGGTCGGTTGCATGAGTTACTATTTAACCTTGAATGCCCTAATCCGATGATTATGCTTGATGAAGTTGATAAATCAGAGACAGATAACAACCATCCGATTACAAAAGTGTTGTATGGTCTTTTAGAGCAAAATAACGCGCGATTTTTTAAGGATGAGTTTGTTAAGGTTCCAATGGATGCCAGTTTGGTGAACTGGTTTGGCACATGCAATGATGTTGATCGTTTGGATGCGCCGCTACGAGATCGGTTTGAAGTTCTTAGCGTAAGAGCTCCAACAACAGATGATTTGCAGACGATCATTCCAAATTTATATAAAAATATTGTAAGCAGTCATCAATTGGATGATGTGTTTGCAAAAGATTTAAATAGCCATGTGGTTGAGCAACTTGCGATGAGTGATGGGATTTCCTTAAGGCGCATCAATGCCGCACTGGAAACCGCGTTATCCAATGCTGCACATCGTCGTAAGTCGAAATCCAAGTCGGTAAGACGTATTCGATTGCAAGCGGATGATATTCCAATGATTAAAGCTGAGCAGGGTTCTGAAAGTCACCCTATTGGCTTTATTTGGGGGTGATGCTTTCAAATATTTAATGTTTGTCGGAGACCCTCACGGTCGTGATCAGCATATCCTTCGTAGTATTCATCTCAATTCTCCAGAAGCCGTTGTTCTTTTGGGTGATATGTGTTTTGAAGAGCCTGTACATCATATTTTTAAGGCAGTGGATGAGAAAAGTAGGTTGCACTGGATTCATGGCAACCATGATACAGTTCATGAGCATTGGTTTGATAATATTTTTCATTCGCCGTGGTCTGGAAGGAATCTTCATGGCCGAGTTGCTCCCATTGCGACGGTGCGCATCGCTGGACTTGGCGGAGTGTTTCGCGGGAAGATTTGGAACCCAACTCTACCTCCGCGATACGAAACGCGTAAGGCATGGCAGTCGATCCATAGTCATAAGCGTTTTGCCCAAGTCTATGAAGCAAGTAAGCGTAAGCATGAATCAAGCATTTGGCCTGAAGATTATGATTGTTTGGCAATGCTTCATGCGGATGTACTGGTGTTACATGAAGCACCAACATCAGATCGTTATGGTCATAAAGCATTAGATGAATTAGCAAGTAAGCTTGGTGTTCGCTTGATTATTCATGGTCATCACCATCGCTTTTATTGTGACACACTTGATAATGGTATTGCGGTAGTCGGTTTGGGGTTAGCACAAATTGCTAGGTTGAATGTGAGTGCATTTAAAGAAGCCAAAACGAATGAAGATATATTTGCAGCTTTTGATTTTGAACCATATACAAATAGATATGAATAGGTGCGATTATAACCACCTTAAATGGTTAAAATAATAAGGGAGATAACTTACCACAAATATAATGAAAATATCTCGGCGTGTTGTTGGCATTCCTTAGATTGTAGCAATGAAAGAGACCGTAAAATCAAAGTCATGAATACACGAGACACCTTAAGGCTAACAGTCATAAGGTTAGCAAGAAAAGCACAGCGCATTTTATTGTAGGCACAGAATGGGCACAATTTGGGCACAAGTGATAATTTGAGTGTTTGTGCCTAAAAAGGCTAAAGGTCAAAATGGTGCACCCTAGTGGAGTCGAACCACCGACCTTTCGCTTCGGAGGCGAATGCTCTATCCAGCTGAGCTAAGGGTGCATACTTTTCTAAATCGTTGAAATAAAAGCACTTAATTCAACAAGAAGTAATTTATAAAACATTGGTCACGATGCGAATCTTAAAGCTTATGTAGAAAATTGAAACAAAAGCTTCTGAGTAAAACGAGCATTAGCCAAAATAGTCATCATGCCAATGACCACCAGCTTCGGAGGCGAATGCTCTATCCAGCTGAGCTAAGGGCGCATTATTTTATCATC
>Ga0256829_1002514_pt1 | contig 13592 bp, 14 predicted proteins | sample 131447metaG_FD_185979 | JGI IMG/M metagenome (GOLD analysis project Ga0256829, IMG submission 185979) | Hydrothermal vent microbial communities from Lau Basin, Pacific Ocean - 131-447 | ecosystem: Environmental > Aquatic > Marine > Hydrothermal vents | place: Pacific Ocean: Lau Basin | collected...
AAACTCTGGAAAACAAACCCCACCTTGCTGTTACGAATGCCTGCTAACTGGTCGTCGTTCAATTGGGAAACCGGCTGGCCGTCGAGCAGGTATTCGCCGGAAGTGGGGCGGTCAAGGCAGCCGAGAATGTTCATCAGGGTAGATTTGCCGGAACCGGAAGGCCCCATGATGGCGATGAGTTCGCCGCGGTCCACGTGGAACGAGACGCCGCGCAGGGCCGGCACTTCTACCGTGCCCATGCGATAAATTTTGGTGATCTCGCGTACCTGGATGACCTGCCCGGCCATCATTGGCCTCCGAAAAGGTTGAGGGTTTCTGCCGGCGGGTTGATGATCACCGGGTCGCCCTCTTTGAGGTCGCCTTTGACCACCTGTGCCATCGTGCCCGAGGTCGCGCCGAGGGTGATGGGCACCGGCTTGGGCTGTCCGTTTTTCAGCACAAAGACCACCGGCTTGCCGTCTTTGACCCGCACGGCGCGGTTGGGCACCAGCAAGGCGTGGTCAATTTTTGTGGTCTGGATGTTGACCGCGGCAGTCATGCCGGGGCGGACGCGGGCGTCGGCGTCGGTCATGCGCACGGTCACGCGAAAGTTGACATTGCCGCTGCGGTCAGGGGAGCCCGCGAGGGCGACTTCCTCAACCTTGCCGTGGTAAACGCGGCCGGGCAGGGCGTCAAACGAAAGAACGGCCGGCTGGCCGACGGTAACATGCGCCACGTCAAGTTCCGAAAGTTCCACATCCACATACAGCGATTGCAGCGCGTCAATCCGAAAAGCCAGCGTGCCGGGGGAAACCACATCGCCCGGGTGAATGTGCACATCGCTGATGGTGCCCGCGAAAGGGGCTTTCAGGGAAGCCATATCCAGCGTGGCCTGGGCGGCATCAATTTGAGCCTGCAAAATGGCAATCTGGTCGGCGGGAGCGCCGTTTTTCCAGTGGTCGGCATCCCGCTGGGCCTGCTCCACCTGGGCTTTGGCAAGGGTGAGGTTGGCCTGGGCTTCTTCCAGGTCCAGGTCGCTGGGGCCGTCCAGGTTGGCTTTGGCAACCTGTTCCTGCCGTTTGGCAAGTTCCAGTTGCGAGCGGGCGGCGTCTTGAAGGGGGCCGGGAACGGCGGGGTTGTTGATGTCGTGTTGCAACGACTGCACGAGGTTGTGCCATTTGTTGTATTCTTTCTGGGCTTTGTCTTTATCCCAGTTAATCAGCCAATCGTAGTGGTTTTGATAGCGGTCGCGCTGGCGCTTGGCCGCGGCCAGGCGCTGCATGGCCTGGGCATATTGCAGGCTGGCGGAATCTTGCAGGTCTTGCAGCTGCTTTTGGGCGTTCAGCAGCGAGACGCGGGCCTGCAAAAGGGCCTGGGGCCAGGAATCCTGCCGCAACGTTGCCAGCACTTCGTCCTGAGTGACGTGGTCGCCCAGGCCTGCATGCACCTCCCCCACAATGCCGCTGATTTGCCACGCGAGGGTTGCGCTTTGAGCCGCGCGGACGGTGCCGCTGGCGTCAATACTGGCTTCCAGTGTGCCGCGTTTGACCGGCACGGTGCGCCACTGGCTGGCCTGGTCGGCTTGCTGCTGGCTGCGGGCGCGCACATACCACGCGCCGCCTGCCGCGAGCAGGAGAAGAATGCCCAGCCAGATAAACCATCGTCGTTTCATGTCGAGCCTCCAGTTTTTTTGGGCCGCAAAGGCCTGCTACTTACCAAATGGTAAGTGGATTTTATCAGCAAAGTCATGTCTTGTCAAACAAAGTGAGCGGAGCGTTGGGCGTTTCGGTTTTTGAAAGGCGAAGGCGTCGGGCTATGTCCTGGGGTTGGGGAAGCCGCATCCGCGGCCCGGGAAGGCGCTCGTGCGCCCCCCTGTGAGCCGAACGGCTGCACAAGGGGGTCTTATGCTATAATCTCTCCATCGCCGCGAAGGAGCAGCCGATGGGTTTCAATCCAACGCTTACGCGCAATTTGCTGGTTATTGTTACCGTGTGGGGCGGGGCATTCCTGGCCGCGCTGTGGGTAAGCCTGGTGTTCTGGACTTACCGCGACATGCGCGCCCGCGGCCGCGACCCCCTGGCGCCCATTCTCGCCGCGCTGGTGGTTGCCGTGCTGTCTCTCCCCGGCCTGCTGGTCTATCTCATTTTGCGCCCCAGCCGCACATTGGATGAAGAATACCAGCGCACGCTGGAAGAAGAAGCCCTGCTGCAAGCGGTGGAAGAAGCGGCGCGCTGCCCCGGCTGTGGACGACGCGTCAAAGACAACTGGCTGGTATGCCCGCACTGCCATACCAAGCTCAAGAAAGTATGCCACCATTGCGGCAAGCTGATGGAACTTTCGTGGAATATTTGCCCGTATTGCGGCACGCCGGCGCCCGGGGTACGGAAAGAAGGGGGAACGCTGGACGATGCCCTGCAGACACTTTCGCAAGCCAAAGAAGAATAGCCGGCGTCTTCAGGCAAGCATCACGGCTTCCAGCCCCACGAGCACATCGGCCGTTTGCGGTCGGCGGCCGCCCTCGGTTTGGCAGCGCACCTCAACGGCATGGACGAACTGTTGACGCGCCTGCTGCCAAACGGCAGGCGTGACGCCCGGCCAGGCCAGCATGAGCGCCGCTTCAGAAACTTCCGCAGAAAGGCCGCCGTGCAACCCCCGCACAGGATGGCCGAAATAACGCTTACTGCCCGGCGAGAGCAGAACCACCACGTCGCCGGCCAGCGGGGAAGCCATGCCTGCAAGGCGCGGCAGCGCTTCTACGGCATCGTCGGTCGGCAGGCGGTGAAACCACGCCTCCAGGGTTTCCAGTTCCCCTTCGGGCGTCAAGGCCACGTAGCTGCTGCGCCAGCCGGCATGCGCCGCATCCCGCACCAGCACAGCCGCCACAGCCCCCTCCAGCGCCGGCGCTGCCGCCCCGCGGCGGTGAGCCTGCCAAAAACGGCGCGCCAGCGGCAGCACTTCATTGTGAAAGTCGGGCGGCTGCGCCCAGGTTTCCCCTTGTCGGCGCACATACACCAGGGCCATACTGCCGTTGAAAGCCATCACCGCATCGCTATGCCTGCCCTCGCCGGGGTAGTCCAGCAGGTCGCGCCCTTCGGCAGCAAAAAGCGGCTCCATGGCCCGTAACGGGACGGCGTGGTCGTCATCGGCAGGCACGGCGCGCTGCCCGTGGTCGGCGGCCAGCACCCAGAAAGGCGGATAGGCTTTAGAAGCCAGAGCCTCCACAGCCGAACGGAGTTCTCCCACCAGGGCATCCAGCGTTTCCCGCACGTACACGCGTTGGCCGTCCGGCCCGTGGGCATGGCTGTAAGCATCCAGCCCCATGAAATAGACCGTCAGGATGTTGGGGAGGCCGTGGGTACGCAGCTCGTCCAGAGCAAGGGCGAGCACGTGCCGGTCAAAATCTGCCGGGGTTATTTTCAGAGGGCCGGGGGCTTTGGTCAGGCGCGCCAGCATCTCCACTTTTGGGGGCAGCCAGCGGTCGGCGCCGTTGGCGTACATGTGCCCCACAACCACGGCGTGCTGCCCGCGGGAAGCCGCCCGCTCGTAAAGCGTGCGTGCGCCCAGGCAGCGGCCGGCCAGCCCGCGGGTGAAGACTTCTACCGCGTCGTCTACTTCCAGCGTATCGCCCACATCAAAAGCATAGTGCCGCGCTTTGCCGCCGTGGTGCATTCCAAAGCGGTCAAAAAACTGATTGCCGGGCACATCATGGCGGTTAGGATGCGCCCCCGTCACCAAACTGGCCTGAGAAGCAAAAGTAATACTGGGCGCCGGAGCGAGCACAGAGGTTAGCCAGCCGCGGTTTTCGCCTTCCCCCAAAAGCGCCTGGAAATGCGGCGCCTCATCGGCGCGCACGGCCTCGACCAGCGCATCAGGCCGCAGGCCATCAATAAACACCAGCACAATGTGCCGAGGGGGCATGGCAACCTCCTTTGCCTTGTAACTGCTCAGCTGATGGAAATAGATCGCGGATGACACGGATGCTCAGGGGTTTTTAGGACGCCAAGACCGCCAAAAGCGCCAAGAAACGGAAGGAAACGATATGCTTTTTAGCGTTTTTCGATTAACCGGCGCTCATCTGTGCTCATCTGTGAAATCGGTGGGAGGGGGTTCTGCGAGATCTGGTAATTACCTACGTGGTGGCAAAACGCCTCTGGCGGCAGTTTTTCTTTGGCGTGCGGCGACGAGTCGCCGCTTTCCAAAGCGGTGCCCAGGCACCGCACTCCAAAAAGCGCCTGCAAAAAAGGAAAGCGTGTGGATGTCCTCTGTGTGAGCGTTCACAGGCACAAGGCTATCCGTGGCGCTGTCTGGGTAGGTAATTACGGAATCTGTGGTTTCTCCCTGCTCGGGCTGAGCAGTTACTTTGCCTTTACGGTTCAGCCCAGGTGAGGAACGCGAGCGTAATGCGCCAGGTCGCCTTGTCCACGGCTTCCAGGCGGGCATAGCCCATCCGCCCATTGCTGCTGCGGTAGCACAAATAGGTGCCCACAGCCAGGCTGTCCACCGGAATATCGGCAGCGCTGCGGTTGCTGCGGCGGCAGGCTTCCAGCGTGGGCGGGATATTGCCAAAAATGCCCCAACGGGCGGCGTCTTGGGGGCGCAGCACGTGGGCGCCGTTAATCAGCAAATAGAGCACGTCGGTAGCGGAAGCCTTTTCGCCGTCCACTTCCAGGCCGTCGCCCAGCGTCAAGTCCCGGCGGCCCATCGTTTGCACGGGCGGTGTTGGCGTGGGGGAAGGCGTAGGCGTGGGCGTGGCGGTAGGCGGCGGGGTAATGGTCGGCGTCGGCGTGGGAGAAGCAGCGAACAGAGAAGTCACGCGAATCCGCACCCAAAACGGCGTGCCTGCCCCCGGCCCAATGCCGAACAGCGAGCCGTCTGGGGCGCGCAGTTTCCAGTAACTCTGATACACTCCCTGAGAAAGAGGGGCGACCATATCCACCGCGAGGCTGACGGTTTCCCCAGGGCGCACTTCCCGCCCCAACGGATACGCCGCCGAAGCGCCCAACCGCGCGCCGGAAAACCATACCAGGCGGTAAGCAGGCGTCCAGGTGCAGGTGCCGGTATTGACCAGTTGCCAGATTTTTGTAAAGATTTGCCCCGGGCGCATGACCGTATCGTCGGGCACGGTAACATCCAGGGGGCTGCCTGGGGCCGCCCGATTTTCGCACCGGCGCGGCGTCGGCGAAAGCGCCGGAGAAGAGGCTTCCGGCAAAGGGGAAACCGCAGGTGCTGCCGTTGCCGGAAGGGTTGCCGTGGTCAAAGGCTGGGCCGTTGCCGTCCCATCCACGGCCAGCGCAGCACCCTGTAACAAATTACAGCCCGTCAAAACGGCGGCAAAAAAAGCCCACCCAAGCCCGCGGGCAAATTTAAACATCGGAAAGGTCTCCATCTTCAGGCGGCAAAATTACTTTCAGCCGCCGCGCCAGTTTGCGACGGGTCAACAAAATACGCCGTCCGCAGGTCAAACATTCCAGGCCAATATCCGCCCCCAACCGCACGACACGCCATTCATAGCCGCCGCAGGCATGGGGCTTCCGCAAACGCACACGATCGCCAAGTCGTAATTCCGGCAGCATGGGGAAATCCTGTTCCGGCGCTTCAGTGCTCGGGTGATACACTGTTCCGGTGGTGGGTTAAAGCGATTATACCATCGCGCCGGCCGCATGATATAATGCGCGCAGCGCCCGCAAGTTCGGGGCACGGCGGCCGAGGCGGCCGCCCGCCCTTCACATCAACGCACAAAGGCAGTGCCATGCTTGTCCTCCCCGACCTGATCGACACCCTCTTCCGCCTGGCGATTCTTACCCTCGCCTTTCCCATCCACGAATTTGCCCATGCCTGGACGGCCACCCGCTTTGGCGATGAGACTCCCCGCCGCGCCGGCCGCCTGACCCTCAACCCCTTCGCCCACCTGGACCTGTGGGGGACGCTGCTCTTCCTCTTCACCGGCTTTGGCTGGGCCAGGCCGGTGCCGATTTCTCCCTACGCCTTACGCAGCCGCCGCGCTTATTTTTGGGTGGCTTTCGCGGGGCCGCTCAGCAACCTGCTGCTGGCCGTTGCGGCGGCAATCCTTTACCGCCTGGCATGGGGCGGCCTGCCCCACACCGGCATCAACGGCGTCTTGCTGCAATTTCTCGGCAGCGTGGTTTTCTTTGACCTGCTCCTGTTCTTCTTCAACCTCATCCCCATCCCCCCGCTGGACGGCGACAAGGTCATTGCGGGCCTCTTCCCCCGCCTGTGGGAAGCCTACCTCGCCCCGCTCCAGCCTTACGCCCTTCCGCTGTTGCTGATCGTGCTGTTTGTGCTTCCGTGGTTCCATCTTGATGTGCTGCAATGGATCGTGGTATGGCCGACCCGCCTGCTCGGCACGCTGCTCTTAGGCTGATCTACCGCCTGCGCCAGTTCTGGGAAGCCCTGCGGCCGCGGCCAGACCTTCGGGCGCTGGCATCTGCCCAAAAAATACTCCCTCCTCCGCTGTGGGCGCTCTTCCGGCAGATGCCGCTCAATGAACAGGCCCACGCGTTGCGGGTCTTCCAGCGGCTGCAACGGGAAGACCACACCGACCGCCGCTTGCTGGCCGCCGCCCTGCTGCATGATGTCGGCAAAGCGCTGCAACACCCGCACCTGTGGGAACGCGTGGCCGTGGTGGTGGGGTATGCGTGCTGCCCCTCATGGGCTGCCCGCGCGGGGGAAAGCGCGCCGTCTGGCTGGCGGCGGCCTTTTGTGATTGCCCGTCGGCACCCCGAATGGGGCGCTCACCTCGCTGCCAAAGCGGGGGCTTCCCCGGAAACCGTTGCCCTCATCCGCTACCACCACACCTTCCCCCCGCCCGACCTGCCCGGCCTTGCAGCGCTTCAAGCCGCCGACGACCGGGAATGACCCCCCTTTGGCCGGAGACGCCGCAATGCCCCCCGACTGGCGCACCCTTGCGGAACAAATGGTCAAAGAGCAAATTGCCGCACGCGGCATCGGCGACCCGCGCGTGCTCACAGCCATGCAAAGCGTGCCGCGCCACCTTTTCGTGCCCGAAGCCTACCGTGAAGCAGCCTACGGCGACCACCCCTTGCCCATTGGCGCGGGGCAGACCATCTCGCAGCCTTTCATTGTGGCCTACATGACGGCGCTGCTCCGCTTGCAAGGCAACGAAAAAGTGCTGGAAATCGGTACCGGTTCAGGCTATCAGGCCGCCGTGCTGGCGCACCTTGCGCAGGAAGTTCACACCGTGGAGCGTTTGCCCCAACTGGCCGCACAGGCGCGCGAACGGCTGGCCGCGCTGGGGCTGAACAATGTCCGCGTGCACGTCGGCGACGGCAGTCGGGGGCTGCCGGAGCACGCCCCTTACGACGCCATCCTGGTCACCGCGGCGGCCCCTGAAGTGCCCCCGCCGCTGCCGGAGCAGCTGAACGAAGGGGGACGGTTGATTGCGCCCGTGGGAGACCGCGGCTACCAGCACCTGGAACGCTGGACGCACCGCCGCGGCCATCTGCAGCGGGAAATCCTTGAGGCCGTTGCCTTCGTGCCGCTGCTGGGGGAACACGGCTGGCCTGCCTCTTAATCTTGCTTTAGGCCAAGATTGCCCAAAATTCACTGGCAAAAGCCCCCTGCCCGCGCTATGCTAAAAGCACCTTTGCCCTGCAGGAGGCTGCTGTGAACTGGACCGGCCCGGCATTAGGCCTTTTCATGCTGTTTGCCATTGGCTTTGGCTTCTTTTGGGTCATCAAACTGGAATATTACCTCGGGGCGCGTGTTTGGCCCTTTGTGCTGACAGCAGGCGTTATACTGGCGGCCGCCTCCCTTTTTGTGCCTTCGTTTTGGGCCTCGGCATTGCTCGGCATTTTCGCCGGCTCGGTCATCTGGGGCAGCACCGAACTTCCCGACCAGGCCCGGCGCGTGCAGCAAGGGCTGTTCCCTGCCAATCCGCGGCGGAGGGCGCGCTCATGACGACGCAATGGGCCGGCATTGTGCTTGCCGGCGTGACCTTTGCCACCATTGGTTTGGGGCATGTCATGGTGCGGCGCTTCCACGCGCGTTGGGGCACCCGCCCGGCCGTGCCATTCTTTGCTTTAAGCGCCCTGGTGCTTGCCGCTGCACTGCTGAGCGCCAACGACTTGCTCTCGGGGGCCTTCGGCATCACGGCCGTTACCCTGTTCTGGGACGGCGTGGAAATCTTCCGGCAGGAAAAGCGCATGCGCCCTTGAAAGAAGGCCTTTTCCGCAGAAAAGCATCCACACTCCGTGTGCAGGCATCATTTCTCGCGTTTATGCTATAATTCGGGCATGGCTGCTCATTCCTTACCCAAGGGCACCTTCCGCCCCTTGCAGGGTTCTCGCCGCGGAGAGGCTTATGCGTGGGCACTGGCCGCGGCCATGCTGGCGGTCACGGCCATCACCGCCTGGCGGCTGGGCAGTGTGCCGTGGTTCCTGTGGGTCATGCTGGGCTTTTTCACGGGCTCGGCGCTGCTCAGTTCCTTCGGCAACTGGGTGGATAGCCGCACCGCGCTCACCCTCGGCAGCGAGGGGGTGGAATTCCACAACGGCCTGCGGCACGTGGTTCTCAGGTGGCCGCAGGTGCAAAGCGTGCGCATCGTGCGCGACCGCTGGGGGCAGCGGGTGCAGGTGCAAGGGGAAGACGGCCGGCATTTTGCCTTCCGCACGGTGGCCGAGGTGGAAATTCACGCCGGTCGCCCGCAAAAACTCTTTGGCTTTGAAAAAGGCGAAGCCCTGGCACAGGCCATCATCCGGCAGGCAGGACTTGTGCCTCACACCGAGAACAACGGCGAAGTTTATTACGCCCGCGGCTAACCCCCTTTTCCTGCGGGCTCATCGCAGCGCACCCCGCAGGGTGCGTTTTTTTATTCAGGAGGCTGCCATGACCGATTTGCGCCAGATGTCTATTGATGAGCAGGTTGACTTGTTGATGCAAGGCACGGCTTACGGTGATGATAGGCTTGCTGTGGCTATGCGAAATGCACTCAAAGAACGCCTGCTGGAAGCCCGGCAAGAAGGCCGCCCCTTGCGGGTGTATTGCGGCTTTGACCCCCGCACTTCCGACCTGCACCTCGGCCACACCGTGCCTATGCGCAAACTGCGCCAGTTTCAGGAACTCGGCCACGAGGTGATTTTCCTCATCGGCAATTTCACTTCCCTCATCGGCGACCCTTCCGACAAAGACAAACTGCGCCCCCAGCTCACCCCCGAAGAAGTAGAAGAAAACGCCCGCACTTACGCCGAGCAGGCTTTCAAAATCCTTGACCCCGAAAAGACCATCATTGAATACAACGCCAGGTGGCTTTCCAAACTCACTTTCGCCGACCTGATCAAACTGGCTTCCAACTTCACCGTGCAGCAATTCCTCACCCGCGAAAACTTCCGCAAACGCTGGGATAAGGGCGAGCCGGTTTACCTCCACGAAACCTTTTACGCCATCATGCAGGGCTACGATGCCTACGCCCTGCGCGCCGATGTGCAGATCGGCGGCACCGACCAGCTTTTCAACATCGTCACCGCCGCCCGCAAACTGATGACCTTCATGGGCGCCAAGCCCAACATCGCCATCATTTTAGATATTCTCCCCGGCACCGACGGCGAAGTGAAAATGAGCAAATCCCTGGGCAACCATATCCCGCTGCTTTCCAGCCCCGAGGATATGTACGGCAAACTGATGAGCGTGCCCGACAAGGCCATGGGCGCCTACATGCGCCTGCTCACCCGCTGGACGCCGCCGGAAATCGCCGAACTGGAAACCGGCATGGCCGAAGGCCGCCTCAACCCGCGCGATGTGAAGATGAAACTGGCGCGCGAAATCGTGTCCATCTACCACGGGGCGGAAGCCGCCGCCCGCGCCGAGGAACACTTCGTGCGCGTGTTCCAGCAGCGCGACATTCCCGATGAAATGCCCGAATACCACCTGCAGGCAGGCGAAACCGTGCTTCAAGTGCTGCGGAACGCCAACATGGTCAGCAGCAACAGCGAAGGCCGCCGCCTGCTTCAGCAAAACGCCGTGCGGCTTGGCGACGAAGTGCTTACCGACCCCCGCGCGCCCTTCCCCGGCCCCGGCGTGCTGCGGGTGGGCAAACGCAAATTCGTGCGGGTGGTGGCCTAAATTCCCGACACGCCCTTTCAAGCCATCTGTAAAAACGCCGCGCAAACCCTTGACACGAAGAAGCAAAAAACCTACAATTTATTCGGAATTTTCGGAAACCCACGCGCGCAGCGAGGTGCTCATGCCCCCCAAACTCACCCGCCGCCAGCAGGAATTCCTCAGCCGGTTCATAGACCTTTACCGAGAGGCCCAAGAGCCCATCCACTACGCCGAGGTGGCCCGCCGGCTGGGCGTGGGCAAAGTCACGGCCTACGAAATGTTGCGCCTGCTGGAAGAGCGGGGGCTGGTGTCTTCCTCATTTTACCTGCCACCCGAAAAACACGGCCCCGGCCGCGCCACAGTACGCTTTGCCCCCACCGGAGAAGCCCATCGCCTGTTGCTCCGCCTGGCCGGCCCGGAAGGCCGCCCCGAAGACTGGGAGGCTTTCAAGGCCGGCATCCTGGCCCGCCTGCGCCAGGGCCGGGTGGAAGGCTACGAGCCGCTCCTGAGCGAACTCCTGGCCCGCCTTCCCGAACGCCGCAGCCCCTTGCGCTACACCGCCGAACTCATCACCGCCATGCTATTAGCCCTGCGCACGCTGCTGGAAGGCGCCCACGGCCGCGAACTGCGCACCCGGCTTCAGCGCATCGGCATGCCCGGCGAACTCGGGCTGAGCGCGCTGAGCGGCCTTGCTCTGGCGCTTGACCTGGCCGAACGCCTCAACCGGCGCTTCTCCACCGCCCTCCTGGCAGAAATCAACCGTTACCAGCACACCGTGCAAACCCTCTCCGAAGACAACCGCCAACGCCTGGCAGCTTTCGTCCGCGAGGTGGCAGCCTGTCTCTTCGCCGGGCCTGAAGAAAAGCCCGGCAAAACCCATCCCCCCGCCTGAGGAGCTCCACATGTTCGCCGCCCCATTGCATCCCCTGTTCGTCCATTTCCCCATCGCCCTGCTGACCGTGGGCACGCTGGTTTACCTGTACATCCGTCTGAAACCCGCCCAGGACCAGGCCTGGCACCGTATCAGCCTGTTCCTCATCGCGACGGGATGGCTCACCGGCTTGCTGGCTTTGACCACCGGGGCCATCAATTTCTCCTCCGTGCCTGACAGCCATCCCGCTCATCCCACAGGCGTTGCCCATGCAACGCTGGCCTTCGTCACGGAAGTCTTTTACCTCATCGGGCTCCGCCTGGCCCTCAAGCCTCGGGATCAACGTTTTGCCTGGCTGTTCCTCACCCTCGGCCTGCTGGCCCTCATCGCCACAGGCTACTTCGGTGGCGAACTGGTGTATCACTGGAAATTAGGCATTGCGGGATAACCCGCCTCTGGGAAGAAAAGCCCGACTTCTGGAACCTCGGGCAAACCCTTCCCCTGCCCGCACGCCCTTCACTCAAACAATGCAACTTTCACGGAAAGCGAGTCAAGGGCGTCGGGCTTCTTTGTGCGCCGATATTTTCGTTTTCTTCGTAACAATGGCAGATTAGCAGATGGCAGATGGCAGATAGCAGATAGCAGATAGCAGATGGCAGATGGCATCTCTTCCAAAAGCCTAAACCACCAGGCACTCCACAACCCACAGATAAGGAGGTTTCCATGTTCCGCTCATTAGCCCGTTTCACCACCCGTCACAAATACGCGGTCATCGCCTTCTGGCTTGCGTTAGCCGCGGCCATGGCCCTCTTCGCGCCCAAACTTTCCAAAGTGGGCGTCACCAACGAATCCAACTTCCTGCCCGAAGGCGCACCCTCCATCACGGCGCAAGACGTGCTGAACCAATACTTCCCCGACCTTGCTTCGGGCGGGGAATTAATCGTGGTGCTTTACGACAAGGAAGGCTTGACCGACGCCGACCGCGCCTACGGGCGCGATTTGGTGGCCTGGCTGAAATCTTCCGACGCCCCCGACCCCGCCATCAAAATCACGTCGGTGTATGACCAGCCGGAAATGGCCTCGCTGCTGGTCAGCAAAGACCATCAGGCCATGCTCATCCTGCTGGAACCCACCGCCGAACCTTACAGCGACGCCGCCAACATCCTCGTGAAGCAAATCCGCGAGCACATCCAGCGTACCAAACCCCAAAACCTGACCGTGGCGCTGACCGGCCAGGCCGCCATTGGCGCCGACCTGATGACGGAAATCTTCAACAGCGTGGACAAAACCACCTGGGCGACCATCATCCTGGTCATCCTCGTGCTGCTGCTGGTCTATCGGTCGCCCGTGGCAGCAGGCGTGCCCCTCATCACCATCGGCACCGCCTATCTGGTCAGCCGCGGCATTCTGGGCTATCTCGCTCAGGCCGGGATGAAGATTTCTTCCATGATGGACGCCTTCATCGTGGTGCTCATCTTCGGCGTGGGCACCGACTACGCCCTCTTCCTCATCTCCCGCTACCGTGAGGAAGTCGCCCGCCGCCCCGACCACGACCGCCTGGCCGCCGACCACGAAACCATCGTCAAAATCGGCCCGGTGATTACCGCCAGCGCCGCCACGGTGGTCATCGGCACGTTGGGCATGATGGTCGCCCGCTTCCAGATGACCCGCACGCAAGGCCCGGCCATGGCCGTCGCCATTGCCATCGCGTGGCTGGCTTCCCTCACCATGACCCCTGCGCTGCTTTCTTCCCTGGGCGCGCACCTCTTCTGGCCATTCCATCGGGAAATCCGCGACCGGCAAACCGAGCACCGTTCCCCCTTCTGGGAAAAACTGGCCCAGACCATCACTGCCCGCCCCGCTCTCAGCGCCACGCTGGTCACGCTGGTGCTGCTCCTGCCCTACTTCTTCCTGCCGCAAATGACCCGCTCCTTTGACATTCTGGGCGAACTGCCCAAAACCACGGAAGCGCGGCAGGGCTTTGAAATCATTACCGACCACTTCAACCAGGGCGAACTGATGCCCGTTACCGTGGTGCTCACCGATGGGGAAAACCTCCAAGACCCCGCAGGGCTGGCGCACATTGCCGCCGTCCATCGGGCGCTGGCGCAGGTGGAAGGCGTGGACAAGGTGCGCAGCGTGGTGCACCCCACCGGCGGGGAAAACGCCGACCTGGAAAAAGCCCTGCTGGCGCGAGAACAGGTGCACACCCTCGCCCAGGCCCTGCAGGATCACCTGACCACGATGGATCCCGCCGAGCTGGCGCGGGGTTCAGGCGACCCCACCGAGGCGCTGAAGCCCATCGCCGACTATCTGGACGAACTGGGCAAGGCCTTCCCGAACATCAAGGACGTCCCAGCCTACACCAACGCCCGCCAGGCCTTGCAGGGGCTGCAAAACCAGATGGACGCCGCGCTGAACCAGCTTCAGGTGCACACCCAATTGACCATGCTCGCCGCCCAACTGGGGCGGATGAACGCCGCGGGTTCCGGCGCAGTCCCCCAAAGCACCGCACCGGGCCTGAAACCCATCCAGGGGTATCTGGACGAACTGGCGCAGGCTTACCCCGAGGTCAAGGACAACGCCGGCTATCGGCAGGCCGAAAAGGCCGTGGCGCAACTGGCGCAGGTGCAGCAGACGGCGCAGCAGATGAGCCAGGTGAGCG
>Ga0256829_1002515_pt1 | contig 13582 bp, 13 predicted proteins | sample 131447metaG_FD_185979 | JGI IMG/M metagenome (GOLD analysis project Ga0256829, IMG submission 185979) | Hydrothermal vent microbial communities from Lau Basin, Pacific Ocean - 131-447 | ecosystem: Environmental > Aquatic > Marine > Hydrothermal vents | place: Pacific Ocean: Lau Basin | collected...
GGCGCCGAGTGGCTCGACATTCGGCTGCGGGTGGATGGGCTCCACGGGCTCGCGCGTGAGATGATGGCGGGCAATAGGGAACAAGCCGCATGACCAGAGCCACGCCCGACACCATCACGATCCACGTCCCGTTCCGTATCATCAAACGCGGCGGGCGCAAGGAGGTGCAGCTGCCCGATGGCGCACCGGTTCAGCGCAGGACTGACAACACCCTGATCAAGGCGCTCGCCCGCGCCTTCCGCTGGAAGAAGATGTTGGAATCCGGCGAGTTCACCACCATCAACGAGCTTGCCGAACGCGAGGGCATCGCGCCCTCCTACATGACCCGCGTCCTGCGCCTGACCTTGCTCGCGCCCGATATCGTCGAGGCGATCCTGGACGGGCGGCAGGGGCGCGAGGTGACACTCGCACGGTTGCTGGAGCCGTTTCCGGTGGAGTGGGAGGAGCAGTAGGCGATGGCGCACCCCGGATAAAGGTCGCCGTAGGGTTGAATCACGGGAATCGCTTGAAAGATCATTCACTTTTCTTGATGGCCGAGAAGAGATAGTTTTCGTCCCAAGCGGCTGTTTTTCTTCGGACTTTCATGCTGGCCCTGTCGTTGATCCGTTTGAAGATGTTGAGGGCGGCGTGGCGGATTGTGGCCATGTTGGCCGGCCCGTTGCGGGTGCGCAGGCGCATCAGGTCGTCGTGGAGGACCACATCCATGACCCAGTGCAGGCGATTTTCGATCCCCCAATGGGCGCGTGTGGCATGCAAGAGCTGCCGGGCGGTGAGGGATGAGGACGACAGGAAATAGCGGCGCGCGACCCTGGTCCGGCCGTCATGCTCGACCTCGGCCTCGACCATGCCGAGGGTGACGAGCCCGGGGAAGCGGTGGACGCCCGGCTCGGCCCGCTCAGAGCGCAGCCAGCCGACCTCGCGGCTGACCCATGCGCGGCGGGTTTCCAGCCGCCCGTGGTCGGCATCAAGGGTCTCGAAGCGCTCGAGCCCCGCGGCCTGGTCGAAGTAGAGCCGCACTTCGTCGTGCAGGCTCTTCTGGTTGGCCTTGAGGGCGAGAAGATAGTCTGCGCCCGCATCGAGGATTGTTTCGGCGATGCCGTGCTGACAGCCCATGGCGTCTATTGTGACCAGCGCGCCGCAGAGTTCCAGCCGCGCCAGAAGGCGGGGGATCGCAATGATTTCATTCTCCTTTTCTTCACATGCCTCCTGCCCCAGCACCAGACGCTGACGCGCCGCCCAGGCCGAAACCAGACGCAGCGGACGCCCGTCGGAGCCGTGGGCGCGCCGCGAGGTCTTGCCGTCGATGGCGACGATCTCGTCATCGCCGTCGCGCAGATCGGCCACCCAGGCGGCAAAGCATTCGGCAAACAGATCGCCAGGCAGGGCGTTCATCTCATCGTTGAGCGTGTCGTGCGAGGGGACCCCCTCGCGGAAGGGCAGAAAGCGGCGCAGGAAGGTGATCTTGCGCTCGCCCCAGCGCGCGATTTCGACGAAATCATCCGCACCCGCCATCACCCCGCAAAGCACAAGCAGCAGGATTTCGGGCAGAGGATAAACCGTCTTCCAGCTCTGCCGGGGGTCTTCAAGCGCGGAAAAATGATCGAGCAAACCGGCGCGTTTCATGGCGGTCTCCAAATGGCTGTTCGGAGACCGGAGAATCACATATCGCCTTCAAAGGGAAACCAAGACTGTTCAAGCGATTGCCGTGAGGGTTGAATGAATGCTCTTGAAATGTTGCCTTGTTGCGCGCATGCTGCCTGCAAATGGATTTTGCGCACTCAATTTCGGACGAGCCAAATGAATTCTGGGAACCTCTCTCGGTACACTTGAAAGCGGTCGGTGAGGCGGCAGGTGGCCATGCACTCTTCTTCGGGGGAGAATGCCTCGCCCGCATTGCCGGCTTGCTACATGATCTGGGCAAAAGAAAACCTGGGTTTCAGGCCTATCTGTGCGGTGAGCGCGGCTCGGAGCCCCATAGCGGCGAGGGCGCCCGTTTTGCCGCTGAAAATCTCGGCTCCTGGGGCAGGCTCGTCGCCTACTGCATCGCCGGCCACCATGCGGGGCTGGCCAACGGGATCGCTCACAGTGAGAAGGGAAAACCCGCAACCCCGCTCGATGCGCGCCTGAAGCAGGCTGCAAGGCTGGACCTGCCTGCGGGCATCACCCTGCCCGAACTCGCGGGCGTCCCGGCACCGCTTGCCGGCCTGCCCGGTGACGAGACCGCCAATTTCCGGCTGCATTTCTTCACGCGGATGCTGTTCTCTGCGCTGGTGGACGCGGATTTTCTTGAAACCGAAGCCTTCTACGACCGCGTGAAAGGCCGAGCGCGAGAACGCGGCTGGTCGGGCACGCTCAATGATCTGGCCGCGGTCCTTGATGCCCACCTTGCCAGCTTCGGCCCGCCCACAAGCCCGATCAACACGCTGCGCGCCGAAATCCTTGCCCATGTGCGCGCACAGGCCGCCCGGTCCCCGGGCCTGTTTCGCCTCACCGTGCCCACGGGCGGGGGCAAGACGCTGACCTCGCTGGCCTTTGCGCTGGATCACGCCCGCCGTCACGGTCTTGCGCGGGTGATCTACGTCATCCCCTATACCTCGATCGTCGAGCAGACGGCGGCGGTGTTCCGCGAGGCGCTGAAGGACGACGACGCGGTGCTTGAGCATCATTCGAACTTCGACTGGGAGGGGCTGGACGACCCGCGCGAAGGCGAGCGGCTGAAACTGGCCACTCAGAACTGGGACCGGCCCGTCGTCGTCACCACCGCGGTGCAGTTCTTTGAAAGCCTCTATGCCAACCGCCCCGCCCGATGCCGCAAGCTGCACCGGCTGGCGCATTCGGTGATCGTGCTGGACGAGGCCCAGACCCTGCCGCTGAAGCTGCTCCGCCCCTGCCTTGCGGCGGTGAAGGAGCTGGCGCGCGGTTATGGCGCCTCGGTCGTGTTCTGTACTGCTACCCAGCCTGCGCTGCTCAGGGGGAGCGACGGCGACGGCTTTCCCGCGCCCGAAGGGCTAGCGCCGGAAGAGGCGTGCGAACTCGCCCCTGACCCGCCACGCCTCTACGACGCCTTCCGACGGGTGAAGGTGCGCGATGCTGGCGCGATCGACGACGCCACCCTAGCCGAGAAGCTGCGGGCAGAGGACCAGGTTCTGGCCATCGTCAACAGCACCAAGCACGCCCGCGCCCTGTTCGCCCTGCTGGAGGGCACCGGGGGCGCGCGCCACCTTTCCACCCGCATGACCGCCAACCATCGCCGCGCGGTGCTGGCCGACATTCGCAAGCGTCTGGTGGAAGGCGCACCAGTGCGCTTGGTTTCCACCTCGCTGATCGAGGCGGGGGTGGATGTAGATTTTCCCCAGGTCTGGCGAGAGCTTGCCGGCATCGACTCGATCGCCCAGGCCGCCGGACGCTGCAACCGCGAGGGCCGGCGGGAAGGGGCGGAAACCTTCGTCTTTCGCACAACCGAGGAATTCCGCCCGCCCGCCGACATCGAACAATTCGCCCGCATCGCCGGCGAGGTGATGGAAAACCATGACGACCTGTTGTCACCAGATGCAGTGCGCGCCTATTTCCAGCGCCTGTTCTGGGACCGGGGTTCCGATCAGTTGGACGCGGCCGAGGTGGGCCGCCACCGTGGCATCCTCAGGGCGCTTTCCGAAAGCGGCCGCCTCGATTTTCCCTTCGCCGATATCGCGGCCGCGTTCCGCGTGATCGAGGGTGGCGTCCCGCTGGTCGTCACCCGGGGCGACTGGGGCCTGTCGCCGGAGGACGAGGCGCAGCTTGTCCACATTCCCCATGCCGGGCTTATAGCGCGACGCCTCCAGCGCGTGCAGGTGCAGATCCCGCCCCGTCGCCGGCAGGAACTGATCGCCGCCGGTGCCGTCGAAATCTGGCGCGAAAACGAATTCGGCGAGCAGTTCGTTTTCCTGCGCAATGACAGGCTGTATCATCCCGATACCGGCCTTTCCTTCGAAAACCTTGAAGATTTGGGAGGGATGATCTGTTGACCAGAGGAATCAGACTGCATGTATGGGGCGATTACGCCTGTTTCACCCGCCCGGAGATGAAGGTCGAGCGTGTTTCCTATGACGCGATCACGCCGTCGGCCGCCCGCGGCATCCTTGAGGCGATCCACTGGAGGCCTGCCATCCGATGGGTGATCGACCGCATCCATATGCTGCGCCCCATCCGCTTCGAGACCATCCGCACCAATGAGATCGGCAGCAAGATCCCGGCCGGCAACGTCAAGATGGCGATGAAGGCGGGCAGTACCGCCGGGCTGGCAATGCCCGTCGAGGACAACCGCCAGCAGCGCGCCACGCTGGCGCTGCGCGATGTGGCCTATGTGATCGAGGCCCATTTCGAGATGACGGAAAAGGCCGGTGCCGAGGACAACCAGGCGAAGCATATCGATATGTTCCGCAGGCGGGCCGAACGGGGGCAGTGCTTTCACCGCCCGGCGCTGGGCCTGCGCCAGTTCGCTGCCGATTTCGCATGGGTGGACGAGGTGCCCCCCTCGACACTGCCCGAGAGTCAGCGCGACCGCGATCTGGGCTGGATGTTCTATGACATCGACTTTGCCAATGACCGCCGGCCCATGTTCTTTCGCGCACGCATGGAGGGCGGCGTGATCGACGTGGGCCGCGCCCGCGCCGAGGGGCTGGTGCGATGACCATCCTGACCGAGCTTGCCCGCCTCTACGACCGCCTCGCCGCCGAGGGCAAGGCCCCGCCGCGCGGCTTTTCCATGGAGAAAATCGGCGGCGAGGTGGTGCTGGGTGACGCGGGGCGGGTGCTGGCGGTCCGCGATCTGCGCACGGCGGACGAGAGGGGCAAGCTGCAACCGCGGGTGATGGCCGTGCCCGATGGCGGCACCCGCACCTCGGGCATCAAACCCAACACGCTTTGGGACAAGACGGCCTATGCGCTGGGGGTCACCACGAAGAGGGGCGCGGACAAGAAGCCCCTTCTTGACGATCAGGGCCGGCCGACCCCCGAAACCGAAGGCCGTGTCGTGCAGGAGCACGCGGCCTTCATCGCCCATCACGAGGAACTCCTTGAAGGCACCGAGGACGAAGGATTGCAGGCCCTGCTTGGCTTCGTCCACTCATGGCGGGCGGAGATGTTCGCCGAGCGGGGCTTCGATCCGGCGCTTCTCGACCAGAACCTCGTCTTCCGCCTCGATGGCGATTTCCGCGAGGACGGCACCCCCCGCCGTATCCACGAACGCCCCGCCGCGCGTAAGCTGGTCACTGGTGGCGAAGACAGGGAACGCGGGTTCTGCCTTGTCACCGGACAGGCGGCGCCCATTGCTCGGCTACACCCGGCGATCAAGTTTTCAGACCCGAACGCGCAGTCAAGCGGGGCCTATCTGGTTTCCTTCAATATCGGCTCGAAAAAGACGGTGGGTGCGTCGAGTAGCCACGGCAAGGAGCAGGGCGAGAATGCTCCCGTCTCCGAAGAAGCCGCCTTCGCCTATGGCGCCGCGCTCAATGCGCTGCTGGCGAAAGGCTCGGGGCGCAGCCTCCGGATCGGCTATGCGACGGTGGCGTTCTGGGCCGAGGTGGCGGAAAGCGCCAGGGCCGCGACCATCGAAGAGATGATGGCGGGCGTACTCGCCCCCGACGAGAAGGGCGAGACGGGCAAGCTCGCCGCCCTCATGCAGGACATCGCCAACGGCCGGGCCAGCGAACCCGGCCTCGACCCCGCAACCCGGGTCTTCATCCTCGGCCTTGCGCCCAATGCGGCGCGGCTTTCGGTGCGCTTCTGGCGCCCCGGCACGCTGGGAGATTTCGCCCGCAACATCACCCGTTTCTGGGAGGATCTGGCGCAAGAGCCCTCCGCCTGGATAGGCCCGCCCGCCGCCTGGTCGCTGCTTTATGAGACTGCGATCCGCGCCGGGGGCAAACCGAAGGCCGACACCATCCCGCCGCGCCTTGGCGGCGATCTCATGCGCGCTGTGCTGACGGGCGGGCCCTATCCGCGCACCCTGCTTTCGTCCGTCATCACCCGCATCCGCGCAGATCATGACGTCAACCCCCGCCGTGTGGCTATCCTCGCCGCCGTGCTGCGCCGCAACTTCAAGGAGAAAATCCCGATGTCGCTTGACCGCGAAAACCCCGATCCAGCCTATCGGCTGGGTCGCCTGTTCGCCGTGCTGGAAGGCATCCAGCAGGCAGCTCTGCCCGGCCTCAACGCCACCATCCGCGACCGCTACTTCGCCGCCGCCATGGCCACCCCGGCGCGGGTGTTTCCGCTGCTGGTGCGCAATGCGATGCACCACCTCTCGAACCTGAAGAAGGGCGACGCCGGCGGGCTTGCGCACTGGTTCGAGGCCGAGATGGGAGAAATCTGGTCCGCCCTCGAACCCTCCCAGCCCCGCAGCCTTAACCTGGAGGCCCAGGGCCGCTTTGTCGCCGGCTACTATCATCAACGCTGGGCGAAGAAGGACGATACCGACGCCCCCAAAATGACTGACCCCGAAGGAGCCGATAAATGACCGCCCCGGAAAGCACCCTCGCCAACCGCTACGATTTCGTCCTGTTCTTTGATGTTGCCAATGGCAACCCCAACGGCGACCCGGATGCCGGCAACCTGCCGCGCATGGACCCGGAAACCAATCACGGGCTGGTCTCTGACGTGAGCCTCAAGCGCAAGGTCCGCAATTTCGTGGCCGAGGCGATGGCGGACGAGCCGGGACATGAGATCTACATGGCCGAACGGGCTGTGCTCAACCGCCAGCACGAACGCGCCTACGAGGCCGTCGGGCTCAAGCCGGCCTCCAAGAAGCTACCCAAGGAGGAAGAAAATGCCCGCCAGATCACTGAATGGATGTGTGCCAATTTCTACGACATCCGCAGCTTCGGCGCGGTGATGACCACCGGGGTCAATGCCGGCCAGGTGCGCGGCCCGGTGCAGATGACCTTTGCCCGCTCGGCCGAGCCGATCATGCCGCTGGAAATCTCCATCACCCGTTCTTCGGTCACCAACGAGCGCGACATCGAAAAGGAGCGCACCATGGGCCGCAAGCATATCGTGCCCTATGGCCTCTACCGCGCCCACGGCTTCATCAACGCCCCGTTGGCCGCCCGCACCGGCTTTTCCGAGGACGATCTCGCGCTTTTCTGGCAGGCCCTGTGCCACATGTTCGAGCTTGACCGCTCGGCCGCCCGCGGCGAGATGGCGACGCGCAGGCTGATCGCCTTCCGGCACGACAGCCGCCTCGGCAACGCCCATGCCCATGAACTGTTCGAACGCGTGAAGGTGCTGCGCTGCCAGGCGGGCGAGTGCCTGCCGGTGGGCGATGATCGCACCCACAACTGGCCACCAGCGCGCTCCTTTTCGGACTACCGGATCGAGATCGACCGCAAGAACCTGCCCGAAGGGATCACCATCCTTGAGCCCTGCGGATGACGCCATCCCCATCTCGGCCCTGCAGCACTGGCTGTTCTGCCCGCGCCAATGCGCGCTGATCCATGTCGAACGGCTCTGGGCCGAGAACCTGTTTACCGCCGAGGGGCGCCTTCTGCACCAGCGCCCCGACGGGGGTGGGGGTGAACGACGCGGGCAGGTGAAGACCCTGCGCGCGGTGGAAATCTCATCGGCCCGGCACGGGCTTTTCGGCGTGGCCGATGTGGTCGAACTGTACGGCCGCCCGCCGCGCCCGTTGCCCGTGGAATACAAACGCGGCCGCCCCAAGGCCCATCGCGCCGACGAGGTGCAGCTTTGCGGCCAGGCGCTGTGCCTGGAAGAGATGTTCGGCGCGGGCATTCCCGAAGGCGCGCTGTTCTATGGGCGGACGCGCCGGCGCAAGCCCGTCCGCTTCGATGACGAACTGCGCGCGCTGACCCTGCGCACGGCGGGCGAGGCGCGCGCGGCCATCGCCTCTGGCAGCCTGCCCCCGCCTGAATATGAAAAGCGCCGTTGCGACTCCTGTTCGCTGCGCGCCCTGTGCCGCCCAAGAGCGCACCGCAGCGCAGCCCGCTGGCTGGAACGCACGCTTGCATCAGAGGTCATCCCCGAATGAAAAAGCTTCTGAACACGCTTTACGTTACCTCCGAAGGTGCCTGGCTTCACAAGGACGGGCGCAATGTGGTGGTGCGCAACGATGGGGTCGAGCGCGGCCGCGCGCCAGCCCATCTTTTGGGTCAGATCGTCTGTTTCGGGCAGGTGGGGCTTTCGCCCGCGCTCATGCATTTCTGCGCCGAGGAAGGCATCACCATCACCTTCCTCGGCGCCTATGGCAAGTTTCTCGCCCGAGTCGAGGGGCCGCAATCGGGCAACGTGCTGCTGCGCCGCGCCCAGCACCAGGTCACCCAGCCCGAAACCGCGGCCCTGCCGGTAGCGCGCGCCGTGGTCGCAGCCAAGCTGGCCAACCAGCGCGGCGTGCTGCGCCGGGCCCTGCGCGATTATCGCCACGAGATGGACGCACCCGCCCTTGACGGCCTCGAAGCCGCCCAGCGTCAGATTGGTGACGCGGTGCGCCACGCGATGGCGGCCGCCGATCTCGAACGTCTGCGCGGCATCGAGGGCGAGGCAGGAGCAGCCTGGTGGCGGGCCTTTCCAGGCCTCATCCGCAACCCCGATTTCACCTTTTCGGGCCGAAACCGCCGCCCGCCGCGCGATCCGGTGAATGCGGTTCTGTCGCTGCTCTATGTGATTCTGGCCGCCGATTGCCGGGCCGCCGCCGAAACCCACGGGCTCGACCCGCAGATGGGATTCCTGCACCGCGACCGCCCCGGACGCATGAGCCTGGCGCTCGACCTGATGGAGGAGTTCCGCGCGCCCATTGCCGACCGGCTGACGCTTCTCTGATCAACCGCCGCCAGCTCGGCCCACGCGATTTCCACCAGCTCGAAACCGGCGCCGTGCTTCTGACCGACGACGCCCGCGCCGCCGTACTGACCGCCTGGCAGGAGCGCAAACGCGCCACCCTGCGCCACGGCTTTCTGGACGAGGTCGTGCCCGTGGGCCTATTACCGCAGCTTCAGGCCCAGCTTCTGGCCCGCCACCTGCGCGGTGATCTTGACGCCTACCCCGCCTTTGTCTGGAGATAGCCCATGATGGTGCTTATCACTTATGACGTGAACACCGAAGACTCCGCCGGTCGCCGCCGCCTGCGTCGGATCGGCAAGGTCTGCCTCGACTACGGCCAGCGGGTGCAATATTCGGTCTTCGAGTGCGAGCTCGCCCCGGCCGAATGGACAGCGCTGCGCGCCCGCCTGTGCGAGATGATCGACCCCGAGCGCGACAGCCTGCGTTTTTACACGCTCGGCGCCAACTGGCGTCGGCGGGTCGAACATGTCGGGGCGAAACCGGCCATCGATTTCGACGGGCCGCTGATGTTCTAGACCACGGATGAGCCGGCGCACAAGGCCTGCGCGAACCCCAAGCGACCATTGCAGGCCCGGCAGGTTCGCACATGAAACAACCGGTTGCAAATAGTGCTCTTTTTAAGGTGTCAAATAGTAGGACACCGGACCAAGTGGCGCGCCCGCAAGAGGTTCGCGCAGGAGCGGGGAATTGTCATGGGTGATCAATGGTGTATGGTGGAATAGTCGCCCCCATCACGGGGGCGTGGATTGAAACATTGATTTTGCCCCGCATTACGTTGCCAAAGCAACGTCGCCCCCATCACGGGGGCGTGGATTGAAACTTCAAGCCGCGCAACATGATGCACTGTATCAAGCAGTCGCCCCCATCACGGGGGCGTGGATTGAAACCGTTCAACGCGCCGCAGGTCTTTCAGGTATTGAGCCGTCGCCCCCATCACGGGGGCGTGGATTGAAACTTTTACCAATGCAAGGAAAAAATACATGGCCCATCGTCGCCCCCATCACGGGGGCGTGGATTGAAACCTGTCGTTTTATTCCGGCTGCTACACTACCAAAGTGTCGCCCCCATCACGGGGGCGTGGATTGAAACGTCGAATGGTTGATGGGCTGGCCGCCAGGCCACGTCGCCCCCATCACGGGGGCGTGGATTGAAACTGTATGAACGTGAGGTCGTAGAACGCGTCTAAATGTCGCCCCCATCACGGGGGCGTGGATTGAAACTTGTCCTTGCCGTTGGAAACAGCAACGGAAAAACTGTCGCCCCCATCACGGGGGCGTGGATTGAAACACGGCAAAGGTAACTGGCACCGCAATGCTGATGGGGTCGCCCCCATCACGGGGGCGTGGATTGAAACAGGTATTGCGCCATTATATCAGACACAACGTCTTGTCGCCCCCATCACGGGGGCGTGGATTGAAACGTCTATTATCTCAAGCTTTGTTCCGACTAGCTGGGTCGCCCCCATCACGGGGGCGTGGATTGAAACCGACATAGACCTGCAAGATATAGCCTCTGGGCTATCGTCGCCCCCATCACGGGGGCGTGGATTGAAACATAATGTATGGCTCAGCTTCCGGCCAACGTCCTGTCGCCCCCATCACGGGGGCGTGGATTGAAACCTGCGGTTTCAGGTTTCATTTCGTCACCTCCGGTGTCGCCCCCATCACGGGGGCGTGGATTGAAACTCCATGTCCGCCACGGCCCGTTCAAAGGCCGCAGGTCGCCCCCATCACGGGGGCGTGGATTGAAACCGGTGCCACGGATCAAGACTTGCCCGCGCTATTGTCGCCCCCATCACGGGGGCGTGGATTGAAACCATGCCGCTGCCGTTCTTGATGTCCATAACCGCGACCTTTCCCGGTCTGCCGCGATGGTTTACCAGAGCGCAAAGCGCTCCATGCCCGGCCACCGGCCAGTCGCGGCTAGCATCGCCGTAAATGATGATCGTGGGAGGTCTGCGCATTTGCTGCGCGATGGCGGGCAACGCGGCAGCAAGCACCCCGGCAAAGGCCAGCACAACTGCCCCAATCATACGTCCCACGCCCGCCATGACGGAATCACCCCCGCAGAAACATTCTTGTGAGCCATTTTGAACAAGCGGGGGGCTGTCAACGCGTTTTTCTCCTTCCGCGCGAGCAGCCGGCATAGGCGTCCGATGGCCATGTGAGCGAGGCTTTTCAGGTTCGGAAAACCCACCCGCCGCGCGCCCGAACTCAGGCTGGCGAACGTTCGACCTCGGTCGATTGTCGGCAAACGCGACCGCCATCGAAGTGTTTAGGTTGCGTTACAAAATAATGATGTGATTTCAGCGCATTACGAAAAATTCACCAAATCACCGCAGTCATGAGGTTCAGAGAAAAACGGCCCGGAGAGACGGATTTCAGCATTTCGCGCGGGCGAAGGTGAATGGTCAACCCGCTTAACCCTTGAAAACAACGGGAAAATTCTGGCGCAATGGGGGAAGAGAAACCTTCCTCTCAGGACGGTGGCGGAGGAAACGAACCTACCACCCAACCCTCTTGTGTGGATGCCACCCGTTTTGCAAGGATTTTTTTGAACCTTTCAAACTGTGATCGAGTGCGGTCTTGTGTAAGGCCTTTGTTTGCGGCTTTTCACACGCCGCTGGCCGGGATGGTGATACGCGGATCAGGTCCAAATCTCCGTGCCGAGCTTTTGATGCTCTGAGAGGGTTCCTGGTTTTCCTGACCCTGATCTGATCGATCATCTATCCATGCAGTTCAATGCCTTCCTCACATCTTGTTTACCGGTTTTGGGTCAGTTGCTGGCGAGATTTCCCTCAGCACTGAGCGTTGCCGGAGTTTGGTAATTTTCCTGTTTGCTGAGCATGGCCCAGATGCCCCGGGCCATTTTATTGGCCAAAGCGACGGCAACAAGCAACCGCGGTTTCGTGGCCAGCATGCGCGCCAACCAAGATCCTTCGGGCGCACCTTTGCGCGAGGCCGCAATCACCACGGACATCGCTCCAATAATCAGCAAACGCCGAATATCGCGCTGACCCATATTGGATGTTTTGCCCAAGCGCTGTTTGCCGCCGCTGGAATATTGCCTTGGAACCAACCCAAGCCAGGCGGCAAAATCCCGGCCACGTTTGAACACGCCCATCGGTGGCGCAAAGGTTTCGACCGCCAGGGCCGTAACCGGCCCGATCCCGGGCATGGTCTGTAACCGTCGTGAGGTTTTGCCCTCCCGGGCCAGTGCTTCAACTTGTTTTTTCAATCTCTCAAGTCGGGCTGTCAACTGATCAATTTGCTCCAGCAAGCTGTGGCAGACATCGCGAACCAGATCCGGCACCTGCGTGTTTTCAGCGGCAATTATTTCGACAAGTCTGGATAGACCACCTGACCCCTTCGGAACGATATAGCCAAACTCGTAGAGATGCGAGCGCAGCGCATTAATGGCCTCGGTCCGCTGGCCGACAAACTGTTCACGAGTCCGGAATGCAACTGCACGGGACTGCTGCATGGTCGTCTTTTGCTCGACAAATCGCATGGTCGGACGCTGTGCCGCCTCGACGATCGCCTCCGCATCAGCCATATCGTTCTTTTGCCGTTTCACGAAGGGTTTGACGTAAACCGGCGCGATCAGCTTGACCGTATGGCCAAAACCCGCAATTTCCCGGGCCCAATAATGTGCGCTACCGCAGGCCTCCATAGCGACGGTGCAGGCCGTTTGGTCCGACATGAATTTGTGAAACTGCACCCGCGTCAGCTTTTTGCGAAACACCACGGTTCCATCCGCCGCTGCCCCGTGAAGTTGAAAAACGTTCTTTGCCAAATCGATCCCGATGATGGTAACCTTGGTCATGGATGCCCCTTTCCTTTTTGCGTGGCTGTAACTCCACGATCATGGCACATTGCGATGCCGCTACGGAAGGGTGGCATCCACCCCATCTCCGTTATTGTTGTGCGATTACAATTGGTTACGCATGCTCAAATTTGACAATGACGCAATAAACCAGAATTGGCCTGCTTAAACGCGATCAGATTGAATTGTTCGAATGAAAAAGGCGCCCACTTTCGCTCGCAGGTCAAACCAAAAACAAATCGCGGTATATCTTTTCAAATTGGGCAGATTCTTCGTCGGTCAGCGCTGAGAATTCTTTCTCCCGAGCCCGCTTTGACAGAGCACCACCATTCTGGTTCAGGAAGTTGAAAAGCAGATCGACGGTTAAGGTCGGCATATCAACGATTGCCTCCACCTGAGCTTTGAATTGATCATAGCGTTCCAGAAAAGCAATCTCGTCAGGCAGGTCGTGGTCGATCGTGTGCTGAACGCACTCAAATAGGAATTCTGCGTGGGGTGTCGCATCAAAATACCGATAGAAATCACCGGTGGCATTGAGGACGCGCACATTCATTTTCTCGGTCGCCTCCCATTCGACCACCGGCAAGAGCCGTTGTGAGTAGGTTTCCAGAACCTGGCGATATTCGTCAATTCGCTCCAGGATCGCAAAGGACACAGGAAACACGACGCCTCGTGGATTAAAGCCGCGCGCCGCAAGGACATGATGAATCAAATAGCGGTGAAGGCGCCCATTTCCGTCTTCAAAAGGGTGGGCATAGACAAACCCAAAGGCGAGAACCGCTGCTGCAATGACTGGATCAGGTACTGTAACCTGACGTCTGGAAATTTAGATGGAGATTGCGCTGAGAGCCCCAGCCGGGGCATGCCCCGGCTGGGGCGATCCAATCTGGTATTCCATGGAGTTGAAAAACCAACCGTGGAGAACC
>Ga0256829_1002516_pt1 | contig 13582 bp, 10 predicted proteins | sample 131447metaG_FD_185979 | JGI IMG/M metagenome (GOLD analysis project Ga0256829, IMG submission 185979) | Hydrothermal vent microbial communities from Lau Basin, Pacific Ocean - 131-447 | ecosystem: Environmental > Aquatic > Marine > Hydrothermal vents | place: Pacific Ocean: Lau Basin | collected...
TAAAATCAAATTCTGAAGTTGATAATGCTGCAGGCACACCAAAATAATAAGTCCCTTCAATTCCTGAAGTAAATGTTCCTGATAATTTATAATCTGAACCAAAAGATGATACTGAAGCTGATACTACTTCTGTTGTAACGCCATTATCTCTTAATATACTAATCGAATTTCTACTTTGTCCTGTAGTAGCTTCATAACCTAATATTTCTGCTTCAGTAAAATAAAAATCTACAGTAACATTAGAAGTTGTAAGTATATTTGAAGGTGTTATAGTAAACGTCTTATCTGTTACATAATTAGACACTGAACTTCCGTTGTAACTTTGTGCACTAGTACCTGCTCTAGATACAGATATGTCTACACAACCAAAATCATCATTATTTACATTGGTTATATCTAACATTAAATCTGTACTAACAGAATCTGAAGCGTAAACAGTTCCACTAGACCTTAAAGCTAATAAATCATTAGATGTACCTGTATTAACATCTGTTTGTATACTTTTATCAATTATAGCTTCAAAATTTATATTATCTAATAAGAACAGTCCTTCTGTTACCCCGTTACCGTTGTTTGTACCAGAACTATTGTGCCTAAATGTTAAATAACCTGTCTGACCAATATAAGCAGACATATCTATATTTCTAAACTCACCATTATCATCAAGTGTATTTCCTGAATCAATTAAATTACCACTAGTTATTGTACTTACATTAGTGTTGTCTGTAGTCCAATAAACCTCATAAGGTTCACTATCTCCATATCCTGCAATACCATAAGATAAGTTAACTGAAGATGCATTAGAAGGTATAGATATCATATCAGACAGTAAGAAATTATCTGGTGTAAAATTGGCTCCTGTACCAAAAATTGCACCATTAGATTCTGAAGCAAAAAATACACTTACAATTGCTCCATTACCATATAAATCTGTACCAGATGAATTAGCACTTAAAAAATTATTTCCATCACCATCATTATCTATTACAAACCAATTTGTAGCATCTGTTGTTTCTAAATTAGAATCTATTAGAGTAATTGTTTGAGTATTTACTGGAACAACATCATCATCTGTAATTACTAATGTAAAGTTATTATTACCTGCTGTAGCATCTCCTCCATTAGCATTAACTGTAAAAGTTAAATCTATACTTTCTTCGCCTTCAACAAAGCCATCATTAAAAACTCTTATTACTACAGATTGTGTTGCTGTTGAACCTGCACTGAAGACTACTGAATTATTTAAAAGCGTATAATCTTCTGCATCTGCTGTTGCCCCTTGTACTGTTAAGTTAACAGTTGTGTTTTGAGAAGCTCCTTCGGCAATTGTCAAATCTACAGTTACATCTGTAAAATTACAATCAGACCCTTCAATAACATTATCACTAGCTAAAGCAAAAGAAATTATAGGTCCAGCGTTACCTGTGTTAGAACTTGCTAACTCAGATCGACCAGGAGAGTTTTGCATAACTACAGCCATTCTTGCAACTTGATCTGCAGTAAATAAATTCATACAAGTATCAAAACTATAATCCATAAAGTTTTCTACCATATCTCTATCTCCGCCAGTACAGGTATCGTTAGTATTTGGACAACCTGAACTTGATCCATTTTGGTTTGGTGTATCATTACAAAAATCGTCTACACTACAATTTCCATCTCCCCAAATATGTCTTAGACCTATCCAGTGACCAATTTCATGAGTTAAGGTTCTTCCTGCTGCATAAACACCTCCGTTTGGATGTGGGTTAGCTACAGATCCTATTGATGTATATAAACAAACAACACCATCTGTATTTGCAGATCCTCCTGAAGCTGGCATACCAGGTAATCCTGAACTATCAGGAAACTGAGCATATCCCAATAATCCACCTCCTAAATTTCCTGTCCAACAATTAGCATATAATGTTCTGTCCCAAATTGTAGCAGGTTTAATTGTATTATCAAAATCTGCAGTTGATAATTGTCCAGGATATCCATAAACACGATTAATACCTGGTTCTGCTAAAGGATTTCCATTGGGATCTACTTGAGCAGGAACAAATACAATTTGTGCATCTGCTGCTACAGAAGACCAATATCCTGTTGCTCCGCCTGCTTGGTTAGAAAAATCAAGATTTAATTGTTCGATTTGAGCATTTACATACTGAGCATCTAAATCTGCTGCATCACCTTGTGTTCCAGAAACTACATGAAAGATAATAGGAATAGTATATACTTGCATTTGAGCAGATTCTACATTATTAGCTATTCTTGAAGCCTGTTGAGCTTTATACTGCTGAACTAAAGGAGCAATCCAATCTTCAAACTGTTGTTTAGATTGCACATTTGGGTTGTTTAATCTATACTTGTTATTCATTTCTTCAGTAAGACAACGAACAACACCATTCTCATTTAAAAATCTTTGATTTTCTTCATTTAATATAACATCCTGCTCTGTATTAGGATGATTATGACTAATACTTTTAGAATTTTCTTTATTAATCTTTCTATTTTGAGAGAAACTGAGATTGACACTTAACAAAAGTATCGCCATTAACAATAATTTAGTATTATTCTTCATACATATAACAATATTTACATTTAACCGATGCAAATTAACTTTTAAACTCAAAAATAGAATGATTTTAATCATTTTTCGATAAAAAACTATAAAAAAAGGAAATATTCGGTTTTTTATGATTTTAAGTAAAAAAAAAGCCAATGTAAATACATTGGCTTTTTATTAATTGAAAAGGATTAATACTATCCTCCAAAGTCATCAAATCGGATGTTTTCATCTGGAATACCAAAATCTTCACCCATTTTTTGTACTGCTTTATTCATTAAAGGAGGACCACAGAAATATAACTCTATATCCTCTGGTGTATCATGATGATTTAAGTAGTTATCTATTACACAATTATGAATAAACCCTACAAAACCATCTCCTTCTTCATCATGTATATCTTTCTTAACTTTCCAGTTATCTTCTTCTAAAGGTTCTGAAAGTGCTAAGTAAAATTTAAAGTTAGGGAAGTCTCTTTCTAACTCACGGAAATGTTCAATATAGAATAATTCGCGCTTAGAACGACCACCATACCAATATGTTACTTTACGTCCTGTTTTTAATGTTTTGAATAAATGATATAAGTGAGAACGCATTGGTGCCATACCTGCTCCTCCACCAACGTAAAGCATTTCTGCATCAGATTCGTTAATAAAGAACTCTCCATAAGGTCCAGAGATTACACACTTATCACCTTTCTTTAAATTAAATATATAAGACGATGCAACTCCTGGGTTTACATCCATCCAACCATTTTTATTTCTATCCCATGGTGGCGTTGCAATACGAACATTTAACATAATCTCTCTACCTTCTGCTGGGTAAGAAGCCATAGAGTAAGCACGCTCTACAGTTTCGTCATTTTTCATTACTAATGGCCATAAATTGAATTTATCCCATTCTGCCTGAAACTTATCTGGTGAATCGTGTTCTTCTGGATGTGCGGTAATATCCATATCTGAATATTTCACTTCACATTTAGGAATTTCAATTTGAATGTATCCACCAGCTTTGTAATTCATATCCTCAGGGATTTCAACTACAAACTCTTTAATAAAAGATGCTACATTGTAATTACGGACAACTGTTGCTTCCCATTTTTTAATACCAAATACTTCTTCCGGTATCGTAATTTCCATGTCTTGTTTAACTTTTACTTGACAAGCTAAACGTGCACCATGTTGTAATTCTTTTCTTGTAAAGTGAGGTGTTTCTGTTGGTAAAGCTTCTCCTCCTCCATCTAAAACGTGACATTCACATTGGATACAAGTTCCACCACCACCACATGCTGATGGCAAGAATATTTTTTGGTTACCTAATGTTGATAATAATGTACCTCCTGATGATACTTCAATTTCTTTTTCACCATTTATTTTAATAGTTACAGGACCTGATGGTGATAATTTTTGCTTAACATATAATAGTAATGACACTAATACCAATGTTATTACTAAGAAAGCGATAACAGTTGTTAAAACTGTTCCTAATGTACTTGCTGCTAAAATCATATTACTCTACTGTTGTATTGTTAGCTATAGTTGAGTTATTCTCTATAACCTTAGTTTCGGTTTTATCTTGCTTTTCAATTTGAGCTGCTTGTTCTGTTTTTTTAGAACCTTCATCATCTCCTCCAGTTAACATTCCTCCAAAACTCATAAATCCAATTGCCATAAGACCAGTAATAATAAATGTAATTCCTAGTCCTCTTAAAGGAGCTGGTACGTTAGAATAACGAATCTTTTCGCGGATTGCTGCGATAGCTAAAATTGCTAAGAACCAACCTATACCAGAAGCTATACCATAATTAAATGCTAAACCTATAGTTTCGATTTCTCTAGACTGCATAAATAAAGATCCTCCTAAAATTGCACAGTTTACAGCAATTAGCGGTAAAAATATACCTAGTGAATTATACAATGAAGGTGAAAACTTTTCTACAACAATTTCTACTAATTGTACCATGGTTGCAATAGTTGCAATAAACATGATAAATGATAAGAAACTTAAATCATAACTAGCATATTCTTCTCCTAACCAAGATAATGCACCTGGTTGTAATACATATTGATCTAAAAGCCAGTTTATAGGCACAGTAACTGCTAATACAAAGATTACTGCAGCACCTAAACCTACAGCTGTTGATACTTTTTTAGATACTGCAAGGTAAGAACACATCCCAAGGAATGTTGCAAATACCATGTTATCTATAAAGATTGATTTGAAAAATAATTCTATATGTTCCATATGTTATTTTTTGATGTCTTTTTGAAGTATACTTCAAAAAACGAGTCAATGTTTAGTCTTCTATTAAATCTTTGTTTCTGCTACGTTGTACCCAAATAATAATACCTACAACAATTAATGCCATTGGCGATAATAACATAAACCCGTTATTTTCATATCCTATTGCGTACAATCCTGATTTTTCGATTGGATCTCCTAAAACTTTAAATCCTAATAAAGTACCAGAACCTAATAATTCTCTAAAAAAACCTACTATTATTAATATAACACCGTATCCTAATGCGTTACCTATTCCATCAAGGAAAGATTTCCACGGTCCATTACCTAAAGCAAATGCTTCAAAACGTCCCATAATGATACAGTTTGTAATAATTAAACCAACGAATACAGAAAGTGTTTTACTTAACTCGTAAGCAAAAGCTTTTAGTACTTGATCTACAATAATTACAAGAGCAGCTACAACAATAAGTTGTACTATAATTCTAATTTTTGAAGGTATGATATTTCTCATTAAAGAAATAACAACGTTACCAACTCCTAATACAAATAATACAGAAATTGCCATTACTATAGAAGCTTTAAGTTCTGCAGTAATTGCTAACGCAGAACATATACCTAATACCTGTATAGTAATTGGGTTATTATCTGCTAATGGATCTGTAATTAATTTAGCGTCTTTTTTTGAAAGTAGTCCCATAATTAATTAGCTTGATTTTTTAATGTTTCAAAATAAGGCATGTATAACTTCAAGTCATTTTTAATCATAGCACTAACTCCATTACCTGTAATGGTAGCTCCTGCCAGAGCATCTACCTCATAATCTGTTTTATCTTCATTTTTAGGATCGTTATTTCCTTTTGCAACTGTTATACCTTTAAACACTCCATTATCTGTTAGTAAGTGTTCTCCATAAAAGTCATCCATAAAATAACGTTGTTTAATGTTTGCTCCTAAACCTGGTGTTTCTCCTTTATGGTCAAAATACACACCTTGAACAACCATATCTTTATCCATAGCAATATAGCCCCAAATAGCGTCCCAAAGTCCTTTACCATATATTGGTGCTACGTAAAATGTATTACCATCTTTTTCTCCAATAAATAAAGGTAAACGTCTTGTTTCTCCTGCTTTTGCTTTTGCTTGTTCTTTTTTAACATCGATTAAGTAAGCCTCATCATTTTCTTTAACATCATTACCTTCTATTACAATTTGTTTAGTAATGTATTTTGAAAAAGCTTCGCTAACCTTATCTGTAGAAATAAATGCAACATCAGTTTCTCCATTGTCATTTACTCCCATAGCGTAAAGAATGTTTTGTTGTTTTTCCATTCTTTCGTTTTCTTTTATAGTAGGCTTTAAAGATGCTGCTGTAAAAGCTAATAAAGCACCAACTACAACTACCATTCCTATGGCAAATAATACGGTATATAAATTACTATCTGTTTTGTTTGACATGACTAAGCAGTTTTAACTTTTAAACGTTTCATTCTACGTTTTACATTTGCTTGTACAACGTAATGGTCAATTGTTGGTGCAAAAACATTCATTAAAAGAATAGCTAAGAAAACACCTTCTGGATAAGCTGGATTAAATACACGTATCATTATTGATAGGAAACCAATTAAAAACCCATATATCCATTTTCCTTTATTAGTTTGAGATGCTGTAACAGGATCTGTTGCCATGTAAACAGCACCAAACAAAATACTTCCAATAATTAAATGTTGCCAGAAAGGAACACTCATTAAGCCATAAAACTTACTAGTTTCTCCTATCCAACCTGCATCTACTACACCATTAAAAATTAATCCCATAGATAAAGCTCCAATTATTGTAGATAGGATAATTCTCCAACTTCCTATTTTAGTAAAGATTAAGAATAATGCTCCTACTATAATTAATAACTTAGAAGTTTCTCCAACTGAACCTGGAATAAAACCGTAGAACATGTCCATGTAGTCAATTCCAGCTAGACTACTGTTTTGAGCATAAGCTCCTAATAGTGTTTCGCCTGAAATAGCATCTGGTGTACCTGCTCTTTCAACTGCTCCGTGTACCCATACTTTATCTCCAGACATCCATGTTGGATAAGCAAAGAATAAGAATGCACGAATAGTTAATGCTGGGTTTAAGATATTCATTCCTGTACCACCAAAAACTTCTTTACCTATAACTACACCAAAAACAACTGCTACAGCTAACATCCATAATGGGATATCTACTGGAACAATTAATGGTACTAACATTCCTGTTACAAGGTAACCTTCTTCTACTTCGTGACCTTTAATTACTGCAAAAATAAATTCGACTAAAAGACCAACTCCGTAAGATACTATTACTAAAGGTAAAACTGTCCAAGCACCGATAACAAAATTATCCCATGTTAAGAAGTTTCCAAATAAAGAAGCTTCTCTTGTTATACCTGCAGCAGCATCGATAGCTGCATAGTGTTGGTAACCTGCGTTAAAAATACCGAAGATTAAACATGGTATTAATGCCATGATTACAGTATTCATTGTACGCTTTAAATCGTCTGCTGCCTTTACATGAGTTCCTCCATGAGTCGTTTCATTTGGCAGATATAAAAAAGTATGTATTGCATTAAATGCTGGCGCCATTTTGGTGCCCTTATACTTTTCTTTTAAATTGTGTAAGTTACTTTTTAAACCCATTATCCAATTTCTTTAAGCATTAAGTCTAATCCTTCTCTAATTATTTTTTGATGTGGTTGTTTTGACACACAAATAAATTCTGTTAATGCAAAATCCTCTGGTGCAACCTCATACATCCCTAAAGCTTCCATTTCATCTAAATCTTTATACATACAAGATTTTAAGATTTGTAATGGATAAATATCTAAAGGAAATACTTCTTCATAACTTCCTGTTACTACAAAAGCTCTATGCTCTCCGTTAGTATTTGTATCTAAGTTATATTTTTTGTTTGGCGATAACCAAGAAAAAGTTAAAGCTCTTGATGTAGATATCTTATTAAATACAGGCTTATTCCAACCAAAAAACTCGTAATCGTCTCCTTCAGGAATTACCGTAATTATGTTACTGTAGTAATCTAAATATCCGTCTGGTTTAACTTGCTTTCCTGTTAAGACATTTCCTGAAATAATACGGTCATTACCATCTTTATCAACACCATTATCATAAATCATAGTAGACACTTCACTTCCTATTTTAGTACGGAAATATCTTGGCTTTTTAACAGATGCTCCTGCTAGCGCGATAACACGTTCTGCATTAAACTTTCCTGTTAAAAGTAATTCTCCTATGATTACTAAATCTTGTGCATTTACTGTCCAAACAACTTCACCTTTATTAATCGGATCTATTTTGTTGATTTGTGTTCCTACATTACCAGATGGATGTGGACCAGACACTTTGTGTACTGTTACATTATTTAAGTTAGCTAATGGTGAGTTACCATTTTTACCAACAGAAACATGCACTGCTCCTTCTGTTAACTTACTTAAAGCAGTTACTGCAACTTGAAGTTCAGCTTCTTTACCTTGCAGTGTATAATCTAAATCTGCTGCTAATGGCGCACTTGCATAAGCCGAGATAAAGATAGACTTTGGCGTACCATTAGGCTTTGCTACAACATCGTAAGGACGTTGTTTGATAAAAGCCCAACAACCTGATTCTAATAACCTAGACTTTACTGCTTCTGCATTTGCAGACTGTACGTCTAACTTTCCAAAATCTTCGTAAGCTTGCTCTTTGTCTGCTTTAATTTTGATTGTTAAAATTCTTCTTTTAGCTCCACGTTCTATCTCAACGATTTCTCCAGAAACAGGAGAAACAAATTTTACACTTTCGTCGGATTTATCATAAAAAACAGTACTTCCTGCTTTTACTTTATCTCCTTCTCTAGCAACTAATTTTGGAGTAACTTGATGGAAATCTTCTGGTCTAATAGCGTAAAAGTTGCTTACTATGGCATTTTCAGTAGCCTTTTCTGCTTCTCCTTCTAACTTTATATCTAGACCTTTTTTAATCTTAATGTCGTTTGACATGTTATAAATCTATTAGTTAATAGTTATACTGATTGAGTTTTGAGGAATCAAAAATCCGTGCAAATTTAAGAATAAATACATAATTATATCATAAATAATCAAGAAAAACTTTAAGGCACAGATTTTGTTTATATTTGTTATATAAAATCTTCGTTAAATGCAACAAAAAATCAAACAACTTATATTGCTATTAATCTTTCCTTTATTTGGCTTTTCACAAGTTGAAGAAATTATTCCTCCTGACTATATTAAAACCATTTATTTTAATGGCGGGACTGCAGAAAGCCAACTTCCAATCATAAAATTAGGCGAATCCTTACAACTTGAATTTGATGCTCTTAATGGAAATGAAGACGATTATTATTACGAGATTAAACATTATAATTTTGACTGGACACCATCGCAATTAGTAGAATCTGAATACTTAGATGGCTTTGATGAACAACGCATAAGAAACTACCAAAACTCATTTAACACACTACAAACTTACTCGCATTACAAGTTAACTATACCTAATCAATACACGCAAGCCATTAAAGTTACAGGCAACTATATGATTACTATTTATGATGATTATGACGATATAATTTTCTCTAGAAAATTTATGGTTTATGAGCAATTAGCTGATGTTGGAGTTGCAATAAGACGATCCAGAAATGTTAAAGAAATAGACAAAAAACAATCTGTAGATATTACCATTAACTCTAGTCAAATTCAGTTTGTAAACCCAAAAGAAACTGTAAAAACCGTAGTTATTCAAAACAATAATTTAAAAACTGCCATAACCGATTTAAAACCTCAATACATTTTGGCAAACGAACTTACATACAGGTATAATGAAAAGTCTAGCTTTTATGGAGGTAACGAATTTTTCTTTTTTGAAAACAAAGAAATAAGAGCCGCAAGTAATGGCGTTCAATTTATTGATTTACAAGACTTATACCACTCTTATTTATTTACAAACGTATCAAGAGCAAATCAAAAATACACATACAATCCTGATATTAACGGTAATTTTGTAATCACCGCTTTAGATGTTAATAATCCTGATGTAGAAGCAGATTATGCCGAAGTTCATTTTAGTCTTCAATACCCAAAATTAGAAGATGGTCAAGATATTTTTGTTTACGGAAATTTCAATAATTACGAACTTGAAGAAGCTACAAGAATGGAGTTTTTTGAAGAAGAAGGTATTTATACCACTTCATTTATATTAAAACAAGGTTTTTATAACTACAAATATGTTATTTTAAATAAAGACAACTCCATAGATCATGATAAAATAGGCGGAAGTTTTTGGCAAACAGAAAATAATTATAAAGTTATAGTTTATTATAGAGAACTTGGTGCTAGATATGATAAAGTAATTGGTTTAGGCGAAAAAAACTCGGTTGGAATCACCAATTAATCTTAAAATTATTCTAATAAACATTAAAAACAATCAACTTAACTGATAATTTGCTATTTTTGCAATAGCAGAAAACCAGTTAATCTATTATGGTACAGCAAATTACTAAAGGCATAAAAATTTCGGTAGAAACAAATTTTGAAGGTACGTTTTACAAAAACTACAAACTTCATTTTGCTTTTGGTTATCAAGTAACTATTGAAAACCAAGGTAAAGATGCTGTCCAACTTAATTCAAGAAAATGGACAATTTACGATGCTTTAAACAATATTGAAGAAGTTGAAGGCGAAGGCGTAATTGGTCAAAAACCTGTAATTAAACCTGGTGAATCTCACACCTATTCTTCTGGTTGCTTATTAACATCTCCATTTGGAGCTATGTCAGGATTTTACAACATGGTTAATTTTGCAACCACCAAAAACTTCGAGGTAGCTATTCCTAAGTTTCACCTTAGTGCTCCATTTGCTATTAACTAATTATTTTTAAATAATACGCTTCCAAACAAGCATTTACATTACCCATTAACTATTCCTAAAAACATACTTTTACCCATAAAAAAATTGTACCTTTGTGTGACAAAATTTTTGAATTAAAAACACAACATTAAACTATGGGAAAAGGATTTTTTAACGTACCTATTGCTGTTAATGAACCAGTAAAAAGCTATGCTCCAGGCTCGCCAGAACGCGAAGCAGTTTTAAAAGCATACAAAGAAATGATTAACACGACTATTGATGTACCAATGTATATTAATGGTAAAGATGTTACTACAGGAAACACAAGAACAATGTCTCCTCCTCACGACCATAAACATGTTGTTGGAACCTACCATTTAGCTGAAAAAAAACATGTTGACGAAGCTATTGCAACTGCATTAGAAGCTAGAAAAACATGGGCTAACACACCTTGGGAACAACGTGCTGCTATATTTTTAAAAGCTGCAGAATTAATTGCTGGTCCATACCGTGCAAAAATTAATGCAGCAACCATGATTGCACAATCAAAAACAATACACCAAGCTGAAATTGATTCTGCTTGCGAGTTAATTGATTTTTTACGTTTTAACGTGCAATACATGACAGATATTTATCACGACCAACCAGAAAGCACAAGTGATGCTTGGAACCGTTTAGAATATCGTCCGTTAGAAGGATTCACATACGCAGTAACTCCATTTAACTTTACTGCAATTGCAGGAAACTTACCTTCTTGTATGGCTATGATGGGTAATGTTGTGGTTTGGAAACCAAGTGACTCTCAAATCTACTCTGCTAAAGTTGTAATGGATGTATTTAAAGAAGCTGGTGTACCAGACGGTGTAATTAACGTTGTTTTTGGTGATCCAGTGATGATAACAGATACTGTTTTAGACAGTCCAGATTTTTCAGGATTACACTTTACAGGATCTACTTTCATCTTTAAAGAATTATGGAAAAAAATAGGTAACAACATTCACAACTACAAAACATACCCTAAAATTGTAGGTGAAACTGGAGGGAAAGATTTTATTGTTGCACATAAAACTGCAAACCCAAAACAAGTCGCTACTGCAATTGTTAGAGGCGCATTTGAGTTTCAAGGTCAAAAATGTAGCGCAGCTTCTAGAGCATACATCTCTGAAAGTATTTGGGACCAAGTTAAAGATTACGTAGTTGAAGATGTAAAGTCATTTAAAATGGGCTCTCCAGAAGATATGAGCAACTTCTTTACTGCTGTAATACACGAAGGTTCTTTTGATAAATTAGCAAAGTATATCGACCAAGCTAAAGCTGATGATAATGTTGAAGTTATAGCTGGTGGAAATTACGATAAAAGTAAAGGTTATTTTATTGAACCAACTGTACTTTTAACAACAGATCCAAAATATACAACAATGCAAGAAGAACTTTTTGGTCCTGTAATTACTATTTACGTGTTTAAAGATGATCAATTCTCTGAAACCTTAGAATTAGTAGATGGCACTAGCGAGTATGCTTTAACAGGAGCTATTTTAGCACAAGACAGATATGCTATTGTAGAAGCAACAAAAGCATTACAAAATTGTGCTGGTAACTTCTACATTAACGATAAACCAACTGGTGCTGTTGTAGGACAACAACCTTTTGGTGGTGCAAGATCATCTGGAACTAACGATAAAGCAGGAAGTGCTTTAAATTTATTACGTTGGGTATCACCAAGAATGATTAAAGAAACATTTGTAACACCAACAGATTACAGATATCCGTTTTTAGGTGAATAATCTATAAAGTATTCAATAAAAAAAACCGAAGCAAATAGCTTCGGTTTTTTTATTTTAAATTATGATGCGGTTATTTTTTCAATTCAAGTTTTTCTGCAAAGTAATCACAAAAATCTTTCATTGTTGCAGACATTTTTTCGTCTTGTGTTGCTCTATGAAATGTGTTGCTCATAGCTACTAATGTTTGATGAAAAAATACTTTCATTTCATCTACAGGCATATCTTTTGTCCATAAATCTATCCTTAAAGATTCTTGCGCTTTACTATCCCAAACAGAAAGCATCATTGCTTTAGCTTCTGCATTTGTTATTCCGCCATCTTGTGCTGTCCAGTTTAATTTTTCTGGAACACGATTTTCATCTAATTCTACGTTTAATTTTATTTCTGATTTAATATTTGCCATTATTAATTTGGTTTATATTTTGCTTTATTAAAAATTGTTTGTGCTGGTGTATTTAACAACTGTACAAAATCTATGTCGTTCTTTTCTGCATAAGATTTTACAATTTGCCAACCTATGTATCTTCCTACACGACCAGGCGATTCGTTATCAATTTGCTCTAAATAAAATTTAGAAAAAGGAGCTGGATTAATAAACCTACCAGGTAATTTTGCATCTGTACTAAAAAGTAACTCTTTATCTACAAAGTAACGCCAGATGTACTCTTCATTAGATTTTACCCATTCTATTTGCTCTGGTGTGTATTTTATTTTTTCTGCATCAGTTTTAAACGGAATAATCATGTCTTTGAAATACAGTATCTTTCCGTGGTAAATCATTTCTTCTAACAAGTTTTTACGTTTGCCATCTAAAATCATTTTTTTAGCATAAGCTTCAGATAGGTCTGAAACTATATATTCTGACTCCATATTACTAGCTATATACTTTTGCATACCTTGATAAAACTCATGATCTTTTCCTAAATACGTATCCAATTCTATTAACGTAACAGTATCTGTTACAAAAACCCTATTTTGATATACCACTCTATCATTAAAGGTTATTATTCTTGGGACTTTAGTATCTGGGAAATAATATTTTAGATGTTGATACATTTTTTTTATTTCGACAGTCTCATCTTTAAAATCAGGAAAGACTTCTCTTGTTTTTTCAGC
>Ga0256829_1002517_pt1 | contig 13580 bp, 20 predicted proteins | sample 131447metaG_FD_185979 | JGI IMG/M metagenome (GOLD analysis project Ga0256829, IMG submission 185979) | Hydrothermal vent microbial communities from Lau Basin, Pacific Ocean - 131-447 | ecosystem: Environmental > Aquatic > Marine > Hydrothermal vents | place: Pacific Ocean: Lau Basin | collected...
CTTTTTACCTTTTTATTCTTAAAGTAAGATAGTAAAAATAGGTAAGTTGTCAAAGAAAATAGGGGGTTATCGGCTGGGGAATAGGGGAAAGATTTTAATAATTACCTCAAAATTTATGTTTTGTGGTTATTTGTGTTTAAGCCTGTTCTTGCGAAAATACGAAAGCTTGAGCTCTTGGATAGGTATGTTTATGCCTCTAATCCGAGCTTGATCTATATACCACTTTCGAAGTTCTTTCTTTTGTTGTAGCAGGCCTGCGAACGAGGGATAGCCGTTCACGAGCCAAGCTCGTTTTATGTTAGCCTTTGCTTGCTTTTGCTCCTTTTTACTGGGGTTAGCGTTTAGCTTTAAGACTTGTAAAAGATTTGCTCTAATGGCCTGTATTGTGTTTTTCGATAAATACACGTTGACTTTAAGCGTCTTTTTGTCTTTACGCTCTTGTGCATGAATTATGAGCTCGGTAATATCGCTAACTTTTAACCTTAAAGGCTCTTTTCTAATGTCTTTTAAGAACTGCTCGATGTGCTGTAAATCCGGATCCGCCTTGCCCTCGGTGGCCAGAACGATACCTGTTCCCTGAAAATACATGTAAAAGTAGTTTCGTAAGCCCAATACATGGCGTCTGTATGTGCGCTGATACTTCTTTAAGTGTGATTTATAATATTTTGCTATTTCGTTGTTCTTCTCGGGCTTTTTTTGAGGAAAAATGTAATAATAAGTGTAGCCGTATGAAATACGGTGGCGCAAAAGTTCCACAAAAGTCCAAATGTTCGTTCTCTCGTTATTTTCGTGCATAGAACACCTCCAGAATATAGAGTGTGGGGAGAGTAGGGACTACCTACTACTCCCCGGAAAAAGACAAAAAAAGACACTGAACTGGGCCGGTATGAAAATAGGGCGGTTTTGGTTTTATATTTACGGATTTATCTATATTAAGGCCTTATTGGCCAATTGATAAGACTTAAACTTGATTTTTAGACTTCTACTTTCTTGATTTGGCTTTCTCTTTAGGTTTGGTTTTTCTTCCTTTGCCCTCTTGAGCCTTTTGGGCCCTTGAGGATCCTTTCTGTTTTGGCCAGTTCCTTTTGGGAATAGCCAAAACTTTAAAATAGAGAGAGAAGAGAGCTTGACCTGAAAGGTGTCAGCTTTCGAGTGCCCTTTTGTGCAGGTTGGCGGCCTGCGGGCGTTTACGGATGACTGCCCTGCCATCCGTATTTCCTCTACTTGCCGACGCTCCCCCACACCTACTCCGCCTCTTTGGTTTGCCAAAGAGGAGATGTTGTTGGCCTATGTCTATCCACGGAGCGGTTGTGGTTCCCGGGTTAGGTATGTGCTTCGCTCTTGAGCTGTCGCCTCCTGTGCCTTTACGCCTTGCCCTTACAGAAAGGGAGGGTAGGATACAGAGGCCCCCTGCTTACCACGCCAAAATGCGATTCAGCTCGGCGTAAAGGGTCATCGGAAGTTTGGCCTTGATACGACTTCTCAAGAGCTCACGCGGTCGCCCCAGCTGCCTTTCGGTTTAGGGGCTTTGGCTTGGGTTCTGCGCAAGTTCCCAAGGCCTTTACGGGTTGAGCTATACCGTAGCTTGTAGTTACCTACAGGCTACTCCCCCGCCGCGCTGGATCTCCCGATGTTTCCATCGAAGACCCAGGGGGATTATCCCTCTTAAGAGGGCGTCACCCTTTTGCACATACCGAGCCCCTCGGTCTGGAGCTTGAGAAGATACCGAGGGACTATTTCCCCGTCGCCCGCATCCGTGCCTGAAATAGTGGGTAGAACCGACTTGCCAGGTCGGAGCCCCCGTTCGCACGTAGCGAGCGCCTCTCGACGCACTACGCGCTCCCCGTGCGCGATACTATACCGGCGCCACCCGGTAGGTAGCTCGCGCACAGCCCTATATTCTCGGATCCGAGAATATAGAACCTACAGGCCAAACTCTCCCTCTCTCCTTTTTGAACAAAAATATATCTATATGTTAAACTTTAACTATTATTACGGAATTTAGTTTATAATTAATTTAATGATTTTAATAACGCGCGAAATGTGCGTCAGGTGGGTTTTTCTTGTTTTTTCTTATCTTTCTACTTTTTACGCGCTCGTGCGCGTTTTCTTACGCCCTCTCGGGCGTTTTTTAAATTTACCGGCCAAAAGAACATGCCGCCCATGGGCATTATAATTATATATCTACTTTTCTTATCTGTCAAGCGGGTATTATTCTGTATCCCATAGGAGGTAAGAATTGGCGTTTTTACGGTAATTTCTAAAGTCTATTCCAATTCTGTAGTTTGTCTATTTTACGCTCTATCGAGCGTTGTTTTTTGCTTCAAAGAAGAAAAACGAGAAAGACGCAAAAAACAATCTTTTTCTTGTGTCTGCTTACGCACGCTCGAGGGTATCGCTTTGCTTGTGTTCTCGTGCCGACGTGCTTAAAGACGCTTACGCGTCAGCGTTTCGCCTTTCCGCTTTGAAGAAAACGCTTTGATGACGGCTCACGCGCAAAACTAAAGCCTTGCGGCTTTTATCACGCCCCCCGCAAGGGCCCTTGCCGACCGCCGAGACGAGAGGTTAGACGTCTAAAATAATGCGTTTTAAAGCGTCAAGTTTCTTAAATTCGATGAATTAGTCAAGCGAGGGGTAAGTTTAACGTCAGAGGGCTTTATTTTTACCCTAGAGGGCGTTCTGAGAGAGCCCAGAGAGAAAAATTGTAGTAACTAAAACTAGTGTTGTGATACTTTATACAAGCTCCGCCTCGATCAAGCCTTCAAGAGGCTCAAGGATAAGGGTTGCGTGCGGAGCAGGCGGGAGATGGTCGTGAAGCTGGCGTATTTTGTCCTGCTGGGGGACATTGAGGGGCTGTGCGAGGTGGTGGGACAGTCGGAGTTTGCGCTGGAGAGAAGAGTGGTCGATGGTCGTTAGTCGATGGTCGTTAGTCATTGGTCGTTGGTCGGTAGTCGCTAGTCATTGGTCTTTAGTCGTCAGTCGTTGGTCATTAGCCAGCGACCATCGAACCAGAGACTATCGAACTTAAAACAAGGAGGTGAACCGATGAAAAGGTTAGTGGCTTTTGTGGTGGCTATAGTGGGGCTGGGGATGATGCTGAGCGGGTGCGTGGCTGGAACCACAAGGGTGAAAGACGCTTATATTGAGAAAAACTACATAGATAAAGTAAAAGTGCCTGAGAGTAAAAGAGTTGGGGATAGAAATATAAAATTTTATGTGGGTAAAGTGGTGGATGAGAGGAAAGACAAGGCGGTGTATGTGAAGAGAATAGGTCTTGGAATAGGAGTAGGTGATACCGAGTTTGCTAATACTGAATTAACGATTAGACATATAACTGAGAAAGCCCTTTTTAATACTGGTTGGGGTGTAGTGAAAAATGAGAATAAGGCGGATTTCGTGGTGGAGACTGAACTGAAGGATTTTATGGTTCATTGGGGAACTTTTCTTTCTCCTAAGATAACGGAGAGTAATATTTGTATTTTAGATAAAAACGGTAAAAATGTTTTAAAGAGAAAAATTTATAAAGAAACGAAAGCTTTAGCTTATCCCGATATGACGGCTGAATGGAAATATGTTGTTGGCGATATGTCCGTTCAATATTACACCGCCCTCATCGACTACTTCTCCTCCCCCGAGTTCGTAAAGGCAATCAAGAGAGCCTACAGAGAGGAGAACGACGATTCAACGATTAGTCGTTAGTCGTTAGTCGTTAGTCGTTAGTCATCAGTCTTCAGCAAGGCGGGTTGCCTCTGGCGGGGCGATCCGCCTTGCTCATTTCGGCACGCGGAAGTTTTGGAAAGGTTTAGACTGCTTGAGTGAGTTTAGCTCACCAACTGAGTTCATCCTACTTGTCAGCCTCTAACCTATCTTTAGCGGAACAAAGAAAGCCGATACCCCCGTGTAGCGTTTCTTTCTTGTTGTTCTTCTTTAGGAAGCGGTAGGGGGTATCGTTGCTTTCGGAGTGGAGCGAAATAAAGAGCGGAGCGTATCCGATTTTTTTTGACTACTAATCAATAACTGATGACTGAGGACTATTGACCACCGACTAGTGACTAAAAAAAATTAAAGATAACGACGACGGGTGGCGGGCGGGTGCAGGTTTGTTTGTTGTTGTATACGTATAGTTGTTGTTAGTATAGTTGTTGTTAGGTGTCCGAAAATTGGGTGATATTGTTGTTCTGACGCCGAAAACTGCGAAGGGGGGTACTACCAAATTTTGGGGGGGGTAGTACTACCATTTTTTGGTACTGGTAATTAGTTACTGGTACCATTTTTTGGTACTGGTAATTAGTTACTGGTACCATTTTTTGGTACTGGTAATTAGTTACTTATAAAATTATAAAAAATCTTTTGATAACTCTTGACAAACTATGAAAAATGATGTAAACTAATGATAACTAATTGAGGGGGGTGCGTCATGGTAGAGATTGATAGAGAAAAGTTGTTTTCGGTTAAAGAGGTTGCAAAGAAAATAGGAGTAACTGAAAGAACAATAAGACGCTGGATTTCGGAGAGAAAGTTGCCAGCTTATAAGATTGGGTTTAGGGTTTATATTGCGAAAGAGGATGTGCAAAAGATGATACAGAGAATAAATTAAAAAAGCCCCCTGCGGGCGCAGGAGGGCCTGAATGAACAGTAAGTCCTACATAATACATACTATATTTCCTATTGACCTTTTTCAAGCGGAAATATCGGTAACTGCTAAGTATTTGTATTTTGTGTTGAGTAGTTTTGCAAATCAAGACGGGGTATGTTTTCCAAGATTGGCTACAATAAAGGAGAGAGCTGGGATAAAAAATGATAAAACAATCGTGAGGGCGCTAAAAGAACTTGAGCGTGCTGGGTTTATTGAGGTTATAAGAGATAGAGGTAAGCACAATGTGTATAAGCTGTTTCCTGAAAGAGAGAGGAAAGAAAAGAATGAAAATAAAGAAGAAAAAAAGAGGAGTGTATTACCAAGTGGCTTATTAAATGAATTGAGGGATTTTGAACTTAACGAGAGTGATATAAAAAAGATTGAGGGTATTTATGTGAAAAGAGGTGAAGAGTATATAAGGAGTGCAATTTTATATACTAAAAAGCGTGCAAAGGAGAATAAAAGTGCCTATTTGATGCAAACTTTACTGAAAGACTGGGCGGCTAAGGAAAGAAAGGAAATGGAGAGACAAAACGCTTTTGAGAAAGCTAAACAAGAGTATAAACAACTGATAGGTAAAACAGTTCTAATAGACGGTAAAGAGTATAGAATTAGCGACGACGGGGTTATAAGCGATAAAGACGCTATCCCTTCTGGTTACATCTGGGAAGATTGGGATTACTGGAAAGCTGTTTTACTGAAAAGCTTGAAAGAACAGTCTTTTTCTGAAAAGTGACGGCACGTGACGGCAAAGTGCTGGCATTTGACGGCAGATTAAGGAGATTGGCGTTATGACGGTATTTAAGAAGACTTACAGGATAGATGAGGAGATAAAAGAGAAAATAGACGAGTTGATGAGAGTGTATGCTGCGAGGAGCGAAAATGAGCTGTTTGGTATGATTGTGAGGGATATATACGAATTGAAGAAATCGAAAGCTATTGTGCCGATCGAGGAGCTGGACAAAAGAGATGATGAGTTAAAGAAACTTTACTTTGAGCTTGGTAGATTGAGAAGTGAACTGGAACAAAAGGAGAAAGAGTTGGAGAGGGAGAAAAACAAGAGTTTCTGGGCTAAACTATTTGGAAAGTGAGAGGTGTGTTATGAGGAGTATTGAGGAAGCTATTGAGTTTATAGAGTCTTTGCCAAGAGAGGACTTTTACAAGTTGAGAGACTGGATACTCGAAAGAGATTGGGAAAAGTGGGATAGAGAAATTGAAGAAGACAGTAAAAGCGGGAGGCTTGATTTTTTGATTAAGCAGGCTTTGGATGAGAAGAAACAGGGGCTTTTGGAAGATTTATGAGGCATAGAACTACACAAGAGTTTAGAAAGCTATATGACGAGCTCCCGCGAGAGATAAAGGAGCTGGCGAATAAAAATTTTGAACTCCTGAAAAAAGACCCTTTACACCCGTCTTTGCACTTTAAAAAAGTAGGTAAACTTTGGAGTGTTAGGATTGGAGACAGATATAGAGCTTTGGCTTTAAAAGATGGGGATGAGTTTATTTGGTTTTGGATAGGGACACATGAGGAATATAACTTAATGATAAAGAAAGTTTAGAACCTTATATCAACCCCTTCTCCCTCAATATCCCCTTCGCTTCCTGCCCGCTGATCCTTAAGTATATGGCCGTTGTTGTGAGAGCTGAGTGGCCTAATAGGTCCTGAACTATCGTAACTGGAACTCCTGCCCTGAGGAGCTCTATAGCCCTTGTATGCCTGAGTATGTGCGGGTGGGCTAACTCTCTTGGTATGCCTGCCTCGAGGCAACGTTCCTTAAAAACCTTATTGAAGTTAGACCTATCGACTTTAAAGACCTTATCCCTCATGTGTGGATACTCCACTATGTAGTTAGCTATTTCGCTTGTTAGGCTTGAAGGGACGGGGACTATTCTGTACTGTCCTCTTTTTCTTGGATTGTGCCTTTTGAGTGTTATTAGTCTTATTTCTGCGTTTCTGAAGTCTATATCCTCGTGCTTGATACTTATCACTTCGCTTATTCTTGCCCCGGTGAATCTGAGTGTGAGAAATACAAGCCAGTAGCGCCCTCTTATGCGTCTTTTTGTGTTTGATATGCTTTTGTCGTCATACCAAGATTGAAAGGTGGCTATGAGGCGATTTATTTGCTCTTCTGTTAGAAAATTCGGGGCGCTACCCTCGAATATGACGAGGTTACCTTTGTAAACTTTTGGTAACATTGACATACTCCTTTCTTTTTACCTTTTTATTCTTAAAGTAAGATAGTAAAAATAGGTAAGTTGTCAAAGAAAATAGGGGGTTATCGGCTGGGGAATAGGGGAAAGATTTTAATAATTACCTCAAAATTTATGTTTTGTGGTAAGAAAAGAAAAGAGACAAATACTCATTCCTTTTTGTTGTATCCTTGAGTTAAACTACCTGTTGTCTTTGTGATTTTGAAAAAATGGGCAAAAACTTGCCAAATTTTGTGTGGATAACAACGCATTTCCCCTCTCCCCGTTTTTGTGTTTTAATCCTTTTTAAAAACTTTACTGAGCAAATTTATGTGACTGCTAAAGCAATAAAAAGAGAGTAAATTAATGAACTGATACAGTATTGATACCATATCGATACAAAACTTACTACTCTTTCTTGATTTTCTGTATATCTCAGATATATACTGACTATATGGACGAAGATTTGAGGCAACTTATCTACTCTTGCAATGGCTTTGATTGGGATGAGGGTAATAGGGACAAAAACAAAGAAAAGCATGGTGTAACAACTGAGGAATGCGAGCAGGTATTTTTCAATCAACCATTGTTTGTGAGTGTAGACTACAAGCATTCAGAAGAAGAGCCAAGGTTCTTTGTGCTGGGCCATACTGATCTTGGAAGAAGACTGTTTATTGTCTTTACAGTAAGAAACAACAAAATAAGGGTCATTTCTGCAAGGGATATGAGCAAAAAAGAAAGAAAAATCTATGAGGAGCTTAGCAATGAAGAAAATACCAAAGTTCAAGAGTGAGGATGAAGAGAGAAAGTTCTGGTCAACTCATGACTCTTTAGACTATATAGACTGGAGCAAAGCAAAGAGGGTTACATTTCCAAACTTAAAGCCCTCTACAAAAACAATATCCATAAGACTACCTGAAACACTACTGAGTGATATAAAGTTTTTGGCTAATAAGAAGGATGTGCCTTACCAGTCTCTCATAAAGATGTTTTTGTATGAGAAAATAGAGGAAGAATTGGGGAGGAAATAAAAAGGTAAAATCAAGAAGAAATGCTTCTGTGTAGATAGAATATCCCCCAACTAAAGGAGGCAAGTAAATGGATAATAAACCGTATGTTTGGCAAATGATAAAGGAGGCTGTAGAAAATCTAGGTGGGAAAGCTTCGTATTCTGAGATAAAAAATTACGTCAAGGAAAAATACGGAGAAGTGAACGAGAGTACTATAAACTCTCAAATTGTTGTATGCACCGTTAATCATCCATCGAGAATTCACTATCCAGAAAACAAAAAACCAAGGATTGCCAACTCAAAATACGACTTTCTATTCAGTACAGGAAGAGGAAAGGTTGAATTATACGATCCAGAAAAACACGGGGTGTGGGAAATTAGAAAAAATGAGTATGGAAAATTAGTGGTAGCCCAAACAGGATTAGACGAGTACCCAGAAGATGAATTAGATAAAGAAATTGCTGAAGATGAAAGAGACTTATTATTCCCCCTTGAAAGTCACCTACGTGATTTCATAGCAAATAATATTGAAGCTATTACGGTCAATGGGCATAGGTTGAAAATTTATGTTGACGAACAAGGGAGAGACGGCATCGAGTATCCAACAGACGTTGGCCCAATAGATATCTTAGCAATTGATGAAGAAGACAACTTTGTTGTTTTTGAGCTGAAACTTAGCAGAGGCGCTGATAGAGCTATGGGTCAACTATCAAGATATATGGGTTGGGTAAAGAGAAATCTATCCAAGGACAAAAAAATTAAAGGTGTTATTATTGCAAAAAGAGTCGACGAAAAACTAAAGTATGCCGCTTCTATCATTCCTGATATAACTCTGTTTGAATATGAGTTAGACTTCAAAATACGTGAGGTAAGCATCAATGAGCATGATGAAAGAAACAATGGTAAATAACAGAATATATTACGGAGACTACATAAATATATTCATAGATCCATATCTAAGCTGAATGCTTTATTGATCTCCTGTATTATATTCCAAGAAGGGACACGATCTTTCAATAATATAAAAGTGCGCCTTTTTTGCTCAACCTCTTTGGAACGATCTTTAAATTCAACAATCCTTCCGTTTTCCAAGCTCACATCTAAAACAGTTTTGTATGCTATTGCCTTTTGAAAGCCTAAATGAACATGAAACTCTTTAATTAAATCTTTAGCTAACCTTATTTTTCCTGTATATGGTACTGCCACATTTAAGCCGTAATAGGAGGCTTGATAGTCGCCTTTTGTAGGTTCAATGCCTTGTATAGGGAGATATTTATCGTTTTTTTCTCTAAGAGTGAGTTCTTTTAAAAACAAACCTTTTTCAGTTAGCTCGTATGTCGCATAAAAACCCCGGTAGCAGGCTGTATTAAGTATTACAGGTTCCATACCAAATTGTTCTGGAGATATGAGGTTACCGCCCTGTATCCCAATAAGAAAATACCTATCTCCTTTAAATAAAAAAGTGTCTTGAATTTGCGCTGTCATAACTTAAACATAACTCAAAGTTTTGTTTATTTATCAGTTTTTCTATCTCGATGTTACCCTTGGTTTTTGCTCGCTAATTCTAATGTATATAGCTACAGTAGTAAAGTAGAATATCAATTTTGTTGTAAATATTTGTCTTTCGCAATAAAAAGGATAGTGTAAAAACACAAAGACACGAGTTCAATAAGAAAAGTTTTATTTTACCTATTGATTTATCAGTAAGAATAACTTACAATTATCTATAAAAAACTGATGGAGGTTTAACAATGCCTATACTTGAAGTAACGAGTCTATCGACAAAAGGACAAATAGTGATTCCTAAAGAGATTAGAAAAAATTTAGGATTAAAACCCGGAACCAAGCTAATTGTTATCCAAGAAAAAGATAATATATTATTGAAGCCTATCACACTACCAAAAAGAGAACAGTTTGAAAAATTAATTTCGTTTGGAGATAAAGTAAGAGATAGCCTAAATTTAAAAGAGAGCGATATAGAAAAGGCTATCGAAGAGGTTAGGAAAACAAAAAAATGAAAATAGTCATTGATACAAATGTCATTGTCTCTGGGATATTTTTTAATGGAAAACCGAGAGAACTTCTTAGGGAATGCTTTAACGGAAAATATGAAATTATTTGCACTAAAGAGATATTTCTTGAATACGTTGAGACTATTGAGAAGCTTAGTAAAAGATATAAACAAAGAGTAAGAGAGGAGATAATTCCAATTTTACTGGACAATGTTACCATCATTGAAAACGTTGACGACGGTAAATATTCAAGAGACCCCGATGACGATAAATTTATTAATTGCGCAAAAAGCTCTGGCGCGAAGTATATAATAACAGGAGATAATGATCTGCTTGTATTAGAAAAAATTGGAGATATAAGGTTATTAACTGTGGCCGATTTCCTTAAGGAAAAAGAAGATAAATCATAAAAAGACGTTCGATTATTTGGACTTTTCTCGCAAACCGTCGACTTTATATTTCACTTCTCTTTCTCTCCCTTTTTACTGAACAATTCTGTGGTAATTTTGAATATTAGCTGTCCATCAACTGACACTAACTCTCCTAAATCTGTCATTTTTGTGACAGTAAGTTTCCCTATTCTTACATTTAGCTTACAGAGTATGTTCACAATGTGGCAGTTCACTGTCACAATATTACCCATAACTGTCACAATAATCTCACCAATTTTCTATTTGCTTTCGCCAAATAGTTCGCCTAACGCGACCTTATCGTACTCGCTTAAGTATTTTTCTATCTCCTCGTCTCTCAAATACGTCTCTTTTTCCGGATTTCCAATCACCTTGTGCTTGTAATCCTTCCAGCTTACATGGGCGTTCTTGAGGAGATAGAACGGAACGTCCAGCTTTTCCGCCATCACGGCAAGGACATTGTCGGTGAGCATGACGTTAGGATACTTCCTCTTGGCATACTCCAGAACGGCGTAGTGCCTCATCGTTCTCCTGAACCTCACATTGCGGACGTCATACTCCTGATCCTCAAACATGCGTTGCTCCCACAGTCTCCTGCCCGCCTTTCTGTTTAAGTCGTCCGCATGGTCGATCATCTCGTTCAAGGTTCTGACAAAAGCCCTCAGTTTTCCAGCGGGCACTTTAACTCTTTTCACTTTCCTGCCCACAATGAGGTTCAGCGGCGAGTCCTGCTCGCCGAACAGCTCCCCGTAGAGATACCTGTAGTCATAGACAAGCCGGGACACCTTTCCGCCCTTCGTCCTTTTTTTTCTCCTTTTCCTCGCCATCAAGCCCTCCCTTCTTTAGAGTTTATTACCCACATAAAAGAGTATAAGTTTTTTTGGCGAACTTTCAAATCAAATAAAACCTGAATTTCCTCTTGTTTATATAGGGATTGTTGTATCAACTACCTCTCGTTTATGTAAAGAAAGCTTAAAATAGGCATTTTTTACCAAGAAATCGATTGGTTTATTAGGGGTCTGTTGAATTAATTACCCTATACTTTATGTAGTTTTATGTGAAATCAGAACCTTTTTGTGCAAAAAATCCACTTATTCATGTAGGTGTCCTTGTAGCAACTACCCTATATTTTGTGTAGTTTTTTTGAAAATCGGAACAAAATTACTCCAGAATTATGTAGGTGTCCTTGTATTAACTCCCACTCATCTATGTGAATTTCCAAAAATCCCCTATTTCCCCCTCGAAATATGTTGCCTATGCAAACCACTTCCCACCCTCTATTTTGTTTTGATGATAAGTCGGCGTTTTCTCCGGGGCTTGGATCAGGCGCGCGCAACAGGGCGCTCTTTCAACCACAAAAAAGGCGGGTGTAGATGCAACTCTCACTTCTTTGTGTAATACCCTTTATCCTTTAACCACGACAAGTGAATTGTACGGTACTCGGTTTGGATCCTCTTTCTATGCTCATCAGCCAACGACAAATGCTTTATGATTTCCTCTTCTCTAATGCTCGGCATAATTTCCTGTATTACAATCAGCATATTCCTTCTGTATTTTTCATTATGTTTGAATTTATCCGCATTGATAGTCTTTATCATATAGCAGAGATTGCACAGCAACTCCATCCCCATAAGGGCCAGCTTCTTCGCTTCCCTTTTCTCTCCGTTGATCTCCACCGTCTCAACCCTTGGCTCATACTTCTCCAGCACCCTTGCGTTCTTCAGGCTCTCTATCTTCCTGCCGCACAACGCACACCTGCCGCTGTGCTCTGCATAAACATCCTCTCTCAGCTTCCTGTAGCTCTTGTCAGGAAAACAAAACACACAACTACCTAAAGGCCTGCGCAGGAAAAACAACCTCCAGAGCCAAAAAGAAAAAACATCTAAATAAACGCCGAATTTCGCTCATTTTTGGGTTCAATCGATTTATTATCGAACTTCAAAAAGTTTGCGCTCTACGGGCTTAATTTTGGCCTTAGAGAGCGTTTTGAGAGATGGGTTGGAATGTCTTTGTGCTTTTGTGTGCATTTTAAGTTAAGTGCGCTATGTGAAAAAAAGGAATGTGGGTTTAGCGCAACAAGCAAAGCGGTTAAGTGCAAAAGCGGATCAATAACAAAAAAAGAAACGTGGATATGCGGGTTAAGTGAAATAAAGAAAAGTCAAGCGGTGAGTGTGAGTTCAGAGGAAAAAAACCATAGTGACTAAAGGCAGTGAAGTGGGTATTTTATATGAGCCCCGCGACAAGCTCCGCCTTGACCAAGCCTTCAAGAGACTCAAGGACAGAGGCTGTGTGCGGAGCAGGCGGGAGATGGTCGTGAAGCTGGCGTATTTTGTCCTGCTGGGGGACATTGAGGGGCTGTGCGAGGTGGTGGGACAGTCGGAGTTTGCGCTGGAGAGAGAAGTAGAGGGGAGATTGTGAATGTTAAATGTTGAATGTTGGATTTTGAATTTTGAATTTTGAATGTTGAATTTTGGATTATTCAAGAAAGGAGGGCGTGAGATGAGAAAACTAATGGGTTTTGTGGTGGCTATAGTGGGGCTGGGGATGATGCTGAGCGGGTGCGTGGCTGGAACCACAAGGGTGAAAGACGCTTATATTGAGAAGAACTACATAGACAAGGTGAAAGTGCCTGAGAGTAAGAGGGTTGGGGACAGGAACATAAAGTTTTATGTGGGTAAAGTGATAGACAAGAGAAAAGACAAGGCGGTATGGGTAAAGAGAGGCGGATTTTGGATAAGGCTTGGTAGCACTGTGTTCGCTAACACTCAGAAAACTATCAGGAACATAACAAAGAAAGCGTTATACAACACCGGCTGGGGAGTTGTGGATAATGAGAGTAAGGCTGATTTCGTTATGGATACAACGCTAAAGGATTTTAAAAACTACTTGGGTTTAGTTTTATACTCTTGGGCTACAATAGATAGCGATATATTTGTTTTAAGTAAAAATGGCAACAAAATTTTAGATAAGCATATATACCTGAGAAAAGCTGTTATTTTCCCCCCTGATCTCACCGCTAGATTTAGATTTATCGTAGGTAAGCTATCTAAATTTTATTACAATCTTCTAATCAATTATTTCTCTTCTCCTACATTTAAAAACACCATCGAAAAAGCCTACGCCGAGGAGAACGACGATTCAACGATTAGTCATTAGTCGTTAGTCGTTAGTCATTAGTCACTGGTCATCAGTCTTCAGTAAGGCGGGTTGCCTCGGGCGGGGCGATCCGCCTTGCTCATTTCGGCACGCGGAAGTTTTGGAAAGGTTTAGACTGCTTGAGTGAGTTTAGCTCACCAACTGAGTTCATCCTACTTGTCAGCCT
>Ga0256829_1002518_pt1 | contig 13576 bp, 12 predicted proteins | sample 131447metaG_FD_185979 | JGI IMG/M metagenome (GOLD analysis project Ga0256829, IMG submission 185979) | Hydrothermal vent microbial communities from Lau Basin, Pacific Ocean - 131-447 | ecosystem: Environmental > Aquatic > Marine > Hydrothermal vents | place: Pacific Ocean: Lau Basin | collected...
CACCCCCTGTGATGCCCTCGACGAAACCCCCGACCACGTCCACACCTTTACCGACGCCCTCGGGCAAACCCGCCGAGTCATCACCCCCGAAGGCTTCACCCCCATCACCCAGCTCGAATCCGCGCGCCTCGGGATCATCACCCCCGAGATGACCCGTGTCGCCGAGCGCGAACCCCACCTCACCGCGCAGCAAGTCCGCGACGAAGTCGCCGCCGGGCGCATGGTCATCCCCGCCAACATCCACCACCTCAAAAAGAACCTCGACCCCATGTGCATCGGTCGGGCCTCCAAAACCAAAGTCAACGCCAACATGGGCGCGAGCCCCGTCAGCTCGGGCACCGACGAAGAAGTCGAAAAACTCCAATGGGCCGAGCAGTGGGGCGCGGACACCGTCATGGACCTGAGCACCGGAGGCGACCTCGACCTCACCCGAAGCGCCATCCTCGATGCAGCACGGGTCCCCATCGGGACCGTCCCCATCTACTCCATGATCATCGGGACCAAGCTCGAAGACCTCAACGAACAGATCGTCCTCGAAACCCTCGAGCACCAAGCCAAACAAGGCGTCGACTACTTCACCATCCACGCAGGAGTCCGCTTCGCCCACCTCAAATACGTCAAAGAACGACTCATCGGCATCGTGAGCCGCGGAGGCTCCCTCCTCGCCAAATGGATGCTCACCCACAACAAAGACAACCTCATGTACACCATGTGGGACGACATCTGCGACCTCATGCGCCAGCACGACATCACCTTCTCCATCGGCGACGGCCTCCGCCCCGGAGGACTCGCCGACGCAACCGACGCCGCCCAGCTCTCCGAACTCGAAACCATCGGCGAACTCACCGAACGCGCCTGGCGCAAGGGCGTCCAGGTCATGGTCGAAGGCCCCGGCCACGTCCCCTTCGACCAGATCGAGTTCAACGCCAAACTCCAGCGCCGCCTCTGCCACGGCGCCCCCTTCTACGTCCTCGGACCCCTCGTCACCGACGTCTTCCCCGGATACGACCACATCACAAGCTGCATCGGCGCCACCTCCATCGCCTACCACGGCGCATCCATGCTCTGCTACGTCACCCCCAAGGAACACCTCGGGCTCCCCAAGCGCTCCGATGTGAAGGAAGGCTGCATCGCCTACAAAATCGCCGCCCACAGCGCCGACGTCGCCCTCGGCATCCCCGGAACCCGAGACTGGGACGACGAACTCACCAAAGCCCGCGCCGCCCTCAACTGGAACAAACACTTCGAACTCAGCTACGACGAAGACACCGCCCGCGCCTACCACGACGAAGATCTCGACGTCGACACCGACTTCTGCGCCATGTGCGGCCACGACTGGTGCTCCGTCCGCATCTCCAAGGAAATCCAAGAGTTCGCCTCAGGCAAAGCCGACGGCTTCGAACGGGGCAAACCCATGAAGTCCGACGCGCTCACCCCCGAGCAACAACAAATCCTCGAACAACGCGGCTACCTCAAACCCGAGGAAATCCACAAGCTCGCGAGTAAAGCGAAGAAAGCCCTCGACAAAGCCGGAGCCGTCGACGAGGACGGAAAGGCCGCGTGTCACTCGGATTACGTCGACCCCGACGAAGCCAAACGCGTCCAGGGCGAAGTCATGGTCCAACTCAACACCGCCCCCGCCCACGGCATCGCGAGCGAGGATCGGTTAATCTGACACCCTTCATGATGGCAACTGTAGAGCAAATCGATACCTGGCTGGCAGCTCCATCTGAGACTGCTCAGCTGGAATTTAAAGAAGCAAAGGTTCAATTCTCCCTAGATAAACTCTTCGAGTATTGTGTGGCAATTGCCAACGAGGGCGGCGGACATCTACTGCTAGGGATCACAGATAAACAACCCCGTCGAGTAGTTGGATCTGAAGCATTCCAGAATCCTGAAGCTGTCACAACTCAGGTCCTCAATAAAGTGGGATTCCATGTTGGGATAAGCGTCGTTCACCATCCTGATGGTCGAGTAGTGGTTGTGGAGATTCCGAGCCGCGCCTTGGGGACGGCTTTCGCCCTTGACGGGCGGTACCTGATGAGATCTGGCGAATCACTTGTTGCGATGACAGAGGATCGACTCAGATCAATCTTTCAGGAAGGCCAACCAGAGTGGCTCGCTGAACCTGCGCTCATCGACGTGTCTGGCCAACAGGTCATCGATCGCCTGGATACGCAGTCGTTCTTCGAGTTGATGCGTGAGCCGTTCCCAACTAGTTCAGCCGCAATTTTGGACCGTCTAGTGAGAGAGCGATTGCTCGTGCGTAAGGGATCTAATTTTGATTTACTTCGCATTGCGGCGATTCTTTTTGCGAGAGATCTGTGCGACTTTCATGATCTGCGTCGGAAAGCCGCAAGGGTAGTGGTCTATGAAGAGTTGTCGAAGGCAAATACACGGCTAGATGAAACCGTGTACAGGGGCTATGCATCCGGGTTTCGTGATCTTGTTCGTCTAGTGGTCTCTCAACTGCCACAACGCGAGATATTTGAGGGTTCTATACGTCAGGGAATCAAGCTTCTTCCAGATGTTTCCGTACGAGAATTGATTGCAAATGCCTTAGTGCACCAAGATTTTTCAATGACTGGCACATCTGTATTGGTTGAAATCTACCCAAACCGTATTGAGATTTCCAACCCTGGCATTCCTATCGTTGATGTCGGTCGATTCATAGACAGTTATCAGTCAAGAAATGAACAGCTCGCTGATTTAATGCGCAGAATGGGGATTTGTGAAGAGCTAGGTAGTGGCGTGGACAAGGTTGTGCGCGAAGCCGAGTTTGCTCAGCTTCCAGCTCCTGATTTCCGTCAAGGAGATCGCCGTACCTCCGTAATCCTCTATGGACCAAAGTCGTTTGATGATATGGATCGAAATGACCGTATAAGAGCATGCTATCAGCACGCTGCTTTAAAATTCATATCGAACGAATATATGACTAATCAAACTTTGAGAGAAAGATTTGGCTTGCCCAACGAATCTAGTAAAACTGTAATGGTGTCACAGATTATCAAATATGCCACTGAAGCTGGGCTCATTAAGCGGGATCCATCGGCGGGTACTGGTGCACGTGACCGCCGATATCTCCCATTCTGGGCTTGATGCTTTGCTAAGGGAGCCTGATTTTTTGCTCAAGAAACACGATTTTACACGACTTCTGACGACTTTTTACTAACGCACACGGTTTTTCCCCTAGTGCATGCTCCCGCGTCACCAAGGCAAGTTAGTGCTGCTAACAAAAAATTTTGCATCGACAAGCAGCATTGTAAGAGTATTAATTCAGGGTCTAGTTCTTGTCTTTGTGCGCAAATCTCCCCGCACCCACCAACCACCCCCTTGAGCCGCCCCCGCCGCCCGTCTTCAATTCCCCATGATGAAGACGAACCAGACGACGAACACACACCAGCGAGACCTCAACAACCCCGACACCATCCGCAACCTCGCCAGCGCCCTCCTCCTCGACCTCCTCCGCCCCGACTTCTCCACCCTCGACCTCTGCGACATCCACCACCTCACCCTCGAACAACTCGCCGTCGTCCTCGAGTCCGAGACCTTCCAGCGCGCCCTGACCAACTTCGAGCGCATCAACACCGCACGATCCGCGCTCATCGAGCACGAATCCCGATCCCTCGCGCGAGCCCGTCTCACCGACCTCTGCCGCCAGTACGACGACACCCCAGCCCGCGCCGAAACCATCCGAAAAGCAGCGTCCCAGCTCCTCCGAACCGAGCAACCCACCCCTGAGCGAAATAATCCGACCCCCAAGCGCCTTCAATCCCCCACATGGAAGACACCCACACAAAGCCAGCCCCCCCAGCAATCACCACCGTCACCCTCGGACGCGCCACATACGCGACCACCATCCAATCCTCCAACCACACCTTCAACGCCGACGAACCCGGCGAACTCGGAGGCACCGACACCGCCCCGAGCCCCTACGACTACCTCCTCAGCGCCCTCGGCGCGTGCAAAGCCATCACCGTCCGGATGTACGCCGACCGGAAGGAATGGGACCTCGACGAGATCCGCCTGGACCTCGCCCATTCCCGTCCCGAAGGACGTGGAGGCCCCGAGCGCATCGACGTCTCCCTCACCCTCACCGGAAACCTCGACGACACCCAACGCGCCCGACTCAAAGAGATCGCGAGCAAATGCCCCGTCGAGAAAACCATCTCCGGCGATCTCACCATCGAGACCTACCTCGAGTAATCAGTCCTCGACGGAACACGCCCCGTCCGGACAATCGCTCGTCCTGAACCAGCGCAACCGGTTCCGCGCGAACCACCCATAGAACCGATCCACCACCCACCGGATCCCCGGCAGCGCCGTCCACGAGATCATCCACCCCCGTCCCACGACCCGAGCCGTCGCGCGCACCGCGTCCATCCCCTTCACCACATCGCCGTCCGAAGTGATCGCGCACATCACCCGACGCGCCTCCCCCGGATCGATCCCGTGCGCCTCCATCAGCTCCGGATGGGTCCGCAGATCCCGCAGCGCCAGCTTCTCCGGATGCGCCCGCTCAAACGGCGTCAACCGACGCGCCCCCCGGGTGCACACCGAGCACCACCCGTCATACAGCACAATGAACGCGCGATCGCTCATAGCTGATGCTATCCGATCCGATCACCCACCCAGATCCGTGATCAGATCATCCGTCACCTTCTCGATCGTCTCCCCCGTCCCCTTGAACGTCCGATCCCCGGCCGTGTGATCGGGCTCGATCGCGCCCGATGCTTTGTCGTACCGCCACCCGTGCGTGTCCGCCCCCGCGGCCGCGCCCCCGAGCCGGATCGCGGCCTTCCCGTTGATGGGGTTCACGGGGATCCCGTTGATGTACGGCCCGTAGATCCCGGAGCTGTTGAGGGTCCCGTCCAGGTCGGACGTCTGGAGGAGTCGGAAGTAGAAGGTCTTGAGGGTCCCCGCGCCCTCGTGGGGGAGGGCGCCGTGGTGCTCGATGGTGTAGAGATCCACGGCTTTCTGGAGCGAGTCGCGTGAACCGATCATCGCGCCCTGGGCGGCGTTCTCCGCGCCGGAGCTCATGCGCGGGACCGCGATCCCGGCGAGGATCGCGATGATGACCACGACGATGACCAGCTCAACCAGTGAGAAGGCGTGTCGGGTGTGGGATGGGCGCGCGGGGCTCACGGGATCGGGATCGGGCGGACCCGGCGCGGGGTTCGGTCCGGGTCACCCGATCGGGTGGGATCGTGCGATGTGGGGTGTCGTGCGCGGATCGGGATGTCCGAGAACCGTTACCAGACCCGGTGCGCGATGTAGGGGAGGGCCCAGAGCGCGATGAGGGTCGCGATGATGGATTTGAGGATCATCCCGGGGACGAAGACGGTGAACCCGTAGTGGATCGCGCTCGCGATGGAGATGGGGTCGGTGTCGGGGTCGAGGTTCCGGACGGCGAAGAGCCAGGGGACCCCGATCGCGAAGATGACCAGGTGGACAACGATAGATGCTGTGAGGATCGCGCCCCAACCACGGATGGTTTTGTCTCGTCTTCTTATGATAAGATGCGCGGCGGGTTGGGCGATGAGGAAGCCGAGGATGTAGCCCCCGGTTTGTCCCAGGATGGTGGCGATTCCGGATTGGCCTTCTCCGAAGACGGCGACACCCATCGCGCCGGTGATGATGTAGAGGAGCATGGAGGCCGCGCCGAGTTTGGGTCCGAGCGCGAGGGCGCAGAGGACGACGGCGAGGGATTGGAGGGTGATGGGGACCCCGAGGGGCTGGGTGGGGATCGCGATCTGGGAGGCGATTGCGGTGAAGAGGGTGAAGGTGGGGACGAGGAGCCAGCGGAGCGCGGCGCGCTGCTGGGCGCTGGTGTCGGTGATGGATTCGGTGGTGGTGGGCATTGCGGATGAGGATACGGCGCGGGTGTGGTGGGGTGAAGGGGTGGTGAACGGTGGTGGGGGCTTGCGAATGACGCAGGAATGCTCGATAGTTTGGGTGGATCGGTGTGAATGACGATGCTTGTGTCGTGGTGAGCACCCACCCCATCACTCGGAGGCCCCCATGCGTTCCAATGCACCCCTCGCCGTCCTCGGCGCAACCCTCGGCGCGTCAATCACCTACGCCGACATCCCACCCGACTACGGCTTCGACTGGGCGACCATCGGGGACCCGGGCAACCGCGCCACGAACGACGACGAGGTGTTCAAGTTCTTTGGAAACCAGCACCTCGGCGCGGTGGACTACACCTACCGGATCTCAACCACCGAGGTCACCGTCGGGCAGTACTTCGAGTTTGTTGAGGCCTACCTCCCCTACTACGAAGCCAACACCGGCAACATCTTCGGATCCTCCGATTTCACTGGTGGGCTCATCCGCACTGCATCCGGGCATGCGCACATCCGCGACGGGATCTCCGAGAACCGCGCCGCGGAGATGAGCTGGGAATACGCCGCCCGCTACGTCAACTGGCTCCACAACGGCAAAGCCACCAACGAAGCCGCGTTCGAGACAGGGGTGTACGACACGTCCACCTTCACCCAGAACGACGACGGCTCGTGGAACCACCAGCTCACCCACAACCCGGGCGCGTCCTTCTGGATCCCGACACGCGATGAAATGACAAAGGCGGCCTATTGGGATCCCAGCAAGAACAATGGCGAGGGGGGCTACTGGCTCTTCCCCGGATCCTCGGACGACGAGCTCATCCCCGGGCTCGAACGCAACGCGGGGGACCGAGATAGCTACCCGCTCGATGTCGGATCCTTCCCCGACATCCAGAGCCCGTGGGGGCTCCTCGATGTCGCCGGCGGCGTGAGCGAATGGTTGGAAACGATCGACACGGGTCCCTTTGTTCGATTCGCTCACGGCTCGGACTGGTCCGACATCACCTACGGGGATCTTCTGCCGCTGGACACAATCGGATACGGAACGCCATCCGGCGCGACGAATGGATCGTTCGGTCTGAGACTCGCGTCTGTGCCAGCACCCGGAACCCTCGCCATCATTGGACTCACAACCGCTCTTGCCATCAGGAGAAGACGATGAACGCGCCCCGATCGACAATCGCCGCCCTCGCCCTCGGCGCGTCAATCGCCTCCGCGGATATCCCCCCGGACTACGGCTTCGACTGGGCCGTCATTGGGGACCCGGGAAACCGGGGCACCAACGACGACGAGCTGGGGTTCGCGACTCCCAACAACCACTACGGGGCCGTCGATTACACGTACCGGATGGCCACCACCGAGGTCACCGTCGCCCAGTACTTCGAGTTCGTCGAGGCGTATCTCCCCTACTACGAAGCCAACACGGGCAACATCTTCGGCCATTCCGACTTCACCGGGGGCGATATCCGCACTGCTTCGGGTCAAGCGTCCATCCGAGAAGGGGTCAATCCCGACAAACCCATCGACATGGGCTGGGAATACGCCGCCCGATTCGTGAACTGGCTCCACAACGGGAAAGCGACGAACGAGGAAGCTTTCGAGACGGGGGTGTACGACACGTCCACCTTCACCCAGAACGACGACGGCTCGTGGAACCACCAGGTCACCCACAACCCCAACGCGACCTTCTGGCTCCCGACGCGCGACGAATGGACCAAGGCGGCGTACTGGGACCCCGAACTCAACGATGGCGAAGGGGGGTATCACATGTACCCCAACTCGTCGAGCGAGCAGTCGCTCCCCGAGACCGAACGCAACGCCGGAGACAGCGACGACGGATTCCCCATGAGTGTGGGGTCGTTCCCCGACACGCAGAGCCCGTGGGGGATCCTCGACATGGAGGGCGGCGTCTCCGAATGGGGCAGCGAGGCCTTCGGGGAGTCTCAGCACATCCGCTACATCATGGGGTCGCCATGGTATAACGATGACTACGGCGAACTCATCCATATCGACCAGGTAGCTCGCACTGGTGCGAACAGTTTGTTCTTCACAAATGGCGGGATCAGACTGGTTTCCATTGTTCCATCACCTTCGTCGAGCGTCGTGCTTGCTGTCGGCGTGTTGGCGAACAGGAGGAGGCGAGTGGGGTGAGGGGGAGAGGGATCTGGGGTTGGGGTGTTTGGTCCTGGACTTGTTGCGCAGCGCCATGTCATTGGGTACCGGGCAACTTGTTCATGGCCCTGCTGCGCAGCACCATGGCACCGGGCACCGAAGATGTTGGTGTTTGGGGATTCGCGCGGATCAGGATACGGCGCGGTTGTCGTTGGGGTGGTTCTGGTTCGGGACCCGGATGGTGGCGCGGGGGCCTTTGGGTCCCGGGATGATGCGCGCGGCGACGGCGGGTTCGCTGAGGAGGGTGGTGACGAGGGGTTTGAGTTCGAGCTGCGCGGCGGGGCCTTTGCCCGGGGCGGAGCGCATGGCTTGATCGACGTCGATGGCGCCGAGGGCTTTGGATTTGGTTTCGATGAGGCAGCCCTTGATGCGCGCGCCGGTTTTGAGGTCGAGGGATTGGGCGCGGACGCCGCCTTCGAGTTCGGCGGTGGGTGCGATGGTGGCGCGGCCTCCGGCGATGCACATGGCGCGGACGCGGCCTTCGATGATGAGGTCGCCGGAGCAGATGATGAGGTTGGCGAGGACCTGGGCGCGTTCACCGATGTGGACGGAGCCCGTGGTCTGGATGGAGGTTCCCCAGTGCCCGGTCTCGATGTGGTGGTCGAGGAAGTGGAGTTGTCTGGCGCAGTGGGGGCACGACCCGGTTTCGGCGAGGGTGTTTTGTTCTGAGTGTTTGGCGCATCGGTAGCAGACGACTTCGCGCTTGGGGGGTGGGGTGGCGCGTGGCGCGGCTCGGTCGCGCATGAGGAAGCGGGGTGGACGGAAGAAGGAGGCCATATGGAAGTGGCCGGCCCGGCGTGAGTGCCATGACCGGCCAGGGATGGGTGGTCTGGTGGGCGTTTCCGCCCTTGTTTTGTGGCGTGATTGGTGTTACGCGACTTCGTGGGTCTGGTTGGCCCAGGGGGGGGTGAGCTCGACGTGGGTCGCGATGTTGCGCTTGGGTTCGGTGGTGGTGTTTGCCTGGGGGCGGGACATGTTGGTGTTGTTGGGGGTCCCGGTCATGTCTTGGGCGTGGGGGCCGACGTTGCAGTGGCCGACGAAGGAGGCGCCTTCGGCGACGACGAGGGTTCCGGCGGTGAGGTCGCCCTGGACTCGTGCGTTGGCGGTGAGGGTGAGTTGGTCGTGCGCGGTGATGGGGCCGGAGACTTGGCCGTCCACGATGACGCGGTTGGCTTCGACGGCGGCGTTGCAGTTGGCGCCGTTTCCGATCTGGACTTCGCCTTGTGCGGCGATTTTGCCTTCGAAGTTGCCCAGGATGCGTGCGGACTTTTCGAAGAACATCTCACCCTTGATGGTGGTGTCGGGTCCGATGACGGTCATCTCGGGCGCGTGGGTGTTGGTGGGGGTTTGCGGCGGTTGGTTGTTGGACATGGTGATGCTCCCGATCACTGCTCTGGGGGTTTCGGTGCGCGGTTGTTGCGCGAGCACGGAGATTGCCGCGGGCCCATCCCGTGGTGTTGTGCTGCGCGGTGCGCGGTTTTGGGTTGTGTTGGTGGCTCCGCCCGTGTGTCGCCTTCCTGGCGTTGATGGGGTACATCGGCGGAGTGCGGGTTGTGACTGAAGTATGGGTTGTGCGGATTGGGCGAAATTTGTGGGTTTTGTGGGTTGGGAAAGATGTTTGGGAGGAGGGGGCGTTTCTGGTAGACTGGGGGTCTTGAGGGTCTCCCAAATACTGAACGGGGATACATATGGGACAGATGATGAAGATCGGGGGCGTCGTATTGGCGGTGGTGATGGTGTGGGCTTCGGGTGTGGCTCGGGCGCAGTCGTTCAATATCGAGTGGGGGAGCGCGGGGAGTGCGCCCTCGTCGTCGTACGGGGCGCGGGGGGTTGCTGGGGTGTGGAACACGCTCGACTCGATGCCCAACTTCGAGCGGTTCTCGCTCGTGGGGCTCGATGGGGCGCCGATCGGCGCGACGATCATGAACATCGGGTTCGATGCGGTGGAGGGGGCGGATATCCCGGGGACATCGGGGGACGATGAGGCGATGCTGGACGATTGTCTGGTGTCGTACAACGACCCGATCGATGGGTGTTTGTTTATCGACAACATGGAGCCCGGGACGTATCGGGTGGTGATGTATGGGCTTGCGCCGGATGATGCGGGGTTGTTGTCTCGATTGCGGATCGATCAGAACTCGGAGGACCCGGTGCATGTCGGGGGGGCGTGGTCGGGGGCGCACGAGCTGGGTGTGACGTATATGGAGCAGCTCGCGTTTGTGGGCGCGGACGGGAATCTGGATGTGCACTCGGGGCTTCAGGGCGCGAATGTTCGTTCGGTGCTGAACGCGATGCAGGTGGTGGCGGAGGCCGACGATTGCATGGCGGATCTGGACGGGAGCGGGGATCTGGATTTCTTCGATCTGTCGGCGCTGCTCAACGGCGAGGTGGATTACAACGGGGATACGTCGTTTGATTTCTTTGATATCAGTTCGTATCTGATGGATTACTCGGCGGGGTGTCCGTAAGGGCTGGTTCTTGATGAGGTTGTGGATATGGAGCACGCGCCTTCGGGCGCATTTTTTTTAAGTGTTGAGGGATTGTTTGGTTGGGGGTGGTGGGTGTGGTAGATTGGGGGTGCTCGGTGTGAGCGTTTGTCCGTCTCGTGGGCGAACACAGGAGGGTGTGCGATGAGAACGTCGGCGATGGTTCTTGGGGTTGTCGGTCTCGCGTTGGGTGTTGAGTGTGCTTGGGGGATGGGCGGGTTTCCTGGGGCGAGGACGGCGCTGGTGGGGGATCAGAGGGAGGATGAGCGTACGTTTGATCAGGGGGATGTTGACGGTGATGGAGATCTGGATGTGGTGGTCACGGTCTTCCGGGTGGAGGGTGATCTGACTCGGCGCTCATTGATCTTGCTCAGGAATGACGGGAACGGTGTATTCGAGACGGAGTCGTGGGTGACCGATGGGGAGCGGCCTGGGCCAGTGAAGCTTGGGGATGTGGACGGTGATGGGGATCTGGATGCGGTGATCGGTCAGACTGCTGTATCGACCTTGTGGGGCGAGGTGCGTTGGAATGATGGGTCGGGTGATTTTTCGACGTCGATGACGTTCGAGGGGGGTGGGCTTTCTTTTGCGCGGGGGCTCGATCTGGCGGATGCTGACGGTGATGGGGATCTGGACATGGTGGTGATGGCCCAGGGCTACAGGCTGTGGTACTTCGAGAACTCGGGGGACGGGTCGTTTGTCGATATGGGATGGCACCAGACGAACTTCGGTTCGGAGGGGGCCTTTTTCGGGGATGTCGATGGGGATGGTTTGATGGATATGGTCACGTTTTCCCCGGCCTTTCCTGGTGTGCCGGTCTTTCGAGGGATGGGGGATGGGGATTTCATGCCCGCGCAGCTTGTCGATGTTGATGAGGGGGCTTACAGCGGGGACTTAATCGATGTGGATGGGGATGGCGATCCTGATCTTGTGATGCGTTTGAGACAGTCTGAGATGATCGGGGTGATGTTGAATGATGGGGGTGGATCGTTCGGTGAACTGACGAAGTACGGGGTCCCGGATGAGCTGTTTTCTCAGGTCGAGTTGTCGGATCAGAATGGTGACGGCGTTCTCGATTTGATCTGCTCGTGGCGTGGCTTTGTGCAGGCTTATCCCGGTGTCGGAGACGGGACGTTTGGTGAGAGGACGGATCTCTTCTTCAGATCGAGTGTGGGGTCGGAGATCGGGGACTTCATCCCCGGGGACTTCGATGGGGACGGGCTAGAAGGGATGTTGGTGTACGACGATGACGTGATCGTTTCGATCGTGCAGAACTCGAGCAGCGGGTATGACGCTCCGGATTATTATTTGGTCGGTGATGACGAGCCGCTGGACTTGATGCTCGTCGATCTGGATGGAAACGGGAGTCCGGATCTTGTCGGCGCGACTCTGGCTCAAGGGCTCCCGGGGCTTCGAGTGATGCTCAACAACGGAGACGGGACGTTCGCTGGAGTTGAATCGTATGAGATCGCGGACCATTCCCTTCTCGTTCTGGAGGTCCAGGTCGGTGATCTGGACGGCGATGGGGATCCGGATGTGGTCGTGCTGATGGACTCTGATTGGGATGTGCCGAGTCGTGTGGTTGTGTATTTGAATGATGGTTCGGGTGGGTTGTTCGAACCTTCGGGGGCGTTGCTCACTGGAGATTTTGAGCATATGGCTGTCGGTGACATGAACGAGGATGGTGTTCTTGATCTTGTGCTTTCGAGGTATGTAACACGTCCTTGGGGTGCGGTTGAGTACTACACGTCGATTTATGCTGGGGATGGGGAGGGCGGGTATTCGTTCGTATCGGAGATTTCGCGGGATGAGCCGATCCGGTATGGGTTCCAGGTCGTGGATCTTGACGGGGACGGTCATCTTGATGTGGTGGGGAGCCGGTCCCATGAGCCTGTGTGGTACAGCTATGGGGACGGGCTCGGGGGGCTTGATCGTGCTGGGTTGCATCCGATCCCAACGTCCCAGGACTCATTGGTGGTGGTCGATCTTGATGGCGATGGTTTGAAGGATCTGGTTTCGCGCGGGTATGTTGCTTGGGGAGATCCGGCGGGAGGGTTCTATCCCGAACAGTTGATCGATAACCGGTTCGGTCCACAGACCCGGGTGGTTGATCTCGATGGGGATGGAGAACTGGATCTGGTATACCCGGGCTCCAGCAACTTTGGCGGGATTCGTGTAGCGCTCGGATCGGGTGTGGAGCGGACGTTTGATGTGCCTGAGCGGACGTGGTGGGTTGCCGATTCGCCCAGTTGGTTTGTGGCTGGTGATGTGGATGGAGACGGGCGGGGAGATCTGATCATGAGTCAGCGTGCCTTCCGATTTTTTGAGGGGCCGACGGTACTTGAAGCATCGGTCATGGTCTTTCAGAGTGAGGGTGATTTCTTCCCTCCGTGTCCGGCGGATTTGAACGGGGATCGGGATCTGGATTTCTTCGATCTGTCGGCGCTGCTGATGGGCGCGGTGGATTACAACGGGGATACGGCGTTCGATTTCTTTGATATCAGCGCGTATCTGACGGATTACTCGGAAGGGTGTCCGTAAGGGCTGATCTGGAGTTGGTTTGGGAGGGGTGTCGATCCGGGTGATCCGGGCTCCTTTGGGGGGTCGGGTCGCTCGGATTGTCCCAATTGTGCTGGGGATCGGGGTGGTTTGCCGATCTCGGGGAGATGGCCGCAAAGTCGAAATCGAAGCGATCGTCGCGCCCGTATCGGGTGAAGGATGGGTCTGAGGCGCCTTCGGAGGGGGTGGTGCTGGCGCGGAGGGTGGGGTGGTTGGTGCTGGGGGCGGTGTGGTTGTTTCTGGTGGTGGGGCTCGTGAGCTTCGATGGGGGCGATGCGCCGACTCATGCGGTGTACCCGGTGAACGAGACGACGGCGAACTGGACGGGGCCGATCGGGGCGCATGTCAGTTATGGTTTGCTGCGCGTGATGGGGCTTGGGATCGTGGTTCCGATGCTGTTCACGGGGGTGATGCTGGGGCTGAAGATCGCTGGTCGGCCGATGACGCAGCCCGGGGTGCGGGCGCTGGGGGCGCTGGTGCTGACGGCGTCGTTGTGCACGCTTTTGGGGGTGCTGG
>Ga0256829_1002519_pt1 | contig 13571 bp, 14 predicted proteins | sample 131447metaG_FD_185979 | JGI IMG/M metagenome (GOLD analysis project Ga0256829, IMG submission 185979) | Hydrothermal vent microbial communities from Lau Basin, Pacific Ocean - 131-447 | ecosystem: Environmental > Aquatic > Marine > Hydrothermal vents | place: Pacific Ocean: Lau Basin | collected...
AAATGAGTTCATTAAACCTCTGCCGGATGATTTGAGTGCATTTACCTTTCTCTTTGGTAAAAATATCTCTGCACAAAGACACAACAAAACGCAGCTTGAATTTATAGATGAGGAACTACAAAGTAGGGAAGTCCAGGTCATAAAACACCTAAAGTTGGTACAAGAGAGAGAAATAGAGCGTTTTATGGAAGATGCACGAATAGAAAAAGAGCTGCTCTTTAAAATTGGCGCACCCGTACTCTTTACAAGAAATGCATGGAACTACTTTAATGGTGAGCGCGGCATCGTCATTAATGCCGATGAGAGCTATATTTATGTGCAAAAGAGTGACGCTAAGGTGCTAAAACTCGAACGTGTCGCGCAGAGTAAAACGCAATGGAAGGAAAAAACCATTAAGGGGAAAAAAGAGATGGTGGAAGAGGAGCTTTTTACGCTCTATCAGTACCCTATAAAGCTTGCATTTGCCATTACCATTCATAAATCACAGGGAATGAGCATCGAAGATTTGATAATCGAGACAAACGAGATATTTGCCCCTTCACAGTTCTATGTGGCACTCTCTCGTTCAAGCAACCCTACAAGACTCACGCTCATTGCACCCAAAAAACAGTGGTATGCGTTGGCATTTGTAAATAAAAAGGCAATGGAATTTGTGGAGGCGGATAAAGCATGCTAAAGAGAGAAGAGAGTGGCGTACTCTTTATGCTTGCTTCGGCGCTTATTTCAGCACTCAATGGTGCCATCACAAAGATACTTGCAGACGATATTTCTGCTTTGGAAATTGTCTTTTTTAGAAATCTTTTTGGGATATTTCTCATTTTGTATGCACTTAAACATACACCTCCAAAGCTCATAGGCAGAAAGTTTCACTTACTCTTTTTACGAGGTTTTTTGGGGTTTAGTGCGATGATACTTTTCTTTTATACCATCACGGTCATTCCGCTTGGTGAAGCCATTACACTGAATAAAACCTCGCCCTTTTTTGTTACAATCTTGGCATTTTTTCTTTTAAAGGAGCGTTTGAGCAGGCGGGTACTCTTTGCGCTGCTTATCGGTTTTAGCGGTACGGTACTTATTACCAAACCTTTTGGTATGGATTTCTCCTATGCACACTTTTTGGGTGTACTTGGCGGTTTTTTTGCAGCAGCTGCATATACGACGATAAAGAAGATAAAAGATATATATGACTCACGGGTGATAGTCCTCTCTTTTGTGGGAGTAGGTGCATTTTTGCCAGCACTGCTTTTTCTTGTTGCCCCATTTGTGCAGGCACCTGCAGCGCTTGGTTTTTTATTTCCTGCGTTTGTGTTGCCTGAGGGCTTAAAAATATGGACGCTTATTGTACTCATGGGTCTCATTTCAACACTTTCACAATGGCTGCTCACCAAAGCCTACAGTGCGAAGAACCTGAGTGTTATCGGGGTGGTAAGTTACACAAACATACCCTTTGCCATCGGCTTTGGCTGGATGCTTGGAGATGCTTTTCCTGATATTATGAGCTTTGTAGGAATATCCTTAATTGTAACAGGTGGCGTGCTTGTGAGTAGAAAATGATGATGCTTAAGTATCATTGTTATATAATAAGATTTATTATTTAAGAAATGTAGGAGAGCAGCGCAGTGTCGCAGAGTCATAAGAATATAGAGATCTCTATTAACGACTTACCTGAATGTGTAGTGATATACAAGTATGTAGATGGAGATTTTATTTTTGTTGACTATAATGAACGGGCGAAAAATGCTGATGGACTCTCCCCTAGAATCATTGGAAAAAAGATTACAGAAATCTTTGATAAAGAGCTTGATGATGCACTTTTAGAGAAGCTGTTCTGCGTCTACTCTTTTGGTGAGACACAGAAACTTGAGATAAAACAGTATAAGAACGGCGGGGTGAAGTTTTGGCGTTTTTACACTATAAAAAAGTTGAAAAATGGTGAAATCATTCTCTTCTACCAAGATAAAAACCGCGAACTCATCAATAAACTCCATCATATTAAAGAACAGAACAAACACTTTAAAAATGCACTTGTAAAACTTGCCCAGATAGAGTCTGATAAGATAGAGAAAACCTATAAAAAAATACTCAAGATCGTCACCAACTCTTTGTCTGTGCAACGCTCCAGCATATGGCTTTATAAACAGGAAGAGGGGAAGATCGAGTGTGTCGGGCTCTATGCGAAAAAAGAGAAGAGGTTTACACAAGATACAAATATAGTCATAGATATTCCCAGAGAGTGCATTGAGAAATTTGAGGCAAAAATTCCTGTTTTACTCGATGGTAATGACAAAGAGAACTTGATATGTCAGGCATTTAAAAAATATATGAACCTCTCTCAGACCGCTTCTTTTTTACTGACTCCTTTACTAACCGACGGAGAGCTCATAGGAGTCATGGTCAATGCATCAAAGCGCTCTGCAAAGAGGTGGAGTAAAAATGAGATAGATTTTTCTGTTGCGGTTGCGAGCAGTATCTCTTTAAATATTGAGGTGCAAAAGCGTAAGGAGAGCGAGGCAAAGTTCAATAATATAGCAGAAGTGAGTCAAATAGGCTTTTTCATCTATAAAGAGTATTTTGTTTATGTGAACAAAGCCTTTGAAACGATGACAGGCTATACAGCGCAAGAGCTTTTACAACTGCATCCATGGGAGCTTGTTACCTATGAGAAGCGCCATGAGATAGAACGCATTGTGCATAGACGTTTGCGAGGAGAGAAGTTCTTTAATGCATACAGTGATATAGAGATTATTACAAAGAGTGGAGAGATCCGCCTGATGCGTCTTACTGTTGATACTACGATGGATGAGGGACACTATGCAGGTGCCGGCAGTGTTGTGGATATAACAGAAATAGTCAAACAAAAAGAGAAAGTATCGCTTCTTGCAAAAGCACTGGAGTACACAGACAAACTCGTGCTTATTACAAATGTGAGCGGGCAAATTGTGTATGTGAATGAATCATTTGTACGTCTCTCAGGCTACTCAAAAGAGGAGTTAGTTGGTTCAAAGCCGAGTATTTTAAAGTCTAACGTCAAAGATCAGGCTTTTTATAGAAAACTGTGGAACACTATTCTCTCAGGTGAAATGTACCATGACGTGATTGTTGACAAAAGCAAATGTGGTGAGGAGTTTTATATTGAGTTTAATATCGCGCCTATTTTTGGCAAAGAGAATAAAATTGAGCACTTTGTATTTACAGGAACAGATGTAAGTAACAGGGTCAAAATCGAGAATAAGTTGAAACAACTCGCAACCATTGACAGCTTGACGAAGATTTATAACAGGTATAAGATAAATGAGATAATTGAACATCAAATAGCACGCTCAAAGCGTTATGATGAGGTTTTCTCTCTTTTGATGTTCGATATAGACTACTTTAAAAAAGTTAACGATACCCATGGACACTATGTGGGTGATCTTGTCTTGAAGAAGTTAAGTGAGCTAATTTCTAGTAATATTCGAGAGGTAGACAGTTTTGGAAGATGGGGTGGTGAGGAGTTTATGTTACTGCTGCATAAAGCGACACAAACTGAAGCACTCTACATCGCTGAGAAGATCCGACGTCTTGTAGAGAACTACAGTATAGATAACCTCTATAAAATCACAATTAGCATTGGTGTTGCCAGTTTTCAAAAAAATGATACGAAAGAGTCTTTGCTTGAAAGGGTTGATCAGGCACTATATGAATCGAAGGAAAATGGCAGAAACAGGGTCTCTTTTAAATAATAATGTGATATTAAGTGATAAAATATACTAAATTTCCTATAAGTAGTGTATAATAGGCTTATGAAAAATCTTGTACAGCAAAGTAACCATGATGAGCATAAGAGAGTTTTGGAGTTTACGAAGTTGCTAGAGGTCTCTAATGTCGTTGTTTTTAGTTGTGTAATCGATAATGAGTGCAGGCTCGATTATATTACTGAGAACATTTCACAATTTGGATATCCGAGTCAAGATTTTTTAGAACATAAAATCCACTACAAGTCGATGATACATGATGCGGATGTTGATGAATTTTTAGAGACATTAGAGGAAAACATTCAAAGTCAAAGCGATAGATTTAGCTCCTTGCATCGTATTATTACTGCTGATGGGAAAGTGAGGTGGATAGATGTCAAGTTCCTGATAGAACGTAATGAGAAGCAAGAGGCAAAGAGTCTTTATGGAACGATTCATGACGTTAGTGAGATTATTGAAAAAGAGAATAAAGTAAAACTTCTTGCACAAGCACTTGAACAGAGTGACAGTATGGTTTTCATTACTGATAACAATGGCATTATCAGCTATGTCAATGATTCTCTTGTGCGGCATACGGGATACACAAGAGAAGAACTTCTTGGTGTGAAGACAAGCATATTTAAATCCGGAAAGCACGATAAAGAGTTCTATCAGCATTTATGGAAAACCATCTTAGCGGGAGAGAACTACAACAATATTATCACCAACAAGAAAAAAGATGGTGAAATATATTATGTGGATACAAGTATTACTCCTATCGATGATACATATACAAAGACAAAGAATTTCGTTGTAAGTGCAAAAGATGTTACGATTCAGATGAAGCTTGAACAAAAACTAGAAAACCTTGCAACGACAGATAGTTTGACACGTGTCTATAATCGCTACAAAATTAATGCAGAGATAGACCTGCATATTGCACGTGCGAAACGCAGTAATACACCTTTTGCGCTTTTGATGTTCGATATTGACCATTTTAAGGTGATTAATGATAAATATGGACACTATGTAGGGGATGTTGTTTTAAAGGATTTGACGAAGATTGTTGAAAATAATATCCGTCAAGTGGACTCTTTTGGACGTTGGGGAGGCGAAGAGTTTATGCTTGTCCTTGACAATGCAAATAAAGAGGAAGCTATGCAGGTTGCAGAGAAGATTCGTAGAGTCGTTGCAAAGACACCAATGTCAGGACACTACAATATCACAATTAGTATTGGCGTGAGTCAATACAGAATTTCAGAACAGAAATCGACACTTTTAGAACGTGTGGATCAGGCACTCTATGAAGCAAAAGAGGGAGGACGTGATAAAGTTGTGTATAGATAAAATAAAGATATTTGTAGTGGGATTTATATTTGTAGCTGCGTTTAATGGGTGTGCATCACATCAAGATAAAGCTTACTATGACAGAGCGAACAAAGCGAGTGAAAAAGCTTTGAATAAGTTAGACAGAGAGTAATCTCTCTGCCCTTTTTAAAAAGAGCTTCTTAAAGCTCTGATTCGTGTTTTGCCAAGTATTCAGCAACACCTTCAGCGTCTGCTTTCATACCTTCGTCACCTTTTTGCCAACCAGCAGGACAAACTTCACCGAACTCATCAGTAAATTGTTGTGCATCGATCATTCTTAACATCTCATCAACGTTACGTCCAAGTGGAAGGTCATTTACCACTGCATGACGAACAACACCGTTGTTGTCAATTAAAAATGAACCACGAAGTGCTACAGCATCGTTTAAAAGTACATCGTAATCACGTGCGATGTTTTTTGTAAGGTCAGCTACAAGTGGGAAGTTGATACGACCGATTCCACCTTTTTCAACTGGAGTCTCTCTCCATGCGAAGTGTGAGAATTGTGAATCAACAGAAACACCTACAACATTTACACCACGTTTTTGGAACTCATCGTATCTGTGAGAGAATGCAATGATCTCAGATGGGCAAACAAAAGTAAAGTCTAGTGGGTAAAAGAATACAACTGTACCTTTTTCACCGAAGTTTTCACTTAATTTGAAATCTTCAACGATTGAACCGTCTGCTAAAACTGCAGTAGCTGTAAAATCCGGAGCTGGGTTTGTAACTAACATATATATGTCCTTGTATATTAAATTTGTGAGATGATTTTATCAAAATAATATTAACAACACTCTAAGTCCATACAAAAAGTTCAAAGATAAAGAAAGTTTTTAGCTTTATGGACACAATAAAGATTAATCTATTTTAGATATAATTTCGACGATTTATGGAGCAAGACTCTATACTTCAATAAGGAAAATCGATGACGAAAGAGTATATATTTACTTCAGAGTCTGTAACAGAAGGGCATCCTGATAAGATGGCAGATCAGATCAGTGATGCAATTCTGGATTATATTATTGAAAATGATAAAAATGCGAGAGTAGCGTGTGAGACTCTTGTATCTAATGGTTTTTGTGTAATTGCAGGCGAACTGAAGACTACGGCGTATGCGCCAATGCAAGAGATTGCAAGAGAAGTTATCCAAAGTATCGGATATACAGATGCAACTTACGGATTTGACTATCGTTCTGCGGCAGTTTTAAATGGAATAGGCGAACAGTCTCCTGATATCAATCAGGGAGTCGATCAGGCCGGAGGTGAAACCGGTGCAGGTGATCAGGGCTTGATGTTTGGGTACGCATGCCGTGAAACGGATGTGCTAATGCCACTTCCTATTCACTTGGCACATCGCCTTACGCAGCGTTTGGCTGAGGTAAGAAAAGAGGGTATCATCCCTTACCTGCGTCCTGATGGTAAAGCACAAATAAGTGTGAAATATGTAGGTGATAAGCCTGTGAGTGTTGATACGGTTGTAATTTCGACACAGCACCATGAAGGAATCGCGCAAGAACAGATCCATAAAGATGTCATAGAAGAGGTTATACGCAAAGTAATTTCTGCAGATATGATGGATGACAATACTGTTTTTCATATAAACCCTACAGGTAAGTTTGTAATAGGCGGACCACAAGGTGATGCAGGACTTACCGGACGTAAAATCATTGTTGACACATACGGTGGAAGTTGTCCTCACGGTGGTGGGGCATTCTCCGGAAAAGATCCGACCAAGGTTGACAGAAGTGCAGCATATGCAGCTCGTTGGGTTGCTAAAAATCTTGTGGCTTCAGGGGCATGTGATAGAGCTACTATTCAAGTAGCCTATGCAATAGGTGTTGTCCAACCTGTATCTATAATGGTAGATACACATGGAACAGGTAAGGTAGAAGAAGCAAAAATAGAGAGTTGTGTTAAAGAGATATTTGACCTTTCTCCGGCAGGAATTATCAAGTCGCTTGACCTTTTGAAACCTATATATAGAAAAACTGCATCATATGGTCACTTTGGCCGTGAAGAGGCAGGATTTACTTGGGAAAGAACAGATAAAGTTGACGAAATAAAGGCCTATTTAGGCCTCTAAGGTTTGTCTCAAATGTAACTAAAAGCTACAGATTTTAGATAACTAAAGATCTTTTAGCTATATTTAAAATTCTAAAGTGTATAGTTACTCTTACTAAAAATTAGGAGAAGATAATGGCAGTAGTTATTAATGATACATGTATTAACTGTGGCGCTTGTATTGATGAGTGTCCTGTAGAAGCAATTGTTGACGAAGATGATAATCCAACAGGTGAAGAGATATATTATGTATATCCAGACAAATGTGTAGAGTGTGTTGGTCACCACGATGAACCAGCATGTGCAACTGCATGTCCAACTGAGGGTTGTATTACTTGGGATGCTATTGGTGATTCTCCAGAGCATCGTGAAGATATTACTGAAGAACAACGCTCTAGTCATGAGCCGGTTGTAGAGTAAGCTTTACTCACAACACGAGGCAGGGTACTCTTTGTGCTCTGCTCTACTTTTCTACGTTTAATTCCTCCAAACTTTGCTCAATTTTATTATTTAAACTAAAAAAAATTATTTTTCAGGTATAATTCCACTCTAATTTTATATTTTCAGAGGAGATTTGATGGAACGTACACTATCAATAATCAAGCCAGATGCAGTTGCAAAAGGTGTTATAGGCAAAATTTTAGACCGTTTTGAAAGCAATGGTCTTCGTATCGCTGCTACTAAAAAACTTCAATTATCACGTGCTGATGCAGAAGCATTTTATGCAGTACATGCTGAGAGACCTTTTTTCAACGATCTTGTTGATTTTATGATCAGCGGACCTGTTGTTGTTACAGTTTTAGAGGGTGAAAATGCAATGCAAAAAAACCGTGATCTCATGGGTGCAACAAACCCTAAAGAGGCTGAAGCTGGTACAATCCGTGCAGATTTCGCTGAAAATATAGATGCAAACGCAGTTCATGGAAGTGATTCTCTTGAGAACGCAGCAAATGAAATTGCATTCTTTTTCTCTCAAAGAGAGATCTCATAAGTTTAATGAAAAATAAATTTTCACTTTTCTTGGGATAGTTCTATGAAGATTATGCTAAGAAAAGTAACATCTACACCATTGGATTTTTCTATAAAACCTAATGAGATAAGCTTTAAAGGTTATTTTGAGTATCATAAGGGAAAGCTGATTTTGCTTAATGCAAATATTGAAGGCCCTTTACATACGCAGTGTGATAGATGTGGAGATGAATTTTGCATGAACTTGAATGAAAAAGTAGAGTTTTTCATAAGTGATGGAATTTACGAAGATGAAGAGGGCATCGAACTTGATGTTGTCGAATCATTTGATGGGCAGATAGACGTTGAAGAGTTGTTACACTCAGAGATAGAGCTCATCAAAAGCGATTACCACTCTTGTGATAATTGTAAATAAAAGAAGTTCGTAACTTCTTTATCTGCCTTGCATAAGCAAGGCAAGCTTTAGTGACCCAAGCGGTCTTAGCGTAGATGGCGGAATTACTTCCGACATCGTTTAGATAAATGGAAGGGTTCCCTTTCATTTTATAAAATAAAATTAAAGGAAATAAATTATGGCAGTACCTAAGAGAAGAGTATCTCATTCACGTTCAGCGAAAAGAAGAACTCACTACAAAATTTCATTAGCTCGTCCGGTTAAAGATAAAGACGGAACTTATAGATTACCACATCATATCAACCCGACTACTGGTGAGTATAAATAATTAATGGTTAAGATAGCCGTTGATGCAATGGGTGGGGACTTTGGTCCCGAACCAATTGTAAAGGGATGTGTTAAAGCACTTGCAAAACGTCAGTTTGAGCCTATCCTTGTAGGAAAAAAATCAGAAATTTTACCTCTGTTACCAAAACGTTATAGAGATAAGATTTTAATTGTCGAATGCGATGATGTTATATCTATGAGCGATGCTGCAACAGATGCGGTGAAGCGAAAAGATAGCAGCATATACCGAGCAATTGACCTTGTCAGAAATGGTGAAGCAGATGGTGTGGTCTCAGCGGGGCACAGTGGTGCTACCATGACGCTTGCTACCTTGCGCCTTGGTCGTCTCAAAGGTGTTTCAAGACCTGCTCTTGTAACGCTGATGCCTACAAAGATGAACCGCCGTTCAGTACTTCTTGATGTTGGTGCGAATGTTGACTCAAAGCCTGTGCACTTAGCAGAATTTGCTGTAATGGGGGGATGCTATGCGGAGGATGTTCTTGATATAAAAGAGCCTTCAATAGGTCTTTTGGCAAATGGAGAGGAGTCTTCAAAAGGAAATGAAGTTACGAAGGCTGCGTTTAAACTTTTGGAAGGTTACAGAGGCTTTAAAGGAAATGTTGAGGGTGGTGATATCTTTAACGGTTCGTGCGATGTCATTACCTGTGATGGTTTTGTCGGAAATTTAGTGCTTAAAACAAGTGAGGGTGTCGCCTCGACTATTTCAGGACTCTTGAAAGATTACATTAAAAAATCACCTATTCGAATTACAGGTGCTCTTTTGATGCGTAAAGTGTTTAAATTACTCAAAAAAGAGATTGATTATGCCGAGGTTGGTGGTGCTCCACTTATTGGTATTAAAGGCTGTGCGATTGTAAGTCATGGTAAAAGTAATGCTCGTGCCATTGAAAATGCAATTTATCAAGCGATACGCTATGTAGATACAGGTGTGAACAAGCATATTGTGACACGCTTAGAAGAGTTAAAACAAAAGGATTCATAAATGGCTTATGCAGCTTTTAGATCGATTGGTGCTTATGTACCTGAGAAAATATTGACAAATGACGATCTCTCAAAAATGGTTGATACATCGGATGAGTGGATTACGAAAAGAACAGGTATAAAAGAGCGTCATATTGCTGCTGAGAATGAATTCACGAGTGATCTTGGTGTAAAAGCTGCACAAAAAGCACTTGATAGAAGTGGAGTAGCTTTAGAAGATATTGATCTGGTTGTTACTGCAACGATTTCACCTGATTACTTCTGTATGCCTTCAACTGCAACAGTTATTGCAAATAAGCTTGGAATCAAAGGTGCCACTGCGTTTGACATCACTGCAGCATGTACAGGGTTTATTTATGCACTTTCTGTAGCAAAGGCTTTTGTAGAGTCTGGAATGAAAAAGAATGTTCTCGTAGTAGGTGCTGAAAAGCTCTCTGCAATTACAGACTATACAGATAGAGGAACTTGTATTTTATTTGGTGATGGTGCCGGTTCTGCTGTGATTTCAGCTACAGAGAATAAAGATGAAGCAATCGTCGATATTCATACCGGTGCAGATGGAGAGTATGCAGACCTGCTTATGACTCCAAACGGTGGGACAGGTTCAGCACATGATTCTTTAGATGCTGAGGCTGGGACATGTTATATGCAGATGAAAGGAAATGAAACTTTTAAAGTTGCTGTACGTACTTTGACACAGGATGTTAAAGAGATTTTAGAAGCAAATAACATAAAAAGTGAAGATATCAAACACTTTATCCCTCATCAAGCAAACTTGCGTATTATAAAAGCTGTCGGTGATGCACTCAAAATGAGAGAAGATCAGGTTGCTCTTACTGTCCATAAATATGGAAACACCTCAGGAGCTTCTATTCCAATGGCTATAAATGATCTGTATGAGTCTGGTGAATTAAAAGCAGGTGAAATGATGCTTCTTGACGCTTTTGGTGGTGGGTTGACTTGGGGTAGTGCACTTATTCCTTTTTCTCCTGTAAAATAATTAATTTATCTTTTCATTGAGCTTGGAAAAGAGCTGAGTGTAAAAGAGTTCTTCACTTGGGAGGTTCAAATTGGCCTCTCGCATTTTTTCTCCCCACATCGGATTTGGAAAGTAACTGTCCTCTGTATATCTTGCCATAATATGAATATGCACACGGGGAAGCATATTTGCAAATGATGCCATATTGATCTTATCAGGTTTGTAATATTTTCTCATCTCCTCCTCAACAATATAATAGAGTTCAAAGAGTTCTAAACGCAATGCTTTAGGCATATCAGTAAGTTCTTTGTATGGATGTTTCGTAAAAATCTTCAGCCATGGAATTTCACTGTTTTCTTTTTCTATATAGAAGTGTGTATTTTCATATATGATTAGATTTTGCATAGTATTTCTCATTTTGGAATTTATATGAGTTGATTATAGCAAAATATTATAGAGAGTGAGTTTTTTGTATATGGGATGCTCCAAAAGGAGCATAGAGGAAAAAAAGTAATTAGTCTCTATTTCTGTTACGGTTTGAAGAACTTTTATTACCTCTGTAACCACCACCGTCACGACTGTTACTACGGTTTCTATTAGCACCTGAACGGTTTCGGTTTCCACGGTATCCGCCGCCACGACCACCTCGACGATTGTCATTGCGTTTAGCAGCACGATCAAGAATCGCCACAAGTTTATCAGCTGGTATACCGATGTTGCTTGGTCCTTTGATATCTTGTTTGTCAAGGATCATAGAGATGAGTTTGAACATTATAGTCTCTTCATCAATGTCCTCTTTAAGCTGGTCGAGTACCTTATGTGCTTCATCATAGATATTTTGGTTTTCAATGTTTTTAACAATGTTGTCAATAGTCGTTTGACGGAGATCATTTTTACTTGGCACAAATGCATGCTCCATTGATGTTCCCACTTTTTTCTTAATGCGTTGGAGCTCTTTGAACTCTAATGGAGTTAAAAGTGTGATTGCCTTTCCTTTTGTACCTGCACGACCGGTTCTACCAATACGGTGTACATAGCTTTCAGGGTCAAATGGAATATGGTAGTTAAATACATGCGAGATGTTGTTTATATGAATACCACGTGCTGCGACATCTGTTGCAACTAAGACTTTGACAGAGTTGTTTTTAAAGCCTTTGATAACATTTTCACGTTGGCGTTGCTCCATATCTCCATGCAGTCCGTTTGCAAGGTAGCCTGCGTTTGAAAGTACATTTGAGAGTCTATCCACTTCTGATTTTGTTCTACAGAATACTACTGATTTTTTGGTATCTTCAGAGTCCATAAGACGGATGATGGCATCGTCACGCTCATGCTCATCAATCACATAGTAAAGTTGCTCAATGTCTGTATTTGTCGTTTCACCTTTGGTGATAGAGATAAACTCAGGCTCTTGTAAAATTCTTGAAGCAAGTGTTTTAATAGGCTGTGGCATAGTTGCTGAAAAGAGGAGTGTTTGACGATTTGTTGGAAGATATGAGAAGATTTCATTGATATCGTCTAAAAATCCCATATCGAGCATCTCATCTGCTTCATCAAGCACAACCATACTTGGTGCAAAGTCATTAAGCATACCGCGTTTAAGGATGTCAAGCATACGTCCCGGAGTTGCAACAACTACACTTGCTCCACGGCTAATAAGATCAAGTTGGCGTTTATATGAGCTTCCACCATACACCGTAACTGTTTTTACACCAAGATTTCTTCCATATTTGAAGATCTCATCACTTACTTGAGTAGCGAGTTCACGAGTCGGTGTGATAACTAAAAGCTCAACGCTTCCGTCAAGTTTCATGTTGTTGAGTGCCGGAAGACTAAACGCAGCAGTTTTTCCTGTACCTGTGTGCGCTTGACCCACCATGTCACGGCCTGCAAGGACTACAGGAATAGCCTGTGCCTGAATCGGTGAAGGTGCAGTAAAACCTGCGAATTTTATACTTTTAAGTAGTTCTGGTTTCAGTCCGAGCGAGTCGAATGTAATGAGTGGTTCTTCAGTAGTTTGTGTCTCGTGTGTTTGTGCGTTTTCTTGCATCAATATCCTTTAAATTGGCTTTTTGCCTTGGTATATATAAGGAGATGACACAAGTTTCACTAAAATTCAAATCTTCAAGTCTATCCAGGGCATCTTCCCCTTAAAATATTTATCGAATTATAGCGAAGTTTATCTAAGTTCTAATTAAAATTATAAATGTTCTTTATTAGCCTAATTTATAATGTTACAATATAATAAGAAAAAAATGAGGATTTATGTGATGGATGAAAGGTATATGCTTTACTTGGCGGTGACAGCACTCTTTTTAGGTTTTGTTTTTCTTTTGCTGTATCTCAAAGAGCGTAGTGAAAAAAAGAGTTTACTTGATGAACTTACTGCGTTTGAGGAGCTGCAGCAGGAGTATAAAACGCTTGAAATAGACTACGCAGTGCTCAACACCCGTTATGAAAATGAGATACACTACTCAAAAGAGAAGATAGCTATGCTTGAAAATGCAAAAGCAGAACTCTCACGTGAGTTTAAAAATCTCTCAAATAGAATCTTTGAAGAGAAGTCAAAAGAGTTTGGTGAGCTGAACAAAGAGCAGATGGAGCTTCTTTTGCGACCTTTTCGAGAACAGGTGCAAAACTTCTCCAAGCAGTCACGGGAGCAGTTTGAAGTAGACATCAAAGAGCGTTATCTGCTGAAAGATGAACTACTGCGTTTGCAGAAGATGAACGAACAGCTCTCCCAAGAGGCACTCAA
>Ga0256829_1002520_pt1 | contig 13570 bp, 17 predicted proteins | sample 131447metaG_FD_185979 | JGI IMG/M metagenome (GOLD analysis project Ga0256829, IMG submission 185979) | Hydrothermal vent microbial communities from Lau Basin, Pacific Ocean - 131-447 | ecosystem: Environmental > Aquatic > Marine > Hydrothermal vents | place: Pacific Ocean: Lau Basin | collected...
ACTGCGCGCACGCGCTAGAAAGATAGCCTCTATCATTACGAGTTACTTTAATCATTAATAGAAGAAGCAGGGTAGGGCAATAGAGTATCAAAAAAGTAATCTATTGTCTTAAAGTAGAAAATATTTTATATCTCTTTTAAATAATTTATTCAAAAAATTTACATCTCCTCAATATGGGAAATAGTGTAAAAACGAAGTCATTTAATACTTTTCTATTCCTTTGTAGGAAAAAAACAGTAAGGGTGTTAAAGTACTTCGTATCTACTATTAATGTTGATTTTTAGCTTTTTCACACCCCACCTCAATACGGAGTGTTTCGATCTGCTGTAACAGCTGGTTAATCTTTGTTAAAATATGCGTATCTTTTTCTAAAAGATGAGGCAGTTTTTTCTTATGATATAAAAAGAGCTTGATAATTTCATTCTCCTCTTTTGAGAGACATCTTATCAGATTTTCACTCTCTTTATAGAGGCTTGTTAATTTATTCTCAATCTCAAGATGTTTAAGATAAATTTCTGAAAAACTACCTTCTGTAACCATCTCTTTTGTGAAATGTGGAATAGGAAGTTTTGCTAGTAGCTTTGTGGAGATAAGTCGTCTACTGAATTTTCTCTCTGGGGAGTGTACATGTTTGGGAAGAATATAATTCTGTACATAGTCAATTGAGAGATATGCCTGTATAAGAAGTGCAAACTCTTTAGGAGTATCTTTTAACATCTCTATACGAATAACACTTGCATTTGTGACAAGAGGATAAGGGTAATCACTACCTACACGCGCGACTTTTATATTATGAGCTGCCCTATAGGGTATTAAAAGGTCATTCTCCTTTAGAGTGTATTTATTTATAAAATAGTTATTGGCTCCACCAAGCTTTTTATCTTTACATCTCTCAATAGTAATGACCCCATGTTCATCTATATCTCTAAGACCAACCTCATAATATTTTGCATTTTCATCAAATTTGTTTTTATCTCCACTGCGTACACTTGGAGAGAGTGAAATGTTTTTGACAAGTTTTTTTAAAGTTGTAATTTGTATCTGTGGGAAATTTTTACCCAGTTTTTCTAAAAGATACTCTCTTTCAATCTGTTCTTCTTGAGGTGTCACTTCCAAATAGTAACCTTTATTTTTCTATTTTTGTGCATTGCATAGCAGGAGCAGAGAATTTATCACTACTAGCTATAAAAACAATACAGTGCATAATAGGTTTTACTTTTGTATTGAACTCATAAACCCTTGGATTAATTCCTGCAGTGTCTACAGTATAAGAAGCTTGAGGCTTAATCTGTTTCATTGTCATTCCTGAGACCATAGAGAACATTCCCGCATGTAAAGAAGAGACAAATATCCCCATCATTATTAAATATCCAATTACTTTTTGCATCTTATTTTCCATTATTTTTACAAAATTATACACTAAGTGCAAATCTCTCTTTTAAAATATTTGCACTTTTGTAGATAATTTGATACACTTATGAATATATGCCGAATGAAAAAAGGCATATATTTAAACATGGCCCTTTGTTAAAAATACAAAGATGTCATAAAAAAAGATTAAAATAAGAAAAAGGAGAAAAAATCATGATGAAATTTTTGGAATTTGGCCTTGTAAAAGCGTCAATAATTGGAATCTTAACAACAGGGTTTGTGTATGCTTCTGTTCTCTCAAAAGGAAAAAGAGATAAGGTGCCAGATACCACAGTAGGTGTAAAACTCTTTTTTCTGTTTGTAGTGTTGTTTTTTATATCTCTTCCTTTTATAGACGCAGACAATTCTCAAACTACTGCAAAAGAGAATTTAATGCGTTTTACTAATGGTGCAAAGTTGATTTGTGAGGGAGAAGACTCTAATAAATACAGTGTAAGCAGTAAAAACGGCTGGAGTAGAGATAAAAACTATTTTCAAAAAGATTCACTTTTAATACGAGCAGATAGATGTGAGGAGGAGTAGATGCGAGATAATCCATTTTCAAACAGAAAAACAGTTTACTATGATGTAACTGATATGAACAATATTATAAAATATGAAGATTCAAATAGAGAAAAGCAACCCTTTTTTGAGATACCTTTACTTTTCATGTATAAGAATGAGATAACAGGCTCTTTTGCTAAATTTGAGCTTAAAGATGTTGATCCAAAGAGTACACCTTTAGAGGCAATAGAGATATTTATGCAAAGAGTGCTGAGTTTTGGCAAAGCAGATGCCAAACCGCTACCAAGTGAGCTTTTAGAAACCCTCACAGATGCAGAGATAGACCTCTTTGTGCTTGCATATATAAATAATCGCTATTATGAAAAAATAAGAGAGATGATATATATCCAAAAACAGAATGACTATTATCAAGACAGATTTGGTTTTACCTATTATGTAGTCGGTGTTGGAGTAAAAGATGCAGTACTATGGTTTGAGCAGAATAATGAGATGCTTACTTTGCATACTACTCCGGAACAATTGCAACATCCGGGAGGTAAACTCTATGTTACGCGAGATAACAGTGCAGAGCATAGAGTGAATATAGAGAACTTTTATGAGGAGTAAAAATTGAATAAAAGAACAATTAAAGAGTTAATGGCAGATATGAAATCAAATAGATCACAAATAGAGGCACCGCTTATGCAGTATATATATAACAATGAATCTACAAATGGTTCTATCAGATTTACTCTTGAGGGAGTAAAAGAGAGTATACCTTCTACTATAGCACTCGATATCTTTTTTGATAGAATCACTCAACCACAATACACACTTCCTCCATCTTTAATGGGAGAGTTAAAACAAGATGACTTTCATCTCTTTATAGATGCTACAGAAAATGCACACGCATTGGAAAAATTAGAGCGATGCATCTATGTGAAAAAAGAGCATGAAACCTATAGAGATGTAGAAGGATATATCTATGAGATTATACAAAAAAGTAAAAAGGAGGTTATTTTAGAGTGTACAGACGATGAAGAGAGTGTAAGATTCATAGTGGACAGTGATGATTTTATACTTAATCAAGATTCTCTGATGGGAGCGTTGAAATATGAATAGGAATAAGTTTTTAGATTGTAGAGTTTCTATAACACCATTAGGCAAATGTAAAATAATTGGTAAATTTATAAAAGGAGAAAGAGTTAATGATTGAAGAGTTTAAAAAAATGGTATTTGATATAAATGAGAGAATAGCACATATAGAGTTGTTGCCAAATAATGTTTCTGTTGTAGATATCCTATTTCTTATAGGTTTGTTTATTATATTAATAGTTATTTCAAGACGTAAAGAGTTTGCCGGGTTTAGACAATGGTTAGATAAAAAATTTGGCTGGCTGTTTTAATGCCGTTTCAATTTTAAAAAAATAGCTCATACGATAGGAGAAAAATAAAATGTTCGAATATATAAATACAGGTTCAATAGTTGTTGGTAGTGTTATATGTGCGATGCTTCTTCTCGGTGCTATATTAGCATCAGGAAAAGCTATCCATGAAAACAGAAAAACAAAAGCACCCTATTTCTTTCTCGGTTCGGCGGCACTTGTTGTAGCACTTACTATAGGTGATGGTATTGACACGAAAAATACCATTGAAAAAAATATAACACAGTTTCAAAATGGAGGTGAATTAAAATGTATAACATTTGCTGCAACCTATCTTGTAAGTAAAGAGACAGGATGGAAGCTGCATAAAGATGCCTTCACAAAAGACTCTATTTTACTGGATGCGCGTTCTTGTGAATAATCAGAGATGAGTGTTGGAAGTATTTGCAGTGACTGATTCAATGTGATACAATCACAGCAAAGAATTCGTATTTGTATTGATACGAACAAGTAAAAAACAAGACGAAGGAAAAAAATGATAGAAATAATAGTCGCAATACTCTTTGCATCAATTGTCTTTTATGTTGCGGAAAAAGATAATAAAAATGGAGATTTATATAAAATACTGCACCGTGAAAAAAAGCTGTAGAATTTTAAAGAGGATGAAAGATACCTACAATAAGAAGTATAAAAACAAGAATTAAGTCACAAATGATGATTTCTCAGAATAACTGCAATAGTTACTATCTCTTTAATAATAGAATCTATTTCAGGTAATTGAGCAGTATATACTAAATCTTTAAAATTGGATATGTAAAAATGTTTTAGTTGATTAAGAACACCAGCAGTATCTGTAAAAATTAGGGTGGAACATAAATCTGCAGTGGTCCAATTATTAGAGCTAAATTGATTGCTATCGTCAATACGAACTTTTTTCATCATATCTACAAAGTTAGATGAGTGTAAGAATTTTTGAATTTCTTCTTCTTGCATTAAAAAATAGATATCATAGAAATGTCTGATTTTCTCTTTTAATTGAGTTAGTTGTACATCGCTCTCAAAAGAAGCTCTTGCAATTGCACTGATTTTTTCACAAAAAGTGCGTTTATAACTAAGGACATTTACACGAAATGATTGCAAATTATACTCTTCTATTATTTCTGGTGCTTTGTCATATAAAAAATCAGAAATATATGTAGAAATAATTTTAGCTTCATAAGGATGTGGTTGTGCAAATGAGTTGAGTTCAATAATGATATTTTCTTGAGCATGACCAAAATCATTATCTTGAAGTTTAGAATAATTATGAACACTTTTTCTAAAAGATGAGCCTTTTGAAGTTTGAATATGGTGAGGTATTTCCACAAAATTTTCATCAACAATTGTAGTCTCAATTTGCTTTATCAGTTTTTTGATTTGATTAGAACCAAGACCATTTGAGATGACAGCAAGATCTATATCTTCTGAAAATCTTTCAATAATTTTATAGGCTTTTGAAAGAGAGGTACCACCTTTAAAAATTGCTATTTCAGAGTAGGGACTTTGTGAAAGTTTTTTTAATATATATGTAACCCAGTAATCTTTTTCAATATAAACAAAAGGCATATTCATCTCTTTTGCAGTGGCATTAATCAATTCAAAAAAGAGTGTTTCATTAGTATGTAGTGTCATTTAATATTCCAATATTTTTTTGAGTTTAAGGTGTTTTCATCTATGCCTATTTTAAATGTTGTAAATGGATTGAGTGTCTCTTTTAGCATAAAAGATTCTTGCCATAATTTAAACTCTTTTAGTATAGCACCTAGGAGTGCTCTTGTTCTTGGAGGATATTTTAGAGCATAGTGTGCTACTTTTTTTAGATTGGATTCTGATTCTTTTTTAAGAATATTTTTTATATAAAGTAAAGCATCATTTGGAGATGTGCCAGGTATCTTTTTAATATCTTTTAGTGCATCAAGTATTTGAATGAGATAAATATCTTCATCAGGAGCATCAACTTTTTTAGAAACAAATTTGAGTTTAATATTATCAATTTGTACTTGTCTATATGGTTTGGAAGAAGCAATAGTAATTACATTGGCAACCTGTGTTGTTAACCCAAGTTTTCTAAAACTATTAAGACCGGTCTCATAACTTATGTCAGGTACGTTTTTTAAATAACTTGATATTTTATCATTGTTGCTTGGTTCAATTTCTCCAAAACTTCTTTGTGCCGGTTTATAGAATTTCCCTTTGGATACTTTTTTAATAACACCTTCTTTGTAGAGTCTGGAGAGTTCAATTGCGACGGCGGATTTCTTTTTATTAGGAATATCATCATATGTAAAAAGTTTTGCAGGTTCTATATTTTCAATAAAATTCCGCGTTTCTTGTGCGACTGACATTGGTATCTCCTTTAAAAGCGTAAAAGTATTATAGCATATTATGAAATGTTTTATAGTAAAAAAACTTATATAATTAAGATTAAATTTATTTATGTAATTTATGATATAATATGAACTCTTACAAGTAATATATAGTTTTTTATAGACTTAAATATCTAATAACCTAATATGGTAAAAGAATATTTTAATTAATATGTATTTTAACTTAAAGATAACTTAACAGTATAAGAGTTATTTAACTCTTTTTAATATTATATAATTAATATTATCTATATTATTTTATGTTAATATTTATATAATTATTTATTGATAAATATTATCAATAAATTTCTTAAACAATAAAAGGATATATCATATCTATGAAGCTTAAATTTGACAGAGTAAATCTTAAAAATCTGATTAGGTTAACAGATCGTTATTTAAATTTTGATTCCGTTTATAGTAATATTGATATCAATATTTTACCTGAATTTTCAGACAAAATAATTGAACTTTGTGAAACAATACCAATTGTTATTTTTACAAAAGATAGCACATATTTGAATAATGAATCCTCATCTATTGTTGAAGTTTTTAAAGATATATTTATTCAAACAAGTTTAGAAATTGAGTATATTTTAAACATTGAACATTTGATAATTTTAATTAATTTATATAAAAAAAATCAAGAACTTCAAGATTTGCAAGTAACCATTTTATTTATAAATCTTGGCACACAAGATATAAATTATAATCAATTATCAAAACTTGATATCCTAGCAAAATTAAAACTTTTTACGAAAAAAAATCATGCAACTCTTGACACTAAACTACTTAAAAATCTTTTTGACAACGATACTTTTCTACTAAAATATAAGATTCAAAATACACTTGTTAATTATCTTTTTTCGAGTAAAAGGAAAAAAAGTATTGAAAAAGTAGATCCTATTTTCAATCCATGGCATTATCTTTATTTACAAAGTAATAGTAAATATTTAACTCTTGATGATGCCAAAAAAAATGCCAAAAAAATTATGAAAATACATTGCCCAATTTGTGCAGCTGAAAAGGATGTTGATGATGGTATTATTACAATTAACAATTCAGAATTGATATTTTTATGTAATCATAAAAATACACAATTTGTACGTTATGAAAAATATAAAATAAATATTGAGCAATTTAGGGAAAGTTTTGATGCGGTTGATTCTTATACTCTTTGTCGATTTTTCAAACATAATATTCAGCCTATTAACAGAAATAATGTATATTTTGTAAAACAATTTCTAGAAAAAAATAAAGTTGAATATACTCCACTAAAAAAATATATGAAAGTGCCCCAGGTGAAAGCAATAAAATATGAGGGACAATCTATATTGAAAACATATTATTGTCCAATCTGCGCAAAAAAGCACTATATTGATTTTGATGAAAATGTAGTGGAAAACTATATTGATATCAATAATATAGAATATACACACTACTTGAAATTGTTTACATTGGAAAAATCTAAAATTGTTTTTATGTGTAATCATGAAGCTACTGTGTATGAACAGTATAAATATTTTAGTATTCGAAACATATCAAAGGATAGCCTTATTGATAATGCTTTAAAGTTGATTAGCCATTACATAGGAAATTATATGGACGGAAAAAAAATTATATATGGTGTTATAGGTGAAGAATCTTATATAATTGATTTGGCTAATTACTTATGATTGATATATTCGACTATCCTCAAACTTTTTCTAGAGATATTATTGAAGGTACCTTTAAGAGGGTTTTCCAAAAAGCTGGGAGTTACTACCAAGATATTTTTTTAGATACTTATGGTATTGCTAAAGATGATTTTGAGGAATATTTAGAAAAAATAATAATACCTCAAGATAATTCTAAAATCCTTAAAACCGTTAGTACAGAGTATCTTAAAGGTAATAAACATTTTGATGATTATGTTATTGCCTATTTATATTACAAAATAACTAACAACTATCATTTAACTCAGTCTGTTTCAAATGCTATTTTACAGTTTCATACTCAATACAAAATTTCCCATGACAAAGATGCGGATATAGATATTTCGAATTTGGTGAGGTATTTTGTACATATCGTTGAAATAATTCGAGTATACCATACAATTGAGAAAAAAGAGATTTCTGTTAAAGATGCAATTGAGGCAATTGAGGCAAAGAAAATTGTTGTAGAACACAGTGAAGATGAAAGTAGTTTTAAATTTATATATGAAAAACAGACATACAGTGTTAATAGCAATATTGTTGTTAAAAATTTGAATCTTACAGGGTTAAAGACAGTTTTTTTTAACTATTATACTCAAGGGATAAAAAAGAAAAGAGTAAAAAGTAATAGCGAATATGAAGAGATTAACACCTCGAAAAATAATGAAAAATATGTAGAAAATAAGTTTTTTACAACGAAAGCGAAAAAAAACCAAGATCCAATAAGCAAAGAAGATCGAATAGAAGAGAATAATAGTTTAAAAGAAAACATTCAAGTTAAAATTGGCAATAAAAATTTTAAAACTAAACAAAAAAAACGTATTCTTGCTATTAGTGCTTCAATTTCTAAAAACAAACTTCTGCTACCTTCATTGTACACTATTCCTAGTGTTGGTGTTTTAAGTAAATTTTTGCAGCATTTACTATCAGATACAGATACAAAAATAAGAAAGCATAAAAAAAAGAAAACACTTACAGATGAAGAAAAAGAATTTTATACAGGTATTTTTATAATAGCGATAGTGATGGGAATAAAGCCCAAGCAAGTTATTACTTTGTTTTTTTCAAGAAAAAAATATACAAATGATGAAAATATTGTAACTTTAGAATTGGATAAAGAGTTATATGCAGAATTTATTCAGTTTGATGAACAAACAGGTGTGAAAACTGAAATGAAAGTTCAATATAAGATACCTTTTGAACTGATACATTATATAGAGTATTTACGAAATCTTGCTGTTATATTTGACTATAAATCATATAAAGAACATTTAAGAGTACGCAATAAAGGCTTTGAAAAAGAATTAAAGATTAGTCATAGTAAAATTTATAACAGCGCAATAGTTCATAAACAGTTGATGCACCCTACAATCAATTCTGAAATTTTATTAGCAACACAAAATATAGATCAAAACACAACTCCAAGAATAGCATATACAGCAACATCATCTCGTCTTTCTGCATATTCATCATGGTTAATAGAATATATGGATGTATTAAACATAAAAGAAAGCCTACAAAAGATTGTATTTGGAAAAGTTATCAATTTTAAACCAACAGTAATGAAAGATGAAACATATCCATTGGCGGGCACAAAAAAGATTGTAGAAAAAGATGCTTTTATTGGTTTTTTAAATCAGATAGAGATAATACTAAAAAAAGAAAGAAGATTAGATAGATATACAAGATTTAATCTTTATTCTATCTATGTACGCTTTTCGTTAAGCTTATTGCTAGGTACAAGAGATTTTAAACAATCTGTAGATCTTGATAGAATTAGTTGGAGTTTAAATATACTCCTAATTAAAGAAAAAGGAAAGTATAAAAACTCTGGGTATAGGGAGATTCCTTTGACTCCTCTTGCAAAACAAATAATCAAAAATTATCTTGAGATACTTAGAAAATTAAATTTTAGCAATCAAGCAGTTGTTTTGTATGATAATGAAAAAGTAGTACCAGCAACACTTGCAAACATAAAAAAAGTTTTTAAATTATTTCGTTTTTCGCAAAAATATAAGCAGTTAAGTGAGCAGTTTGATTCTATTCCCTTAAATTTTGGAAGGCATTTAATTACTAGCATTGCAACTAGCATGGATGTAGCAGTAGATGATTTGAATGCTTTTATGGGACATGGAATTAATGGAGGCGAGGTGTTGGGAATTTATAGTTTTCATGATATCGGAGCATATAGAAAAAAATTTACTGAGATTATCACAGAACTTGAAAAAAGCTATAATATAAAGGATATTACTAATGCCGTTAGAGTTTGAAAAAGCGTTTGAGTATTTTTATCAAAAATTTCAAGAGATTCCAAAAAAGTATAAAAAACCATATAGTGTTTTACTTGATATTCTTGAAGAAGATATAAATAGACAAAAATTGTTAATACGACATAATCGTTTTAAATTTACAGAAGAGTTTCTTATCTATTTTTCACAATTTCCTGCGACGATTAATTTGCGTATACATTCTAACATTATGTACAATTTTATTGAATATCTTAAAAATATGGATTATGTCTCTCGTTCGTCCGCTTGTTATCCAATCAAAGAACCTTTGGCACAGATAAATAAATTTCACAATTTTTTACCTCCTGAAAATTTTTATATAGTTAATAAAGTGAAAAGTTTTAAGAAATATATTCTTAATGAGCTATATAAAAAAAATTTAGAATTAGCTACCTACATGTGCGTAAGTATTATTGAGGAGATGCAATGGAATGAAAAAGCATTAAAATTGGCAAAAGTAAAAGATTTATTTTTTATTGATGCCAAAAAAGCATATCAAGCTATTCAAGTAGAAAAGTTAGAAGATGGGTTTATTTTCTTGGATATTTTGAAAATTAAACAAGGATCTGCTTTATTAGCTGGTCTGATTAAAGACAAATATCTAGATAAACAGTTGTTTAATAGTTTAGATAATTTAAAAGAAGAATCTAAGAAAGTTATAAAAGATTTTTTTGGAGAACAAGTTCATAAAAACAATATTCGAAAAGCACTTCTATATATTGATATGCAAAACAGCAAGGGTACTTTGATAGCTTTAAAATATAATAAGATACAAAGTGTTCCTATCTCAATATCTGAACTATATCATTTATATGGTAATAAAGTTCCTCAACATTTAGTAGAGTTGGAAAACAATAATCTTGCTCATATATATAAAAAGCCTGAGGAAATAGATGAGCTTTCAGATTATACAGATGAAATGTATCGTGATATAAAATTTGATTTTGACCAAAAGATAGCACCTATTTTCTATTTTAAAAGAGATAGAAAAAAAATTAATTTGTTGCAATTAGATATAAATGAGGTAAATCAAGAACTATTAAATCAAATAAGAGAAAAATTTACTATCACCATTGAGAATGAAAAAGATGTTTCAACTAGTATGGTTTTGAAATACATTATACATCTAATTGAACGAATATATATTGGAAAAAAAATAAGTGAAAAGATAAATTTTAATACATTTGTAGATTATGTGAATCTTCTTAAAAAGCATTTTTTTTCTATTTTTTCAGATTTTGAACATATTGATGAGGCAAAATTGTATTTTATTTTAAGAACATATGAGTTAAAAGGTTTAGCTGCTAAAAGTATTGAAAAATTACAGTATGTAATAAGAGATTTTTTTTCATACAATGAGAAGTTTTTTTCAAAAAACCTAGTAAAAGCTAAGTATATGCATAAATCATTAATTTTTGAGGATGAGCTTGATTTGATTTTAAGTGCCATTGAAGTTTATTTTAGAGGAGAAGCAAAAAAGCACAAGAGAAGATATGCAGATTTTTATAAATATCTTACTTTGCAATTACAAGCATTTATTTTATTAGCATATTATACTGGTTTGCGATTAAATGAATTGCGAACTAGAGAGTTTAAAGACATATGTGAAGAACCGTTTTATATATATAATCCTGATATAAGAGAAAATGCATACACTATGAATGTCGATGCCAAAGGTCTTAAAAATATCAAGGATGTTAATAGTTTTAAATCTTCAAATGCAGTTAGAAGAGTTTGTTTTAAGATTGAAAATATAGACCATGTTAATTTAATCGAAATGTTTTTTGAAACTAGTCAAAAAAAGGGTATGAAATATATTTTTAATGATTATAATCAGAGTAATCTAAAAATTTTTACTAAAACGATAGAGTTTTCTAAGTTATCAGTACTCAATAATATTATTCATCAAGAAATCAAACGATATGTTACTCTTCATTCTTTGCGCCACTCTTATGCAACTTATTGGTTTTTAGAAAGAAAAAATGCAAGTTTTAATACAAACAATATATTATTAGACTTCTCTATCACAATAGGACATGTTACATCTGCAGTAACAGGTCAAAGTTATCTACACTTTGGTTTGTTAGAAGAAATAGAAGAAGTTGAAAAGGAATTTATGATATGAGAGAATATTTTCAATATGGAAAGAGTTATCTAATTTATGGCCATGATATATATGATAATATTAAGATTGTAAATGAACTTATAGCCACAATTGGAGATGAATATAACGAGATTCTTTATTTTGATGCATCCCCATATGGATGTTATATTGAACCTAAAGAAAAACTTATTGTCAAAAATATGACATATAATATTTTTGGATATTTTCTTCAAAATAATTTGGCACAAGATATTGCAGAACAATATCACGAACTGACTACATTATATATCGATAAATTGTTTGCTAATGGGAAAGGAGAGCATAAGCAAGCTCTTAAATTATTAATTAAGACTCTGTTTAATGCTTATAAGGGGAAGGATTTTTCGATAGTCGAATTTAAAAATATTTTAGTAGAGATAACGGAATATTCTAAAATGAATCCTTACATAAATTTAACAAATACTTTAGAAAAAATAGATAAATTAAAAATAGATGGAAGAGATATTTTAACAGATTCTAAGGTTCGGGAGTTAGTATTTAAAGCACGTGCAAAATTAGAAGAGTATATTAATGATAAACCAAAAAAAAACATTTTAGATGATTTTAATATTTCAATAAATACGTATGATAAACAAATAATAAAATATTATACTTATATGAGTGAATATATATATAAAGATAAAAAATATGATACACCATTGGATAGTGATATACACAAAATAAATTATTATAATTGTGGAACTTTACAAGATTCATTAATACTTTTGAATTTGATTTTAGAAACATATCTTTTAAAACAAAAAGAGAATCCTAATAATAAAAAAAGTTTGATTATTCTTCAATCTACTCAAAGAAAGTTAGAGTTTGAACTTTATAATTTTTGGGATTTGCATCAATATGCTGATGCTTGTTATGTTGAATTTAGTGGAAAAAATTTACAGAAAGAGTTAAACACGAGTGTAGCAATAAAATTTTATACTTTAGAACATAAAAATCTTGGATTAAAAAAGCAGGGAGCAAAATTCGTCAAAAACAACAAAAAAGGTTTTGTCAAGTTGGAAGTTTCTGAGTATTCAGTAGAAAGCTGAAAATAAATAAACCATATCCTTCTTTGACATAGTATGGAATAATTAATACTCTCATTTTGGAATAGCAAGATTATAACCTTTTTTTCTCTTGAGAGTAATTATTTGTTTAACAACACTAACAGTTTCACCAAGAGAAAAAAAATAACTTTGCTGCTGACCAGTTGCTTTTTTATTATCAACACCTCCACATTCACGAATGAGTAGATATTCTCCAAAAAGAGTTAGATAGATTCTTATTCTGTAATATCTCGTCCTACCGTTGACTTCACGATAAAGCGTAGTCATATTAGAGGTCAAGGAGTTCTTTAATTTCATTTGAACTATAATAAGACTCAATCGCTTTATTTATAATGTAATCAAGCTTTTTCTTCTCATTAAGATCTTTTACATCATTTTCAAGAAGAGTTGACATTATTTTTATTCTTTTGATGTTTTTCTGTTCTAGATATACTCTTTTGCCAATTGGTTTGCTTTCTTCCATATTTTACGCCTTTTATTGGAATATATGTAATATTATAGTTAAAAATTGAAAAAGTTGCAAATTAATCTATTTAAATTATTTTATATTTTCATCCAATTTATCCAAAAGTTCCATGCCTCGTTTGGCATCACCTTTGGCTGCCATCATGGTAAATCTTGTTTTCGCATCAAACTGAGCAAGTGCAACTGTTGCGAACTCATCAAAGAGTTTG
>Ga0256829_1002521_pt1 | contig 13566 bp, 16 predicted proteins | sample 131447metaG_FD_185979 | JGI IMG/M metagenome (GOLD analysis project Ga0256829, IMG submission 185979) | Hydrothermal vent microbial communities from Lau Basin, Pacific Ocean - 131-447 | ecosystem: Environmental > Aquatic > Marine > Hydrothermal vents | place: Pacific Ocean: Lau Basin | collected...
AAGCTTAGAGTTTATATTAAAAGATTGCGATATTATCTCTATTCATGCACCGTTAAACGATAAAACCTATGACCTCATAAATGAAATAAACCTACCATACTTAAAAGATGGTGCTATCATCTTAAATCTTGGTCGTGGTGGCATAGTGAACGAAACAGATTTAGCCTTTGAACTTGATAGACGAGAGATATACGCAGGTCTTGATGTGCTTGAAAAAGAACCAATATTATTAAGTAACAGACTCAATGAAGTAAAACATAAAGAGAGACTTCTGATAACACCACATATAGCATGGACAAGCATGGAAGCTAGAGCGAAACTTCTTAAAGGTATAGTGAACAACATAGAGACTTTTTTACAAAAGTCATAGAAGGATTATAATGCTTGATGTACTCATCATAGGAAGTGGTGGTGCTGGTCTCACGGCAGCACTATCTGCAAAAGACATTTCAACAGTAGATGGAGTAGGATTAGGTAATGCTTCTATTTTAGTAGTGGGGAAAGCTTACCCTACAAACTCTCAAACTTCTATGGCACAAGGAGGTATGAATGCTTCACTTGGAAATGTGGAAGAAGACCATATAAGCATGCATATTAAAGATACCATTAAATCTGCAAGAGGTTTATGTGATGAGGATATGGTACGTCAAATGTGTGCAGATGCTCCTAAAACCATACAATGGCTAGAGAGTATCGGCGTACCTTTTTCGCGTTTAGATAATGGTAAATCAGGAGTAAAGACAGTAGCCCAACGTCAAATGGGTGGAGCCTCTGCAAAACGAGCTTGTTATGCACAAGACTACACAGGACTAAAAATACTCCATACCCTTTACGATACTTGTCTAAAAGAGAATATAGAATTTTTAGATGAACACTATTTTTTAAATCTCGTAACTGAAGACGGCACGGTAAAAGGAGCAACATTTTTAGATATACGCACGGGTAAAGTCAAACAAATTCACGCAAAATCTGTTATCATAGCTACAGGCGGATACGCGAGTATCTATCATGGTTATACTACAAATGCTTATGGGAGTACAGGCGATGGCATAGCTTCGGTATTGCGTGCAGGTGGAGCGGTGAGTGACATGGAATTTGTTCAGTTTCACCCTACCGCACTTAAAAGTTCAAGCATACTCATAAGCGAAAGTGCCAGAGGTGAAGGTGGCTATCTAGTGAATTCTCATGAAGAACGTTTTGTAGATGAGCTTAAACCTAGAGATGAGGTAGCACGTGCTATTTTTACACAGTTTAAAGACAATAAAGAGGTTTTTTTAGACCTGCGTCACTTAGGAGAAGAGAAGTTAATGAAGCTTCTACCACAAGAGGTGGAACTATGTAAATTACATGAACATATAGACCCAGCTAAAGAACTAATACCCATTAAACCTGTAGCACATTACAGTATGGGAGGTATAGATGTTGATTATGCCCTTGAAATAACAGGTATAAAAGGCTGTTTTGCTGTAGGTGAATGCTCTAACGCCAAAGTCCATGGTGCTAACCGACTCGGAGGTAACTCCTTACTAGAGATTACCGCTTTTGGGAAATTTGCGGGAGAAAATGCCTATAAGCATGCAGTCTATGCTTCCAATAAAAAAGCAGATGACAAACAACTACAACAAGATAAAAAAGAGATAGATAATATATTTATAAAAGAAAACTATATCAACTTCTATGAGAAGCGTGAAGAACTAGGCAAACTCTTTTACGATAAGGTGGGTATAGTAAGAGACAATTCTAGCTTAACCAAAGCTATGCAAGAGATAATCTCAATGCAAGTAATGCAAAAAAAGATGGGGCTTAGCGATAAAAATAGGGAAAACAATACCAACCTTGTCGAGTACCTAGAGTTTCAAAATGCTCTGCTTTTAGCACCTGCCATAATATCATCTGCACTTGCACGAGATGAGAGTCGTGGGGCACATTACAAAGTAGGTTTTGAAGCACAAGATGATGAAAAATTTAAAAAGCATATTGTACTGCAATGGAAGAATGGTATTTCATGAAAATAAACATCTATCGTTCCGAAACAAACAAACATCAAACCTATACACTTGAAAACAAAGAGACAACACTTTTAAATGCCCTAACCCACATTAAAGCTACACAAGATGCAACGCTTACGTTTAGTGCTGGTTGTCGTGCTTCTGTTTGCGGAACGTGTTCAGTAAGAGTGAATGGTAAGGAAGAGTTAGCCTGTGCCTACAAAATAAAAGATGGCGACATAGTAGAGCCATTGAACTATCACATAGTTTTACGTGACTTAAAAGTAGATAAGAATAAAGCTAAAGAGACACTGATTGCAAGTAAAGCATGGCTACACACTTTTAAAGAATCTTCAACTACCCATAAAGATGAAGGGCTAACTAAGATACAAACAGACTGCATACTTTGTGACTCTTGCTACTCTGCTTGTCCTGTATATGCCATAAACCCTGACTTTTTAGGACCTTTTGCACTAACACGTGCATACAGATACAGTATAGACAAACGTGAAGATGATGCTAGAGATATTATAGATAGTGTTCAAAACAACGGTATTTGGGACTGTACTTTATGTGGAGAGTGTACAACTGCATGCCCAAAAGGTATAGACCCTAAAATGGACATCACCATGCTACGAGGAGACTCTATAACACATGGATATAGTGACCCAAATTTTGCTATGCAAAGTTTTGGGACACCAGATTTTGGATTTGACCCTAATGGTGGATTTTAAATATCTCTAGGGTCAACTATCTTGCCTGCTATGGCTGAAGCTGCTGCTACCGCTGAGTTGGCTAGGTAAATCTCTGAAGTTCTAGCTCCCATACGTCCTACAAAGTTACGGTTAGTTGTTGCTACACAACGCTCACCATCTCCTAAAATACCCATATAACCACCCAAACAAGCACCACAAGTAGGGTTTGAAACCACTGCTCCTGCTTCTATAAGAATGTCTAACAATCCTTCGTGTTGTGCTTGAAGAAGTATCTTCTGCGTTGCTGGAGTGATAATCATACGTGTACGTTTAGAAACACGTTTGCCTTTCATAATTTCAGCGGCAATTCTAAGGTCTTCTATGCGTCCATTGGTACAACTTCCTATCATAACTTGGTCTATGCTCAAGTCATCTGAAACGGCTTGTTCTACCGATTTACCGTTACTAGGCAAGAATGGATAAGCAATTACTGGAGAAAGGTTTTCCACATCTATAGTAATCTCTTGACAATAAGTTGCATCTACGTCAGAGTAGTGAAGTTTAGGTTCACTTCGTAAACCTCCATTTACTTCTTCTCTATCGTCTAAATATGCTTGCGATACTGCATCTATAGCAAATATACCACTTTTTGCTCCTGCTTCTATAGCCATATTACACATGGAAAATCTATCTGCCATACCTAGATACTCTACACCATCGCCCGTAAACTCTATAGCTTTATATAATGCTCCATCTACACCCAAAATACGGATAAGTTCTAAGATAATGTCTTTACCATATATATGTTTAGCAGGTTTACCAATAAGGTTTACCTTTATGGTCTCAGGAACTTTAAACCAGTTTCCGCCTGTAATGATAGAGAATGAAATATCTGTACTTCCCATACCTGTAGAAAAAGCTCCTAATGCACCATGGGTACAAGTGTGGCTATCTGCACCTATAATGACATCACCAGGAATAACAAGACCTTTTTCTGGAAGCAAAGCATGCTCTATGCCCATATCTTTTTCATCAAAAAAGTATTTTAGGTCATGCTTGTAGGCAAATTCACGGCTTATTTTAGCTTGATTAGCAGAGGCTATGTCTTTTGCTGGGATATAGTGATCCATCACAATAGCAAACCCATCAGGATTGGCAAGTTTATCAACTCCACTCTCTTCAAAAGCTTTGATGGAGATAGGGGTTGTAATGTCATTTCCTATAGTCATATCTATAGGTACTCTTACTATTTCTCCTGCATATACATTTTTACCTGCATGTTCTGAAAATATTTTTTCAGTAATGGTCTGTTTACTCATTTGTTATCCTTTTAATAGGACGATGTCACAAGGACAACTAATGCTTCCTATTTTCTATGTTTATATATTTTGAGAATTATAGCGAAATATTTTTATGGTGAAATACAAGACTGCTAATCTGTTGAGTTAATCATCCATTGTGAAAATACATTTATATAATTCCAAAAACTTTGTATATTATCTTCAGAACTAAGTTTATCGTCTATAATTGGCTGTAGTGCTTCTTCAAAAGTAACAAGCCAATGTAGTCTTGCATTTGGAGTTATGCGAAATGGTGCATGTCTTCCTCTCATTTGAGGAGCTCCTCTATTTTGATTAAAATATGCACGACCGCCACAAATTTGTATGAAAAAATCAGCAGAGTGTTGCCCTGCTATCTTCATGGCCTCTTTATCTTTTGGGAAAATATCTTTGATAGGACTTTCATAAAGACCCATATAAAATCTATCTAACAAATCTCTCATGCCTTGTTCTGTAATATCTGCTAAAAATGCTGGGTTTGGTTTAGTAACAGGTGGATTAACACCTTGTGTAAATGGGAGTATCGAAAAGTCTAGTGTTGAAGTACCAAAAGTCATTGTAAGCCTTTTAAATTATAAATTTTAAGCGTTATAGCATACTAAAGCTTAGCTCTTAACTATCTACAACCACCAGACCCACAACAAGAATCTGAACTATCTACTGCGAAACTATTTATATAGCCACAAGAAAGACACTCATAACTAAGTAACTGTGGAGATGAGCAACCTCCTGAACGTTGATCGGTTAGCTCTATATTGTCTTGTTTACATCGTGGGCAAAATCCTCTTCTTATACTGTCAAGTTCTTCCTTCTTCTCTTTAAGATAGTAAATATAAACAAGAACCGAACCTATAAGTATGATAAACAAAAAAGCCAGTAGATAAAAATCCATAGAAATTCCTTATGTAGTAAAATTTTTAAGCTCTTTTACCTGCATTTTATATTCAGGTAAATATTGGGCTACAAAATCCCAAAAAGCTTTTTTATGATGTTTGTGTTTTATGTGTGCTAATTCATGTATTACGATGTATTCCATAGCATCTAATGGAAGTTTCATCATCATAGTATTGAAACTCAAATCATTTTTTATTGAACACGAACCCCATTGTCGTTTTGTTTTCCTAAAGGTTATTTTATTTACCTCAACATTCATAATTTTAGACCATTTTTTTACCAAATGTGGTATATAGTTTTTCATCTCTTCTTTGTAGAAACTATCTATGTGCCTTTGAAATATTACCTCATCATAAGTACAATAATATAGTTTAAATAAATATCCATCAAACAAAAGTTTTGTTCTTTTTTTATCGTGTTGCACAAGCTCTAGCGTGTAAGGCTTTCCTAGAAAATAAAGTTTAGGTTCGATTTTAAAATTAACACTCTTTCCCTTTTTCTCTTCAAATCTTTTACTAGCACTATTAATCCAAGAAGATTTTTTTATCAAAAGTTGTTCTATCTCTTTTTGTGACACCTTAGGAGACTTTATTATAAGCACACCTTCATCGTTAAAAGTAAGATATATATGTTTTAATTTAGGATTAACAACATGAATATAGTTAGGAAAAATAGAGATAGGCATTAAAGAGATTAATTTAAAATCTCTCCATGTCTATATGTAACTTGTTTATTGACACTTCCATCAACATTGTATGTTCTTGCCACTCCCTCTTTTATGCCATTGACATAATTATAAGAAACCATTACATCTCCATTGGGATAATATGCATACTGTTCACCACTTTTTATGCCATTTATAAAAGTGTATCTCCATATAACACGACCCTCTTCATCAAAACCCGTTTCTACTCCGTCTTTTACACCATTACGTATAGTAACTGTTGAAGTTAAGTTCTTATTGTATCCATACTTTTTAAGTATACCATTTTTCCCCGTATCGTCATTCATAATAAATTCACTAGATATTTGACCACCAGTAAAATATGTTTTTTTAACCTTTTTACCCATAAGACTAGGATTATCACAACCTGTCATAAAAAGAAGTGTAAAGATATAAAGTAGTAAAGATAGTTTTTTCATTATATTGCCTTGCTATGTAGATATTTTTGGCTTAGTATACTATAAAATTCTTTGTTTTTTAAATCAAATTATCCAATTGTAATCTATGCACCCTTATGCTAAAATACCGCTACTATAAAATAAGGTGAAACTATGCCAAAGAAAATTGAACTTGCCCACTCTCCTGATGCTGATGATATATTTATGTATTTTGCTATTAAATTTGGTTGGGTAGATACCAAAGGGTATGAATTTACAAATATTGGGCTAGATATTGAGACCCTTAATGTAGAAGCACTCAAAGGCACTTATGATGTATCTGCTATAAGCTTTGGTATGTACCCTCTAATAAAAGATGAGTATGCTCTTCTTCGTACTGCTGTTAGTTTCGGTGAGGGTTATGGACCTAAGCTTATTCGTCGTAAAGACAAGAAGTTAAAACGTAACTTTAAAGTAGCACTCTCTGGCAAATACACAACAAATGCTATGCTTTTTAATATATATTACCCTGATGCTAGACCAGTATATATGGACTTTTTAGAGATAGAAGATGCGGTAGTCTCTGGCAAAGTAGACGCAGGAGTACTTATACATGAATCTATTTTGGACTTTGACAATAGCTTAGAGGTAGAAAAAGAACTATGGGATATATGGGTGGAACTAGCAGGAACTGGGCTACCTCTTCCTCTAGGTGGCATGGCTATACGAAGAAGCATACCTCTTAACCGTGCTATAGATATAGAAAATATTCTTATAGATGGAGTAAAAGTAGCAAATGACAAAAAAGAGGAGTTATGCAAAAAATTAGAATCTGAAAAACTTGTAAGAATTTCCGACAAACTGCTTACAAAGTACCTAGATATGTACGCTTCAGATGACTCTATAGTACTTAGCACACTACAACTCAAGGCACTAGATACACTTTATGAACTAGGATTTAAGCATGGCTTATGGAGTTATTCCATAAAAACAGAGGATTATCTAATCCCTAAAGAGTATGAAGCACTACGGAATAGCTAATGTTTTTAAAGACCATAGATTTTTCTAAATACTCAAGCATAAAAGTAGGACAACCAACAGAAGTTCTGATGATAGAAAATGAAGACACCATACCAAAAGATAGATACCTTATAGGTGGGGCAAATAATCTACTTATATCACCAACCCCTCCTCCTCTTATGATGCTTTCTAAAGATTTTGCTTTTATAAAAGAATATGACGAATATCTTATAATTGGTGCTTCTATGCCTACAGGTCGCATTGTCTCTTACACAAAAAAACATAATATATCTGGATTTGAGTTCTGCTCTAAACTTCCAGGTACATTAGGCGGTATGCTTGCCATGAACGCAGGAGTAAAAAGCTATGAGATATTTAATATCTTGCACTCCGTTAAAGTTAATGGAAGTTGGGTACCTAAAGAAGATATTGAACATGGGTATAGATTTGCAAAATTAAATGGTATTGCTACTGAAGCCAAATTTAAAATAACCAAAGGTTTTGATGCTAATTTGTTAGATGATTTACTACAATTACGCTCCAATCAACCCTGCGAAGCATCTGCTGGTTCTGCGTTTAAAAATCCAATAGATGATTATGCAGGAAGGCTCATAGAAGAGGTAGGACTAAAAGGCCTAAGAAAAGGTGATATGAAATGGAGTAATGTACATGCTAACTTTTTAGTAAATCTTGGAAATGGGTCGTTTGAAGATGCAAAATACTTGATAGATTTAGCTAAAGAGAAAATTTTAAGTGAGTACAAAATAGCACTCACTGAAGAGATAAAAATCTTATAGGTATTTAATCTTCGTCTGTTATATTACGAACACACCTAATAAAATTTGATTGTTTTGGTGAACGTGCATAACGCATAGCATCCGCAGGAAATACAACATAATATTTGCCTTCATAAGTTGGAGTAGAAGACCAAAAATCACCATCTGTAAAATAGGTAAATACTTGACCTACTTTGCTATGAATATGACTAAGTTCATCTGAAGTTGGTAATCTCCAGTCTACATTTCCGCCATAATCCAAATGTTCACAATAATTAACCGCATATCTATATGCACCAGCTTTTCCAACAGACTGATGTCTTCTAAAAGCTCCTTTTTCAGCGTCCGTGTAAGACTGGTCTTGCCACAATAAATCTTTATCTTTCTCATAATACACCGTATCATTTTTAGCATCATGAGGTGGTGGTGGCACAGGTACTACCTTTGGTATATCTTTGGAAACATCTCCCCCAGCCATAAGCGATGCCGTAAATAGCAATGACAATAACGCACTGATACTTTTTTTCATATTATTACCCTTTAAAAATCAATATTATCCAATATAGTAATATAACCTTACTCAAATTTAGCTAAAATAAATACATTAAATTAAATTATGGATTAATATCTATTTTTACTCCATTTTTAACAGCGTGCCAAAGCTTATCCATCGCACTATTTGTTACTGCCATGCAACCCTCTGTCCAGTCATGAGAAAGTGTATATTTATCGCCTATCCCGCTTGCATTCCACTTAGGCTGACCGTGAATGGTTATAAAACCACCTGTATTTACACCTTTTTTTGATGCTCTAGCCCTATCTTCTCTATTTGGATAAGAAATCAACAATGATTTATAAAGTTTCTTGTCACACTTTTTACGTATAATTTTGTATGACCCTTCAGGTGTTCTGTAGTCTCCCACTTTAACCTTATTCCCTTTATCTGCATTTTTCCCTAAAGATATACGAAACTCATATATTAGTTTATCGTGAAAATAAGTATACATTTTTCTTTTTTTCTTAAAAACTACTATCTTGTCTATCTGTTGTCCTTTAAGCTCACGAGATGAAGAAAGTTCTTTTATGCACTCTTTTGTAGAGTAAGGTGTATTATCTGCCTTTCCATAAACAATAGGCTCTCCACAAGAATTAAAAAACAATGCACCAATAGCACCTAAGATTAATAACTGTATTTTCATTTAATTTCCTTTAATTTATATCGTACACTTAACTAAAATTCTAGCCCCAGTCTTCATTTTTACATTTAGACTTATGTTTATCTTTTTTATAAGATGTACCGTTTTTAAGCTTTTGTAAGCGGTTTAGGTTACTCATTTCTGCATCTCGAATGTCTTCAAGTCTTTTATCATCAAACATATCATTTAAACATGTGTTATCATACAGGCGATAAACATAAGATTTCAGTTGCTTATGATACTCTGAATCTAGTATTATCTCCACTCGTTCATCAAAGCGTTTTTTGAGTTGTTTAAATTTTAGCACAAAATCTTTAGAGCTAACGTTTTCATCTCTTAACATACGAAAAATATTTTTTGAAATCTTTTCAAGTTCTGTTATATATTTTTGACGATTAAATTTATCTATTTGCTTTTGTGTATATGCCACTTTTTCCTCTTATCGTATAGTAACACGAACACCCTCGTGTACCCAATACCACAATTTATCCATGGCAGAGTTAGTAACCGCTATGCAACCCTGCGTCCAATTGTGTGCAAGTGTATAGCTATCACCCCTGCCGTCTGCGTTCCATGTTGGTTGTGCATGAATAGTAATATTTCCTCCAGGGTTTAAACCTCTAGCTCTTGCTCTTGCTTTGTCTTTGGGGTTAGGATACGATATGCATAAAGAACGATAATACTTAGAAGAGCATAATTTTCTATGTATAAAAAAGTTCCCCTCTGGAGTTTTATTGTCGCCTTGTTTTTCTTTTCGTCCTACAGGATTTTTTCCTAAAGAGATGGGTATAGTCATTTTTACTTTACCATCTTTATAGAGATACATTTTTCTATTTTTTTTAATTATCAAAATACTATCTATACTACCATTTTGCCCATAATCAATACTGTTAAGAAGTTCTATTTTGCATTTATCAAGATTGTATCTACTCTTGGGGATATCTGGTTTACATCCAAACATAACAAATACGGCAAAGAAAAAGATGGTTGTTTTAAGCATAATCATGAAGTATTTTAACACAAGTAAAATAAGTAGGGGTAAAAAGAGAGTAAAGAAAAATAAAAATAATCAAAGACACCCAAAGGGTGTCAATTGTAAAACATAAAAGTGCTTAACAAGCAGCTTTTGCAGCAGCTAAAGCTTCTTCATAGTTAGGCTCTTCTGTAATTTCAGGTACAGTTTGTTTGTAAACAATTTTACCATCTTTACCAACTACAAAGATAACTCTAGCAGTTACACCAGCTAAAGGACCATCAGCCAAAAGAACACCATAAGCGTTTGCAAAGTCTTTGTTTCTAAAGTCTGAACATACTTTAAGGTTTTCAATTCCAGCAGCTCCACACCATCTAGCAGCAGCAAATGGTAAATCCATAGAAACTGTCATTACTTCTACACCATCAAGGTTAGCCGCTTCTGTGTTAAATCTTCTAGTCTCTGCATCACATACACCAGTGTCTAATGATGGTACTGCTACTACTAATTGAACTTTACCTTCACCACCAACTTGCTCATCATTAAGCATTGGGTTACAGTTTACTACTGTTACTACTGGAGCTGTGTCACCTACGTTTAATTCTGTTCCGCCTAGGTTACATACGATGTCGTTTTTAAATGTTACTGTTGCCATTTATAATTCCTTAAAATAATTTGTAAAAGCATTATGACCTAAATAGGATAAATTTAGTCTTAATTAAATTTAAATGCAAAAGCACATAAAATCTACAGACAAAGTGTTACCTATCAACACACAATTACATACCTGGTATGCGTGGAATACGTCCTAGTTTAGAATTACGGCAGTACCAACCCCAGCCTTTCTTTATCCAGTGACCTATTATTGGCATCGGAATTATCTTTGCACTTTTGCTATCTCTATATATAAATGCTGCACCGTCACCAGTATCCATAATACACAAGATATTGAGATGTTTTAAATAACTTCTTTTTGAGTCTAGTCTTTGCATGTGCATAGATATATTGTATGCGATATTTTTAGCCATAACCTCTGCTACATGTCCTTGTTTTGCACGCCATTTTGGACCTAGTAGAGAAGCTGTATCTCCTATGGCATAAATACCTTCAAATCCTTCTATCTCATTGTACTCATTGGTCTTTACAAAACCTGCTTCATTTAGAGGTAGTGTAGATGCACGTAAAACTTCATGCCCCATTCCTGCGGAAATAAACATAGTCAAATCAGATGCTATACTACTATCATCTTCAAATATAATGCCTTCTTTGGTAAATTCTGTTATTTTAGAGCCTACTTTTTTATGAATATTACATTTTTCAAACATGCTATCCATCATAACAAGAGCTTTTTCACCCATCTTTTGTCCAGGTTTTGCCATAGGAGCAAAAAAAGTAAGCCTAAAGTTATCTCTTACTCCTCTTTTTTTCAGATAGTTATGCACATTAAACAACAGTTCAAAAGCAGGGCCACCACGAACAGCAGAGTTGTCTTTTGGGTTTCCGCCAAAGCCCATGGCAATTTCACCATTACCTTTTAAGATGAGTGCATCTAGCTTCTCATTTAGTGCCACCGCTTCTTCTGGTTTGCCACATATAGAAAGCGTATGCTCCATACCTTTGTGTTTCATCTTATCTTGACCTAATGCTGTAACTATGTATGTGTATCCATCTAGTACACGTCCGCTTTCAAGAGTTACTATTTTACTATTTGCATCAAACTTTGTAACAGGGTCAATTATGAGTTGAAAACCATGTTTCATGGCAAGTTTATCTAAGGGTACGCAGACATCTTCTTTTGTAGTTTCTCCTGTGGGTATCCATATAGAAGTAGGATAAATATAAAAATAGTCTCTATCACTAACTAACAACACTTCTATATTTTGCTTACGCAAATAAATGGCAGCTTCAACACCTGCAAAGCCACCTCCTAATACCAATACTCTTGACATACAATACTCCTATTTTTTAAGTTTATCGACGCTAGGATACATAAAAACTGCTTGTCTTTCGATGATGATTTTTTCTTTATCATCAACTGCATACGCGACAATTTTCACAGGAATAGGAGTATCTTTGTGAGAGTTGTTGCTTAAAGGTTTTTTTACTTCTAACACTACAACTTTTTTCTTCTTTTTCCCTGAAGATATTTTAAATGGCTCTGTTGGTCTTTTAATCTTTATATTGTCGTTACCAACAATATCAAAATAGTAAGTGTGTGCTTTGCTATCAGTATTTGCAAACATGAAAATATAGTCATTTTGCACAACGCCATGTTCTAGCATTTTATATAGTCTTGGTGATTTATTAATGTCTAAAAGCATATGCTCTTTTTTAGAACCCATAACAAAAAGTGCCACTAAAACCATAAGTAGTACCGTAAAGTATGCTATGACCTTGCCTCTAAAATAATTGGTTTTACCCTCATGTCTTAGCGTCTCTTTTTCTGAAGACCATTGAACAAGACTTGGCTTGCCTAATGCTCCCATAACTGATGTACAAGCATCTACGCATTCCAAACAGTTTATGCACTCTAGTTGTAGCCCTTTTCTAATATCTATATGAGTAGGACAAACCGTTACACAAGACTCACAAGTAGTACACTCTGCACTCTCATCTACCTTGAGTAACTCTTTTTGTTTTTCAAATTTCTTTTCTCTTTCATAGCCATGCCCTTGGTAAATATCTCCACCACGTAGCGGGTCATAGACTGCCATAATAGTATCGTCATCATACAACACAGACTGCACACGACTGTAAGGACATATATAGATACAAAAGTTCTCTTTTATCATTACAACATCTACTATGATGAAAAGTGCAATACCCACAAGCATACCAATAAGTGTCAAATGCTCCATAGGGTTAGCAAGATAACCAAAGAAATCTTCAGGAGGAACAAAAAACCATATAAAATCCGCAGCTGCTACAAAAGCCAAAATAGACCAAAGCAAAATGGCTATTACTTTTTTTATCTTATTTTCCATTTTACTCATATCTGGGTCTTTTTGTTTATTTTTTATACGCTTACGAAGTCCCAATAACTTTGTCTCAATACCATCTCTGTAAATCACACGGAAAATAGTCTGCGGACATGCCCAACCACACCATGCCCTACCACCTACTGCGGTAACTGCAAAGATACCTAAAAAAAGAAGCATAAGTAAAAATGGCATTAGATAAAGCTCTTGCATATCAAAAGCAACACCTGCTAAGTGTAATTTTTTGTGGTCAAAACTAAGTAAAAACATATGGTTTCCACTTATGGTTATCCACGGCATAGCAAGTGCTACTACAGTTGCTATCACATAAGCCCAATACCTCTTAATCCTATAAGGTATCCACTTTTTCAAATACTCTTTCGCCTGATTTTTCTTTGGTTTAGCTACTGTTTCCATTATGCTGTCCTTTTTTCATATAGTGCATCTCTTTCAAAAGGACAAATAAGTACTATATTGTCCACCTCTTTATCTTCAAAACCTTCGGTCACATTTCCTATACTTTCTACTAAAGTTTTTAGCCCACGTGATTCTATGTAGTCTTTTAAAGATGACCTACTAACTTCAAGTTGCCGTGCCATAGCAGA
>Ga0256829_1002522_pt1 | contig 13563 bp, 13 predicted proteins | sample 131447metaG_FD_185979 | JGI IMG/M metagenome (GOLD analysis project Ga0256829, IMG submission 185979) | Hydrothermal vent microbial communities from Lau Basin, Pacific Ocean - 131-447 | ecosystem: Environmental > Aquatic > Marine > Hydrothermal vents | place: Pacific Ocean: Lau Basin | collected...
CTTTAAGAAATGGTCAAAAGGTAGCAAGCTATGGTGATGAGAGACACTATTACTATAAAAATAAAGACAACGAAGTTTCTCACTCTTATCATGTAGGGTATGATTTGGCAAGTACGAGAATGGCAAGCATCAAAACCTCCAATGCAGGAAAAGTAGTCTATGCCAATGAAAATGGTATCTACGGTAATATGCCTATGATAGACCATGGGTTAGGACTTTACTCTTTGTATGGACACTGTTCACAACTTTTAGTGAATGAAGGTGACGAGGTTAGTGCAGGACAAACTATAGCAAAAACGGGTACATCGGGTTTGGCACTGGGAGATCACCTGCACTTCGGACTTGTCATACAAGGCGTTGAAGTACGCCCCATAGAGTGGTTCGACCAATCATGGATACGTAAAAATATAGATGATATCTTTGCTGAAGCGGATAAGATTATCGTTGGAGAGTAAATAGACCTTTGGTGCATTAATTATTTTATACTATAATACAACAAATAAAATTTTGAGAAAGGAGAAAGCATGAGACAGCGTACGATACAAAAACCTATCGAAGTTGTAGGTATCGGTTTGCATAAGGGTGAGCCTATCAAACTAAGATTAGAGCCTCTGGATGTAGATGCAGGCATTATTTTTTATCGTGAAGATTTGGCATTGACTATCCCTCTTTCTCCTGCCTCAGTGATAGACACGCGTATGGCAACGGTGATAGGAAACGATAAAGGGTTTATCTCCACTATCGAGCATTTCCTCTCGGCTGTGTATGCCTATGGTATAGACAATATGCGCGTGGTAGTCGATGGCAATGAAATGCCTATCATGGATGGGTCTTCCATATCTTTTTGTCTCTTGCTTGATGAAGCAGGCATAGAAGAACAAGATGCCGCGAAGAAAATTATTTGTGTAAAAGAAGCGATTGAGGTACGTGATGGTGACAAATTTGTAAGACTATTGCCACATGACAGTGCTACTTTTGATTTTAAAATAAAGTTTGATCATCCTGTGATTGGAGAACAAAAAGAGTCATTTCCTTTTTCGACAAAAAACTTTATAGAAGAGATAGCCCGAGCTAGAACTTTTGGTTTTGCAAAGGACATTCAGTACTTACAAAGTCAAAACCTTGCTTTGGGTGCTTCACTCCATAACGCCATTGGGCTTGATGACCATAAAGTGCTAAACCCAGAAGGTTTACGTTTTGACAATGAATTTACCAGACATAAGATACTTGATGCCATGGGCGACATGATGGTTTCAGGACATAATATCTTAGCCAAATATGAATCGTTTGCTGGAAGTCATAATTTAAATTATCAACTTACTACAAAGCTACTTTCAGACAGTAAAAATTATGACCTTGTAGCAGTAGAAGAGTTACAAAGCAGAACCTTTGCAAGATCTTTTGCCTAAATCTTATACCCTTCTTATCATTTCTATCTCTTCTCCTTTACTTTTAGGAGTCTATGAGGAAAATAGATTGATTGAGACAGTTTCATCTGAACAGAAAACTTCCGAAATACTTTTACCTTTTATTACAGAAACATTAGAAAAGTATGCTATTTCTAAAATCATTTATACTCGAGGTCCTGGCTCATATATGGCTATAAAACTGACGTATATTATGTTGAAAACCATTGAAATTGTACGGGGTATTCCATGTTTTGGTTGTAGTGGATTTTCCCTAAATAATAATCAGCCTATCAAGGCCATAGGCAATCTCTATTTTATCAAGGAAAAAGAGACTATAATGACAAAAAAATATGAACAGCCAGTCAATGCACCTTTTGCATTACCTCAAAGTATTCATGATCTTGAAATAGATGAAGAATCAACACCTGAGTATATTCTGCCTGCTGTTTAGAATGGATAAATAGTATGTTTGTATCTGTACCTGCAACCTCTGCAAACCTTGGACCGGGATTTGATACCCTTGGACTTGCTGTAGATTTAAGAAATGAAATCATTATCAAACCCTCAAAATTTTTGAGCCTATCGACACATGGAGAAGGGGCGGAAAATCCAAAAATAAAGAAAAACTCACTCTTTCTTAGTATATTTAATGAAAATTATAAAAGACTTACAGGAAGAGAAGACAATTTTAGATTTGAGTTTCATAATCGCATCCCTATCTCTAGAGGACTTGGTTCCTCTTCGGCTGTTATCGTTGCTGCACTTTCTGCTGCTTATTGCGTAGCCGATAAAAAGTACAACAAAAGAGAGATACTAAATCTTGCATTACGTTACGAGCATCATCCTGACAACATTACTCCCGCAGTAATGGGAGGATTTAATGTCGCCTGTGTAGAGGGTGATAGAGTGTATAGTAAAAAAAGACGTATGCCTGACTATCTTCGTGCTGTAGTGGTTGTGCCAAATCGTACCATATCTACAGCAAAATCACGTACGATTTTACCAAAAATGTACCGAAAAGAAGAGACGGTGTATTCACTGTCACGTGCGGCATATATGACAGCACTCTTTATGTCTGAATCTTGGGATCTACTGCGCATTGCTTCTAAAGATAAACTGCATCAGGCAAGACGTATGAAAATGATACCAGAACTTTTTGATGTACAAAAAATTGCACTAAAACACGGCGCTTTAATGTCTACACTTTCAGGTTCAGGATCTACTTTTTTTAACTTAGCTTATGACAAGGATGCAGATAAAATGGCACAGGCACTTCAGGTACGTTTCCCGCAATTTAGGGTTTTTGTACTCGCTTTAGACAATAGCGGTGTACTAACTAAAGGTTAAGCTATAGGCTTAATCTCTTTTTGGGTATAATACGCGATGAAAAAATCACAGCCAATACGTATGTGTATCGCTTGCCGAAGCAGACATCCTCAAAATACCTTGATACGACTAAAGTTATCGGGAAAAGATGTACTAGCATTTGATGGAACAGGTAGAAGTTTTTACCTTTGTGTAATGTGTGTGAAAAATGAAAAAAAAGTCAAAGGCTTAGTGAAACGTTTCAAGCAAGATACGGAATATTTTACTAAGCTTTTAAAGGAGTTAGTCAAGAATGGATAAAGTTAAAATCCAAGATATTGCAGCCGAGGCAAGTTTGTCGAATGCTGAGTTATTGGAAAAAGCCAAAGAATTAGGTTACAACGTTAAAGCAGGAAATAGTACTATAAGTATGGAAGATGCTGGTATCCTCGTTGATTATGCAATCTTAGGAACCTTGCCAAAAGGGTTTAACAAAGCAGGGACAAAGTCTAAAATCACCGTGGTGAAAAAGAAAGTTGAACCTACAAAAGAAGAAGTAAGTCCAAAAGACGAAACGCCAGTAGAAGAAGCAGTGAGTGAAGAAGTGGTGGTTCAAGAAACTGTTACTAAAGAAGCAGTTGCTGAAGAACCAATCGCTGTAGAAACTTCAGAAAAAGTCGTGCTTGTAGAGGTTACCGAGGTTGAAGCAGTAACAGAAGAAGAAGTGACTCCTGAAGCTGTTGCCCCTGTGGTTGAAGAAGAAGTCACGCCTGTACCCAAAGAAGTGAAAAAGCGTAAAGGTATTTCTGTTGTAAGTAAAAAAACAGAAGAAGCACCGAAAGATGAAAACACTGAAACTAAAGCACCAAGAAGAGTACTCTCTCGTGGTGGCATTAAGATTGTTAGAAAAGCAAAACCTGCACCGGTAAGAGCTGGAACAAAAATCTCTTTGGGTGGTACTTTTGGTAATAAGAATTATGAACCTTATGAAGGTAAAAAGAAAGTGAAAAAAGGACCTGCTCAAGCAAAAGAGACAGGGACTAAGATAGATATCTTTAACCATGACAGTATGTCTGGTGATATTGACAGTGGCTTTGGTGGAGAAGAAGTAGTACTTTTAGACTTCTCAGACAAAAACATCTATGAACAGATGATGCGTCAAGAGCAAAAACGTAAAGAAGAGATGAAAAAACGTGAAGCTGCCAATGGTGGTCCAATCAGAGGAAAATCTCCTTTCCGTCCTCAACAAAGACGTGGGCTCAAGCGTGGTGGTAAACGTAAGAAGTATGTGAGAGAAGAAAATACAGAAATCGTAACGTCTATCGAGATACCTGAAAATGTAAGGGTTTACGAATTCGCTGAACAAGTAAACCGTTCTATGAGTGAAGTTATTGGGTGTCTTTTTGCACTTGGTATGATGGTCACCAAAAATGATTTTCTTTCCAAAGATGAGATAGAAATTCTTGCAGAAGAGTTTGAAGTTGAAGTCACAACGGTTAATCCACTAGATGAGTTGGAAATTGTTGATGAGTACAATGAAGAAGAAGATGAAAATGCCATAGAACGTCCTCCTGTTATTACTATTATGGGACACGTTGACCATGGTAAGACATCATTACTAGACAAGATACGTGAAGCACGTGTAGCAGATAGAGAAGCAGGTGGTATTACTCAACATGTTGGTGCGTACCAAGTAGAGAAAAATGGTAAGAAGATTACATTTGTAGATACACCAGGTCACGAAGCCTTTACTGAGATGAGAGCACGTGGTGCACAAGCAACAGATATCGTTATTATCGTTGTTGCTGCGGATGATGGTGTAATGCCTCAAACCAAAGAAGCTATTGCCCATACAAAAGCAGCAGGCGTTCCTATGATTATCGCTGTGAACAAGATGGATAAAGAAGCTGCAAACCCTGACAATGTCAAATCACAACTTGCTGAGATAGATGTGATGGCAACAGATTGGGGTGGAGAGTATGAGTTTGTACCAGTTTCAGCGCATTCTGGTTTGGGTATTGACGATTTACTTGAGACTATTTTACTTCAAGCTGAACTTATGGAATTTAAGGCAAACCCTACGTTAGATGCGAAGGCAGTTGTTGTAGAAGCATTACTTGAAAAAGGCTTTGGACCAGTTGCGAACGTAATTATCAAAAATGGTACACTGAGAGTTGGTGACAATGTGATTGTTGGTAAGACCTTTGGACGTATCAAAGCCATCAGGCTTGATGATGGTACTAACACGAAAGAGATTGGACCATCAACGCCAGCATCTATCGTAGGACTTAACGAAGTTCCAGGTGCAGGTGAAGAACTTACTGTCATGGCTACAGATAAAGAAGTACGTGAACTTGCAGAAAAAAGAGCAGAATTTGAAAGAGCTAAAGTACTTTCTAAAAGTACAAAAGCAACACTTGATGATCTTTCTGCGCTTATCGCAGAAGGACAACTCAAGTCACTTCCTGTTATCATTAAAGCAGATGTTCAAGGTTCTCTTGAAGCGATTAAAGGTTCATTAGAAAAGCTGAGAAATGAAGAAGTTAAAGTCAATATCATTCATGATGGTGTAGGTGGCGTGACTGAAAGTGACCTTACGCTTGCAGATGCTTCTGAACATTCAGTTGTACTAGGGTTTAATGTACGCCCAACTGGTGCGGTGAAGAAAAAGGCAAAAGAACTTGGTATTGAGATACGTACGTACTCTATCATCTATGATTTACTCGATGAAGTCAAAGCACTTCTTGGTGGTATGATGAGCCCTGTTATTTCTGAAGAAGTCACAGGTCAAGCAGATGTCCGTGAGACATTTGTTGTTGGTAAAGTGGGAACTATTGCAGGATGTAAAGTTTCTGATGGTTCTATCACCCGTAACTCTAAAGCAAGACTTATCCGTGATGGCGTGGTGGTTTATGAAAGTACTATTTCATCACTCAAGCGTTTCAACGAAGATGCCAGAGAAGTGAAAAATGGTTACGAGTGTGGTATTATGCTTGCTAACTTCAATGACATTAAAGAGGGTGACGTTATTGAAACCTACAAAGATGTTGAAGAACAAGTGACAATGGACTAACCCTCATGACACAAGAAGAGATTAAACGACACCGTGTAGAGTCAGTCCTGAAAGAGCTTCTACCTGAAGCTTTTTCAAGTTTAAATGATGAACGTATCAATAGTTTAGCAGTGAATGATGTCAAGTGTTCTAAAGGACGCTCAAACGCTAAAGTCTATTTAGATAAATCTTTTTTGAATGAAAAAGAACAAGGTGAAGCACTTAAGCAACTACGTAAAGTAGGAGCTTATCTTCAAAATCACTGTAAGCAGAGTGAAGGGTGGTTCAAAGCACCTATTTTTACTTTCGAGTTTGACCATCAGCTAGAAGAAGTAAGTCGCATAGAAGACCTATTTAAACAGATAGAAGGTCGTAATCAGTCTACAGAAGATAATGATTTGAAGGATAATTCTGATGAATCTTGAAACACAAATAGCTAAAATTATCGAAGCCAATGGTGCTGCTCTGTATGATACAGAAGTCGTAACCGAATTTGATGAAACGATTTATAGAGTATTGCTTACAAAAGTTGGAGGTGTAAACTTAGATTTATGTGCAACCATCTCTCGTGAACTTTCTCCATTTTTAGATGTACACCCTCCTATGAGCCAAGCCTACCGTTTAGAAATTTCATCTCCTGGTATTGAACGTAAACTAAGTAAACCTGTTCATTTTAAAAATGCTGTAGGTGAAAAAGTGAAAATAAAACTTGGTGCTGGAGAGAAACTCAAAGGTACACTTGCGTCAGCAGATAATAAGGGTATAGTTGTGGAAACTAAAGCAGGTGAAGAGTCTTACGGTTATAGTGAACTCAATACCTGTAAAACATACTTTGACTGGAATTAACTTAACAACTCGTTTTACAAGCTCTCTGTGGTAAAATATCTATAATATATTTATTACCAAGAGGGAAGACTTAGTGAGCTCAAAATTTTTTACAAATCGTGACAATAATACTTTAGAAAATCGTTTAAAAGATATACTATCTCAGCATAAAAACATCATACATTTAGAATTTCTCATCGGTTATTTTCACATCTCTGGTTTTAGTAAAATAGCCACGCTTTTTAAAAATATTACATCTATACGTATTTTGGTTGGTATTAATACTTAGTCTGCAGATGTTGTTATTTGATATAATACTGATAGATTCTAAAAAAATAGAACTTTATTTGAGAAGTTAAATATTGGCTAAAAGGAAATTTTTGAAAGCACAAGATATACAATTTTTTAAATTACTACAGGGCTCGAAACAATTCATAATCCCTATTTACCAACGAACATACAGTTGGGGAGTGAAGCAATGTCGACAGTTACTATCTGATATTGAGAAGATAGGAAAGAGTGAAGATTTTTCAGGACATTTCTTAGGTTCTATAGTTTACATACAAGAGCATCATCAAACAACAAGCGATGTACCCAAACTATTAGTTATAGATGGGCAACAACGCTTAACCACTATAAGCATCTTGCTGACAGCACTTGCAAATGCTATAGAAAATAGTGATGCAGAGTTAAGTGTTAGTGCAAAGAAGATCCGAAACCTATATCTCTTCAATTCTGAAGAAGAGGATGAGAAGTATTTTAAGCTTATACTGACTCAAAATGATAAAGACACTCTGTTACAGTTACAAAAGTCTAAAGATTTTCTTGCTAAAGAATCTGTGAGAATAGCTGAAAACTATGACTATTTTTTGAAGGCACTAGCAAAGATGGATTTGGAAACTATCTATAGAGGTTTACAGAAACTATTTGTTGTAGAAGTGTCTTTAGAGAGAGGTAAAGATAACCCTCAACTCATTTTTGAAAGTATGAACTCTACGGGGTTAGACTTAACGCAAGCTGACTTGATACGAAACTACATCTTGATGGGATTAGAGCCTAAGATACAAAAAGAGCTCTATGAAAATTACTGGTATCCCATGGAGCAATCATTTGGTAATGAGTATGCTACTAAATTTGATGCATTTGTAAGAGATTACTTGACTATCAAAAATAAAGGTGACATCCCAAATAAAAATGCAGTGTACGAAGCCTTTAAAGAGTATTTTACCCAAGAGAGCCTTGCAGGGTTAGATGTGGAGACCATCGTTAAAGGTTTATACGAGTACTCTAAGCATTATGTAAATATGGCTTTATTAAAAGAAGATGATGCAAAACTTCTACAGGCATTTAAAAATATTTATACACTTAAAGTCAATGTTGCCTATCCTTTTTTACTAGAAATATATGTGGCTTATGTAACTGAGGAAATAACGAAAGAAGAGTTTTTGAAAATACTGTCGTATGTAGAGAACTATGTCTTTAGACGTGTAATCTGTGGAATACCCACGAATAGCCTAAATAAGACATTTGCAAATTTTATGAAGCGAGTAGATACAGATAACTTTATTGACAGTATAGGGGCGTATTTTGTGCTTTTAAAGTCCTATCAGAGGTTTCCAAGTGATGCAGAATTTGCACAATCTTTTGTAGATAGAGATATTTATAATTTACGCAACAGGAACTACCTCTTAAGTAAAATAGAAAATGATGGTCGTAAAGAGTTTGTCGATATAGGGAACTATACGATAGAACACATTATGCCTCAAAACAAAAATCTCTCAGATGAATGGCAAGAAGAGCTAGGAGAAAATTGGACAGAGATACAACAAAGGTACTTACATACGATAGGCAACCTAACACTTACGGGGTATAACTCTGAACTATCAGATAAGCCATTTAGTGAAAAGAAAAATATGGAAGGTGGCTTTACTAATAGTCCAATCTTTTTAAACCGTAGTGTTGCTAGTGTTCAAAAATGGACTAAAGATGTCATAGAACATCGAGCTAAAGCATTGGCTAAAAAAGCAAAAGAGATTTGGAGCTTTCCAAATATAAGCGATGAGTTACTGGAAAAATATATACCTAAAAAAGACTCTACAGATACGGAATATACCATTAGTCATTATGAGTATATGAAAGATGACACATTGGAATTGTACAAAACCTTAGAGCAACAGGTTTTAAATTTAGATGCTTCGGTGAAAAGAGAATTTAAAAAACTTTATATCGCTTTTAAATCTACTACAAACTTTGTTGATATTGTACCGCAGGCTAGTGGATTGCGTTTATCTCTTAACATTAATTTCGATGAAATAGATGACACCAAAAATTCATGTCGGGATGTAAGTAATCTTGGTAGATGGGGTAATGGAGAAGTGGAATATAAACTAGAAGATTACTCACAAATTGAATATGCTTTATTTTTGATAGAGCAGGCACTGGATAAACAGATAGGGAGAGAGTAGCATGAATATAAAAAACTATCAAGCCGGCACATACAAGCAACAATATCAATACAAAAGCTTTTCCCCTGTGAAAATAAACGAAACCCTTACATGGGATGACCCTCAGATTAATACCATGTTAGAAGATGCTACACGAGCGTTGGGTGAAGTTAATGCATTTACCATGATAGTACCCAATGTAGATATTTTTATTCGTATGCATATCGCAAAAGAGGCAAATACTTCTAGTAAAATAGAAGGAACCAAAACAGAAATGGATGAAGTGCTCATCTCTAAAGAGCAGATAAACCCAGAAAAAAGAGATGATTGGCAAGAGGTACAAAATTATATCAGGGCTATGAATACTGCCTTAGATGAACTAGATAAACTACCACTAAGCAGTCGTCTTTTGAAAAATATACATGCTATCTTACTCGACAGCGTAAGAGGTGAATCCAAACAACCTGGCTCTTTTCGTGTATCTCAAAATTGGATAGGTGGGGCAAGCCTAAAGACAGCTTACTTCATACCCCCACATCATGATGAAGTTTCAGACCTTATGAGTGACTTGGAAAAATATCTTCATAATGACTCTATCTATGTACCTCATTTGGTTAAAATAGCCATAGCCCATTATCAGTTTGAGACAATACACCCATTTTTAGATGGCAATGGTAGGATAGGCCGACTCATGATAACGCTTTATTTGGTGAGTAATGGATTACTTAAAAAACCCTCACTCTACCTCTCTGACTATATTGAGAAGAATAAAGACTATTACTATGACTCATTAACAAGGGTGCGAACACAAAATGACTTATCTGGATGGATAAAGTTCTTTTTAGAAGCAGTGATAGAAACAGCTCGTAGTGGGGCAAAAACATTTGAGGACATACTCAGTCTTAAACATACGATGGATGCCTTGACTCAAACCTTTGGTAAAAAAGCACATAATGCATCAAAACTTGTAGAGTATCTCTATCAACAACCTATTGTAAGTGTTGCAAATGTATCAAAAATCTTGGAAGTAAGTAAGCCAACAGCCAATACATTAGTTAAAGAATTTGAAGAAAAAGGAATACTTCAGGAGGTTACAGGGTACGAAAGAAATAAGCTTTTTATATTCAAACAATATTTAGATATCTATAGTAAAAGTTAAACCCACTACTTTAACTAAGAAAATACATAGTAAAAGTTAAGCCTTCAAATTTTACTAAGAAAATACATAGTAAAAGTTAAGGTTCTAACCTTGACTTAGAAAATAATACAAGGAGATTACAGTGTTAGATAGTGCACAAAATGAGTTAGGAAAGGATTATTTGTATGAACGATGAATTTTATATGCAACTAGCCCTAAATAAAGCTTGGAAATACCAAGGCTTAACATATCCAAATCCCGCAGTGGGTGCAGTGATTACCCATAATGGGGAAATCATCGCGATAGAAGCACACCAAAAAGCGGGTACTTCTCATGCTGAAGTATTGGCTTTGCTTGTAGCTTATGAACATATCTCACATGAAACGATTGGTTTTTCTAAATTTGATGCTGAAAAATCCCATGACTTTTTACTATCACTTTCTAAAGACTTCTTTTTGCAATGTACCATCTATGTGACGCTTGAGCCTTGTTCTCATGTAGGGCAAACGCCTTCTTGTGCAAATCTATTGAAAAAGCTTAATTTAGCCAAGATAATCATAGGTACGAGAGATACGATAGAAGGGCATGACGGTGGGCTAGATAAATTAGAACATAGCATTGTGGGCGTACTTGAAAAAGAGTGCAAAGATTTACTTGAACCTTTTATGATATGGCAGAGTCGTGCCTTTGTATTGTTTAAAATCGCACAGACATCTAATGGACGTGTTGGGGGTGGCTACTTAAGCTCTAAGGCTTCTTTGACACATGTACATCAATTACGTGAAGTCTGTACACAGATGCTTATAGGTGGCAATACGGTACGTGAGGATAGACCTACACTCGATTGTCGGTTTATAGAAGCGGATGCTCCTGATATTACTATCTATTCAAAGCAAAAAACCTTTGATAAAACTATCCCTCTTTTTTCTGTACCTAACAGAAAGGTAGTACTAAGTGACACTTTAGAATTTTTAGATAAACCATCGTTTATTTTAGTAGAGGGTGCAGAAGGTATGCTAGAAGCCATGAAAGATAAGATTGATATGATGCTTATTTATCAGACACCTAAGCTCTCTACAAATACTTTAACCTATAATACTACTATGAATTTACAGTTTTTACATCAAGAAAAAAGTGATGTAGATATGATGATATGGAGCAAAAACCTTGGGCATTGAAAAACTCACAGATAAACAAGAAAAACAAGAAAAAATAGTCACGATGTTTGATGATATCGCATCAACCTATGATAAAGCAAACAGAGTGCTAAGTATGGGTATCGATATACAGTGGCGTAAAAAAGGCTGTGATAAGGCTTTTGAAATACTAGGAAAGAAAGAGCTAGGGCAAGTGACTGATGTGGCGACAGGTACAGGTGATTTGCTGATATACTGGAAAGAACAGGCAGCCAAAAATAGTGTGAAGATAGAGAAGTATGTAGGTGTAGACCCTTCTGTAGGTATGCTAGAAGTTGCTCGTTCCAAAGTAGACTTTGCAGAGTTCATAGAAGGCAAAGCACAAGAGCTACCTGTAGACGATGAAAGTTCGGATGTGATTTCTATCTCTTATGGTATACGAAATGTGGTAGATAGGGTAGAGGCATTACAAGAATTTAACCGAGCATTGAAGCCTGGTGGTTTAGTAGTCATCTTAGAGTTTACAAAGCAAGAGCGTAGAGGCATTGTTGATAAAGTGGTAGATTTTGGTATGAAGCATGTCTTGCCTAGAGTGGGTGGTTTTATCTCTAAAAATTATGAGGCATACAAATACCTTCCTGACTCCATAGAAGAGTTTTTAACCACAGAGATGTTAGCTAAAGAGTTAGAAGAAGCTGGTTTCGAGATGAAATATACAAAATCTTTTTCTATGGGTATAAGCACACTTTTGGTGGCACAAAAGAAATAGTGTAGGGTGTTGTCCCATGACAACACTGTAAATACGCATACAATTATTTTTATGCATACATAAATGTGTAAATGATTCAAATTATTGGTGTTGTAAGGGTACAACACCCTACGGAGTTTTAAAATGTCAAACATGATGACCGTTTCATCTTTAAATACCAAAATAAAATCTCTATTGGAAGCTACATTTATGCACACACTTGTAGAGGGTGAAGTGGCTTCTGTAACTTACCATACTTCAGGACATCTCTATTTTTCTATTAAAGATGACAAAAGTTCTATCAAGTGTGTGATGTGGCGTTCTTCTGTGTCTAGAATGAAATTTCGTATAGAAAAAGGGATGCATATTGTTGTTGAAGGATCAGTTTCTGTCTATACGCCTAGAGGGGAGTATCAGTTTCAAACGGTACGTATTGAGCCTTATGGGCAAGGTGCATTGGCTCTTGCCTATGAACAGCTTAAAGAGAAGTTGAAACAGAAGGGCTACTTTGATACACAACGTAAAAAAGCTCTCCCTCAATATATACAAAAAATTGCACTGGTTACAGCAAGAGATTCGGCAGCTCTACATGACATGCTTAAAATCATAGAGCAACGCTGGGCGATGGTTGATGTAACAATTGTAGATACATTGGTTCAGGGTGAACAGGCTTCTTATCAAATAGCCAAATCGCTTGTTTATGCAGATACCTTAGACGTTGATGTTGTGGTGGTAGGACGTGGAGGTGGTTCTGCAGAAGATCTATGGTCTTTTAATGAAGAACGGGTCGCTGATGCTATTTTCCATCTGCAGACACCTGTGGTTTCAGCTGTAGGTCACGAGGTAGATGTGCTCATTAGTGATTTTGTCGCAGATTTACGAGCACCCACTCCTAGTGCTGCGATAGAGATGATACTTCCCGATGCCCAAGAGATACGCTATACCTTGAGTGAACTCTCCAATAGATTTACCTATAGCATGCAACAATGTATCATGCAAAAAAAGCAACGCTTACAGCATAATGAAGCACTTTTAGTACGTTCTTCACCGTTGAAAAAGTTACAAGAGACCGAAGAATCATTTGTACGTGTTAAAAATGAATTGAGCCGTAGGATAGCATATACATTAGAGCGTTCACGTGCAAAATTACCTGATATTAAGGTACAGTATCAACAGATATTTGCATGGAACTGTAAACAAAAAGAACAAGATCTTAACCTCATAAATCAACAGTTTTTGATAAATAATCCTAAAAATAAATGTCGCACAGGTTGGGCACAAGTATCTATTGAGGGGAAAATGGTCGCACTCTCCGAGATACGCAAAGAAGATAGCTTTGTCCTTGAAGATGAATTCACTAAAATAGAAGCTTTGTGTGTGGGTAAATCATAAGGTTTAATACAGCTATGATATAATCTATTTAGTACACTACATAACTAAGATATAGGGTAAATCAATGGACAATAATATCGCAACATTTCAAGCATGGATACATGGCATGGGTAA
>Ga0256829_1002523_pt1 | contig 13563 bp, 10 predicted proteins | sample 131447metaG_FD_185979 | JGI IMG/M metagenome (GOLD analysis project Ga0256829, IMG submission 185979) | Hydrothermal vent microbial communities from Lau Basin, Pacific Ocean - 131-447 | ecosystem: Environmental > Aquatic > Marine > Hydrothermal vents | place: Pacific Ocean: Lau Basin | collected...
ATTCAACATAAAAAAAGAAATAAATGTTGTAACTAATTTTATTGATATTTCTAGGTTTAATCATACGTTTACCGATTGTCAACGTGCAATGATGGCTACAGAAGATGAAAAGATTATTACTCACATTAGCAATATGAGAGAAGTTAAACGTATACCAGATGTGATTAAAGTATTTTATAACATTCAAAAGGAAATCCCCGCAAAATTAATGATGGTTGGTGAAGGTCCTGAACGCGAACCTGCTGAACGATTATGTGAAGAACTAGGTATTGCAGAAAAAGTGGTTTTCTTCGGAAATAGTAACGAAATAGATCGAATTTTATGTTTTTCAGATTTGTTTTTATTACCTAGTAAAACCGAGAGTTTCGGACTTTCAGCATTAGAAGCTATGGCGTCTGGCGTTCCTGTAATTTCAAGTAACACAGGAGGAATTCCAGAAGTTAATAAAGAAGGATTTTCAGGTTTTTTAAGCGACGTAGGCGATGTTGAAGATATGAGTAAAAATGCGATTTATATATTAAAAGATGAAAGTAGATTTAAGGAGTTTAAGAAAAATGCTAAGTCACAAGCTAAAACTTTTGATATACATCAAATTGTTCCAAAATACGAAGCTATTTATCAAGAAACTCTTAATAAATGTAAAGTATATTAATAAAAAAAAGCCATCTAAATTAGATGGCTTTTTTATTTGTATTTTAATTAAATTAGAATCTATATCTAATTCCTAAAGCGATATCAAAATCTAAATCATCTCTGTAATCACCAAACCCTAATTCAGGTCTAGCATCTAAAGATAACTGTAACGGAATATCAAAATTATATTCAATACCAATATCTCCAGCTACAAATAAAAATGTTTCGCTATCATCATCAAGACCAGGTATATCATTGTCAAAACTATAAGAACCTAATCCTCCACCAGCACCTGCATACCAGTTAAAACCACCATCAATATTCCATACCCATTGGTATAAAGCAGCTAATTTAAATCCATCGTAGTTATTCCCGCTTCTTAAACCTAAGTCAGCTTCTAAACGATTGTTATCTCCTAAAGCTCTTTGATAAGATATTTCTGCCCCAAAACCATCACTATCTCCTAAACGTAATCCAATTGCGTTTGGAGAAATGTCTTGAGCAAACGTAAATGTTGCAAAACCTAATAATGCAACAGTTGTAATAATAAGATTTTTCATAAATTTTAATTGTTTTGGTTTTACGTAAAATTAATTATAAAACGTTTCAAATGTTAAAATTCGTTCATAAATCGTTGTTAATATTAGTTAACATGTCTTAAATTTGATTTTCAGCAAAAACATCCTAACTCTTATGAACGCTAAGCTTCAAGCACTTTCAAAAAACTTAGAAGGAACTCTTCATTTTGACCAACTATTAAAAACTTTATACGCTACAGATGCTTCAGTTTATAGGATTTTACCACTTGCGGTTGCTTATCCAAAAACAGTAAATGACATAATTAAACTTATTGATTTTGCTAAAAACAACAAAACATCATTAATACCGCGTACTGCAGGTACATCACTTGCTGGTCAATGTGTTGGTAGCGGAATTGTAGTTGATGTTTCAAAGCATTTCAATAAAATAATAAGTTTAGATAAAAATAATAAAACAGTAACAGTACAACCTGGTGTTGTTCGTGATCAATTAAATAACTATTTAAAACCCTTTGGATTATTTTTTGGTCCAAATACATCTACGTCTAATCGCTGTATGATTGGCGGAATGGTTGGTAACAACTCGTCTGGAACAACGTCTATTAAATATGGAGTGACAAGAGATAAGGTCATTCAATTAAAAACCATTTTAAGTGATGGAAGTGAAGCTGTTTTTAATTCAAAAACTAAAGCTGAAATTCAGCAATTAAAATCTAATAATACCTTAGAAGCCAATATTTATAAGGTTTTAGATGAAATTATTTCTTCGGAAGAAACCGTAAACGAAATAAAAAACAACTTTCCAAAACCTGAAATTCATAGAAGAAACACTGGTTACGCAATTGACGAACTAATAGAAAAAGAAGATATTAACGTCGCTAAATTATTATCAGGAAGCGAAGGTACATTAGCGTTTACCACCGAAATCACCTTGCAATTAGACGCTTTACCACCAAAACATCGCGTCATGGTTGCCATGCACTTTAAAACTATTGAAGATTGTTTAAATGCAGTAAAACCAGCAATGCAACACGATTTGTTTAATTGCGAAATGATGGATAAAACCATTTTGGATTGCACAAAAGCAAACAAAACACAACTAGAAAACAGATATTTTATAACAGGTGATCCTATGGCGATATTAATGTGTGAAGTTAGAGCAAACACATTAATCAATGCTAAAAACAAAGCAAATGCTTTAATTACTGATATTGAAAAATATAATTTAAGCTACGCTAATCCTATTTTAATAGAAGACGATATTGATAAAGCTAATAACTTAAGAAGTGCTGGATTAGGTTTGTTGGGTAATATTGTTGGAGATAAAAAAGCAGTTGCATGTATTGAAGATACAGCTGTAACTATTGATGATTTAGCCAATTACATTAATGATTTTACTGCTTTGATGAAGCATTATAACCAGAATGCAGTGTATTATGCGCATGCTGGTGCTGGCGAGCTTCATTTACGTCCAATTTTAGATTTAAAGCAATCTGAAGATGTTAAATTATTTAGGCAAATTACAACCGATGTTGCCAAATTAGTAAAAAAGTATAATGGGTCTTTTAGTGGCGAACATGGTGATGGTATTGTACGTGCAGAGTTTATCGAGTTAATGATAGGTAGTAAAAATTACCAAACACTAAAGCAAATAAAGTACACTTTTGATCCTGATAATATTTTTAATCCTGGTAAAATTGTAGATGCATTACCAATGGATAAAAACTTACGCTATCAACCCGATAGAGTAGAACCTAATTTTGAAACTAAACTTGATTTTTCTAAATCTTTAGGCATTTTACGAGAAGCTGAAAAATGTAACGGATCAGGAGATTGTAGGAAACTGCCTGAATTTGGAGGTACAATGTGTCCAAGTTACAGAGCAACAAAAAACGAAAAGGATACCACAAGAGCTAGAGCCAATGCGTTACGCGAGTTTTTAACGACTTCGGATAAAGAAAACAAATTCAATCATAAAGAATTAAAAGATGTTTTTGATTTGTGTCTAAGCTGTAAAGCTTGTGCTAGCGAATGCCCAAGTAGTGTTGATGTTGCTAGTTTAAAAGCCGAGTTTTTATATCAATATCAAAAAGAAAATGGAATTAGTTGGCGCACCAAATTGTTTGCTTACAACAATCAATTAAATGTATTTGGAAGACGTTTTAAAGTTGTAACTAATTTTATGTTTTCTAATAAAATTTCAGCTTCATTAATCAAAAAAAGTTTTGGAATTGCGTCTAAAAGAAGCTTACCTTTATTATCAAGTGTTAGTTTAAATAAATATTATAAAAACACTAAAAATCAATTAATTGAAAACAATTCAATAAAAAAAGTATATTTATTTAATGATGAGTTTACTAACCAATTAGAAAGCCAAATAGGTCAAGATGCAATAACATTGTTAACAGCATTGAATTATCAAGTAGAAATTATCAATCATGCTGAATCCGGTCGTTCGTTTTTATCCAAAGGATTATTAGATCAAGCAAAAAAAGTAGCAGATAAAAATGTTGAAACTTTTAAAAAGTTAATTACTGAAAACACACCGTTAATAGGTATCGAACCTTCAGCAATTCTAACATTTAAAGATGAATATCCTAAGTTAGTAGATGATAAAATTTCAGCAGAACATATTGCTAAACACACCTTTTTAATTGAAGAATTTATTAGTAATGAAATAGCTATAGGAAACATCACTTCAGATCAATTCACTCTTGAAGAAAAAACAATAAAATTTCATGGACATTGCCATCAAAAAGCATTGTCTAATCAAATACATAGTTTTAACGTTTTAAACCTTCCTAAAAATTATAAAGTTACAATTATACCAAGTGGTTGTTGTGGTATGGCAGGAAGTTTTGGGTACGAAAAAGAACATTTTGATATAAGTATGCAAATAGGCGAGCAAACTTTATTCCCAGCAATAAGAAAAGCAGATAAAACTACTGTAATTAGCGCTAATGGTACTAGTTGTAGGCATCAAATAAAAGATGGAACGCAGAAAACTGCATTCCATCCAGTAACTATATTAAAAGAAGCTTTATTGTAAAGTGTAACTTGTCAATTCTTGTGTGTTTAATATTGACGTGTTTGTTGGTAGCATATTTAAATCTACACCTAGTTGTTGTAAAATGGTTACTGTATTTTCGTTTAAAGAATAACCAGTATTAGCATTAGCGGTAATCAATCCTATATCTTTTGCATAAAATGCATCTACAGATAAGACATTTTGAGTATCTAAAAGACTTATTGTTTGTGTTAAACCAAATACAGATACTTCTGTAGATACAGATAATTCAAGTGAAATATTAGCAGATGTTACAGTATCATAATTTACACCTAAAACTTCCATATTTTCTAGGTTTTCTAACTGTGTGCTAAACAAAGAATAATTAATAGTTATTGGGTAACCTTGAAAATCTTGAGTAAAAGTACCTGACTGTGTATATAATAGTTCGCCATTTGGTGCTTCAGTATTGTATAATAACGCATTATCTAAAACAATATTAAAATCAAATCCGTCAATAGGTAAGCCTATTGTTCCGTTAGAAACTAAAGTGGTTTCTGTTAAAGATAAATCTCCAGTGGTTAAAATGCCACTCATAGTTCCATTAGCTACGCCATTATCATTAACTGATAAAGAAAATCCTGAGGCATTTTCACTTTCAACCTTTAAAACGTCTTGACTATTTGTAGTTTCGTTTGTATTGTTATTTGTGTTTTCTACATCATAATCCCATTGATTATCAATGGATAGTGGTAAAAACTCACCAGAAAATTGAATTTGATTATTTATTTCTGAATCATCACTATCATCAGAACAATTAAATAAAAATAGACTTAAAAATAAGAGTAAAGTAGATTGCGTAAGTTTCATGTGGTGTGTTTTTTACAAAGTAAAGAAACTTAATCTATTTTAAAAAACCGAATTATTTCATTGGTTTCATAACTGTAATTGCCGCAATCAATTCGGCTTCTGTCATTTCTTTAAGATCTTCATCAGCATAAAAAGCAGAAAGTTTATCTTCGCTGTATTTGTATAATTTCCAGCGTTTAAACTGATATTCTAAAGCAGTAAAGTTTTCAACCCAATCACCAGAATTTAAATAGTGAGTTTTTCCTTTTTTAGACTCTACGATTTCATTTTTAGGCTGGTGTATATGACCACAAATAACATAATCGTAACCGTTTTCTATAGCTAAATCTGTTGCTGTCTTTTCAAAATTACTAATGTATTTAACTGCAGATTTTACGCTGTTTTTGATACGTTTTGATAAAGAATATCTTTCTTTTCCTAAGTTAACTAACATCCAATTAGTAAAACGGTTTATTAAAATTAAAAGGTCATAACCATAACCACCAAGTTTTGCTAACCATTTAGCATTTTGGATTGAGGCATCAAAAACATCTCCATGAAAAATCCAAGCTTTTTTATCGTCTAATTCTAAAACTAATTTATTGACTACTGCAATGTTACCAATTTCGGTATCGGTAAATTTTCTAAGCATCTCGTCATGATTTCCGGTAATGTAAGTTACTTTTGTTCCTTTTGCAGCAAATGATACAATTTTTTTAATCACTTGCATATGTGATTTAGGAAAATAACGCTTACTAAACTGCCAAACATCTATAATATCACCATTTAAAATTAAATGTTTTGGTTCTATACTATTTAAATAGGTAAGGAGTTGTTTAGCATGGCAACCATAAGTACCAAGATGTACATCAGATATAACTACTATTTCAACTTTTCTTTTAAATTTCAATACTTTAGATTTTTTTACGCTACAAATATTGATAATGTTTGTTAATACAACGTGTCTTTACAATTATTTAATTATCAGTATATTGTTAAGTTAATATTATCAATTTTTTAAAGTTGAAATAAAACCTGTTTTGTTTAGGCATTTTTTATGATTACATTAGCGTAAATTAAATATTTATGGCAGGAAATAGCTTCGGAAATTTATTTAAACTTACCACATTTGGTGAGTCACACGGAACTGCAATTGGCGGAATTATAGATGGTTGTCCACCAGGAATTGAATTAGATTTTGAAGCAATCCAGCACGAAATGAATCGTCGTAAACCAGGACAATCAAAAATTGTAACCCAACGAAAAGAACCAGACGAAGTCAAATTTCTTTCAGGTATTTTTGAAGGTAAAACTACCGGAACACCAATTGGTTTTGTCATAGAAAATGCCAATCAAAAATCTAAAGACTATTCGCATATTAAAAATGCATACAGACCAAGTCATGCAGATTTTGTATACGATAAAAAATACGGGTTTAGAGATTATCGTGGTGGCGGACGCAGTAGTGCTCGGGAAACTGCGAGTAGAGTAGTAGCTGGTGCTATTGCAAAGCAAATGCTTAATACTATACAAATTCATGCTTATACGTCTTCTGTTGGTGATATTTTTCTTGAAAAACCGTACCAAGATTTAGACTTTTCTAAAGTAGAATCTAATATTGTACGTTGTCCAGATGAAGAATATGCCGATAAAATGATTGAAAAAATCAAGCAAATCAGAAAAGAAGGTGATACTATAGGAGGAACAGTAACTTGTGTATTAAAAAATGTGCCAATTGGATTAGGCGAGCCTGTTTTTGATAAACTACATGCCGAGTTAGGTAAAGCTATGCTATCAATAAACGCCGTAAAAGGCTTTGAATATGGTAGCGGATTTTGCGGCGCTAAAATGAAAGGTAGTGAACATAACGACCAATTTAATATTGACGGAAGTACCAAAACAAATCTTTCTGGTGGTATCCAAGGAGGAATAAGTAACGGTATGGATATTTATTTTAGAGTTGCTTTTAAACCTGTAGCAACAATTATGCAAGATCAAACCACTATTGATAAAGAAGGAAATGAAGTTGAAATGCAAGGTAAAGGAAGACACGATCCTTGTGTTGTACCTCGTGCTGTACCCATTGTAGAAGCTATGGCTGCACTGGTTTTAGCCGATTATTTTTTAATTAATAAAATTTACTAAAAATATAATAAGCTTATAAAACTACAAACTAACTAATTACATAATTTATCTAAGGAAAAGAAATATATTATATGAAGAAACTAGCGTTACATTGGAAGATTATTATAGGAATGATACTAGGGATAATTTTTGGTTTTTTAATGAATACCATTGATGGCGGAAAATTATTTACAACACATTGGATTGCTCCATTCGGTAAAATTTTTATTAATCTTTTAAAGTTAATTGCTGTTCCTTTAATCTTAGCTTCATTAATTAAAGGAGTTTCCGATTTAAAAGATATTTCAAAAATTAAAAAAATGGGCTTACGTACCATTGGTATTTACATAACAACAACTTTAGTAGCTATTGTTATTGGTTTAAGTATTGTAAATATTGCAAAACCGGGTACAGGTATGCCTAAAGATACCATCGAAAAAATTAAAATGAAGTATGAAAATGATGCAGGTGTTGTTGATAAACTAAATAAAGCAAACGCAACTAAAGATGCTGGTCCTTTACAACCTTTAGTAGATATTTTCCCGAGTAATATATTTCAATCTTTTGCAGATGCTTCAATGTTGCAAGTCATATTTTTTGCATTATTTGTTGGTATCTGTTTGTTGCTAATTGGAGACAAAAAAGCCAAGCCTATGGTAGATTTTTTCGATTCACTCAACGAGGTCATCATGAAAATGGTCGATTTAATCATGCTTTTTGCTCCTTACGCAGTATTTGCACTAATGGCAAATGTGATTATAGCTTTTGATGATACAGAAATTTTACTAAAACTTTTATTATATGCATTATGCGTTGTTGGAGGATTGTTTTTAATGATTTGTTTCTACTTAATTTTAGTTAGTGTTTATGCTAAAAAATCACCACTATGGTTCTTAAAACAAATTAGTCCAGCACAATTATTAGCATTTTCAACCTCAAGTAGTGCTGCAACATTACCAGTTACAATGGAACGTGTAGAAGAACATATTGGTGTAGATAAAGAAGTTTCTGGGTTTGTTTTACCAGTAGGCGCAACAGTAAATATGGATGGAACAAGTTTGTACCAAGGTATAGCAGCTGTTTTTATTATGCAGGTAATTTGGCCAGAAGGATTAACGTTTACCAATCAAATTGTTATAATTTTAACCGCATTATTAGCTTCTATAGGTAGTGCTGCTGTGCCAAGTGCTGGTATGGTAATGTTGGTTATTGTTTTAGAGTCTATTGGTTTTCCTGCGGAATTATTACCAATTGGATTAGCCTTAATTTTTGCAGTAGATAGACCTTTGGATATGTGTCGTACAGTCGTAAATGTTACTGGAGATGCTACTGTATCTATGTTGGTAGCAAAATCGTTAGATAAATTGCATGAGCCACATCCAAAAGAATGGGATGACAATTATGAAGATGTAAAATAATCATGTATTATAATTATTCTAAATTTAAACAGATAAAACTTAATATCTAATTATGGATGGTTTTGATAATATTGTTTCTGTAAAGTGGTTAAAAGATCATTTAAACCATCCAAACGTTATTGTTATAAATGGAACAATACAAAAAGTTTCAAGCAACTTTAAATCAGAAGAACAACAAATAGAAAATGCTAGATTTTTTGATATAAAGAATGCTTTTACTGATACTTCAGCAGAATTTCCTAACACAATTCCTTCTGAAATTCAATTTCAAACCGAAGCACAAAAATTAGGTATTAATAAAGAAGATTTTATTGTTGTTTATGATGAATTTGGAATATATTCAAGTCCGCGTGTTTGGTGGTTATTTAAAACATTTGGACATAACAATGTAGCTGTTTTAGATGGAGGTTTTCCTGAATGGAAGAGTCAGAAATTTCCAACAGAAGTTAAAACTGAAAAGCAACATGAAACAGGGAATTTTATAGCTAAATACAATCCAAATAATGTTGTCTATTTTGAATCTTTAGAAGCTATAAATAAAGACCCAAATTTTAAGATTATCGATGCAAGATCTAACGATCGTTTTATGTGTCGCGTACCAGAACCAAGAGAAGGTTTACGTTCAGGACGTATACCAAACTCGGTTAATTTACCATATCAAAATATCTTAAACGAACATAAATTTCAGTACAAAGAACAAATAGCTTCAGCTTTTAAAGATTTAGCAAATAATAATCAACATTTAGTGTTTACTTGTGGCTCTGGTATTACTGCTTCAATTTTAAGTTTAGCTGCAACACTATTAGGTTATAACAATAGCGTTTACGATGGTTCGTGGACAGAATACGGAACTTTAACAACAGGAAACATGCAAGATCCTAAACAATGGTCTAAAGAAGAGTTACTAGCATACATTTTAATTTTTGTTGCTCATTCTGATTTAGAAGAAACCAAAAAAGAAAAAGAGTATATTTTATCTAGAGTTGATAAGGATATTTACAAAAGAGTAGAAGAGAAGTTTAACCAAGATAATGACTACCAAAGCATACAAAATATTATCGAAGCTGTAAAAACACATGATTATTACCGTAATGATTTAGCAGATTTATTTGCTGATATAAAACTAATGGCTTTTGCTGATGGTGGTTTTGATATCATGGAAAAAGAAGCCTATCATTATCTAAAAAAGATTTTAAAATAATTAAATGTTTAAACATCTTTACCTAAAAAAATAAATCTCAAAACATTACATTATCCATTAGTAACCTAAGCTAAACAAACGGTTAGACATGCCTTTTGTTTAGAACTTAACTCGTTCCTTACTAACAGAAGTAAGGGTTAAGTTAACAGTAATGCTTTGAGATCTTTTATTACTACTCTCAATGCTAAATTAATTTGAAAGTATAAACTAAAAAAATTGTAATTAGGGAAGTGAACTTTTTATTAAGTAAACTTATACTTTGGGTGAGATAAAGCTTTTCGATGCATTTTTCTCATTCTTCAAAAAACACTCGAGGTGTCGTGGTTTTATATATCTTAAACTCGTCGATTCGAGTATTGCGACAATAGAAGTATTGTATCGAGAACAATATTACTCCAAAAATTTGCTCTTTAACTCTGGTGTAGGAATCATACAAGCTTCTTTTTTACCGTACCATTTGTAGCGGTTTTTGGCTATAAAATCGTAAACCATATTTCTGATAAAAGCAGGAACAATTAAAAACACAGAAAGTAGAGCGTAAGGAAATCCTAAATCTTTAGCTATATATAATGCTGCTGTAGATTTCAACTTAAGTCCTTTTTCTTCAGAATATAATAAAATTGAATCTGTTTTTGCGGTATTAATATTGTATTTTCTAATGATTTCTTGTCCAGCCTTACCTTGTAAAGGAGCAAACATAAACTTATTCTTTTTGTCTTGCTTTATAACAAATTGAACAGAGTTATTGCATAGGTTGCAAACACCATCAAAAAGTATTAATTGTTTATGCTTTGGTAAGTGATTCATAATAACAAAAATAATTTAATATATTTACAAAAACCAATTATATGAGAACAGCTAAAGAATGGTTTGATAGTTACGCAGTAAGCCATCAAAATCCAACAAATATTTCTATTCACTTTATTTGTGTGCCAGCTATTTTTTTAAGTATAGTAGGTCTGTTTATGTCTATTCCTAGCGGTTTTTTAAGTCGTTTTTTACCACATCCTATTATTGCTAACTGGGCTTTTGTTGTGTTAGCTTTTGTTTTAGTGTTTTTTTATTTTAGAATGTCTTTAAAAATTGGTTTACAAATGCTGTTTTTTTCTGCATTTTGTCTAATAGTAAATTACTTTATAGCTCAATATTTTAATTTGGCAATTACATCAATAATAATATTTGTCTTAGCATGGATTGGCCAATTTTATGGGCATAAAGTTGAAGGTAAAAAACCAAGCTTTATTGATGATTTACAGTTTTTGTTAATTGGTCCAGCTTGGGTTATTTACAAAATGTTTGGTAAATAGTTTACTTTTTTACCGCTTCTACCAATTCTAATTGGTCTAAACTTACGTTAGTTGTAAACATACCATAATTAACAATAGCTTTACCTTTATCGTCAATATTATCAATACTTCCAACTGCTTTACCATCTTCCATGCGTACGCGGTCTCCAACTTTTAAAACTGGTTTTGGTGGTGCAGGTTTTTCGGCTTCTTTTTTCTTCGCTTCTTTCTTTTTCTTACGTATAGCTTCTACCTTTTTCTCTGCTTCTTGTTTTACTTTTTGTTGTTTTGCTTTTTCAGCTTTTGCTTGTTTGGCAGATTGTTTTTTACGTTTAGAATTTTCAATTTGGACAAGCTTAAACAGCTCAGCCATCAATTCGCGTTTACGCTTATTGTTAAAGTAGCCTTCGGCTAAATCATTTACTTTTTGACCTAAATAAATCAAACGCTGATTGCTATCATACAATTCTTGATAGCTTTCTAATTTTTTCTGAATTTTAGCATTGATTTCTTCTAATTTATCAGCTTCAGATTGCTTTTTCTTTTCGTTTTTCTTTAGGTTTTCGCCTGTTTTTTCAAGCTTTGCACGTTCTTTTTGAAGTTTAGCAATTGTTGCGTCAAAACGTACTTTACTGCGTTCTATCTTCTTTTTAGCGCGGTTAATTAAGCTATACGGAATTCCGTTTTTTTGAGCAACTTCAAAAGTAAAACTACTTCCTGCTTGTCCTAAAGCTAGCTTGTACATTGGTTCTAACGTACGCTCGTTAAACATCATGTTGGCGTTAATCATTTCGTCTTTTTCATTAGCTAACAGTTTTAAATTAGCATAATGCGTTGTGATTATTCCAAAAGCTTTACGGGCATAAAATTCTTCTAAAAACGTTTCAGCTAACGCGCCACCAAGTTCTGGATCCGATCCTGTACCAAATTCGTCTATTAAAAACAGCGTATTCTTGTTTATTTTCTTTAAGAAATAATTCATCTGTTTTAAACGATAACTGTAGGTACTTAAATGATTTTCAATAGATTGATTATCTCCAATATCGCTAACAATACGATCGAACAAGCAAACTTTACTGCGTTCGTGTACCGGAATTAACAATCCGGATTGTAGCATTACTTGTAATAAACCAACAGTTTTTAAGGTGATACTTTTTCCGCCAGCATTTGGTCCAGAAATAACTATAATGCGACTATCTTCTTTAAGCTGGATAGTTTGTGGATGCGTTGTTTCCTTTTTCTCTAAATTATTTAAATAGAGTAGTGGATGAAAGGCATCACGCAAGTACAGCTCTCGATTTTCTGTGATTTCTGGTAAAATCGCATTCATCGATTTGGCATATTTTGCTTTTGCCGAAATCACATCTATTTTAGTTAAAAACGATTGATAAAGCTCTAAAAGCGGTAAATAAAACCTAATGTAATTAGTTACTTCTTTTAAAATACGTACAACTTCTTCACCTTCTTCGTATTGTAAATTGTTAAGTTCTCTAGTATGTTGTAAGGTGGTTTCTGGCTCTATATAAACAATGCTTCCTGTTTTGCTTCCGCCCATAATTGCGCCTTTAACCTTACGTCTGTACATCGCTTTTACAGCCAATACACGTTTATTATCGACTACAGATTCTCTAATATCATCCAGATATTCTAAATTATGATATTGATTTAAAGCACTAGTAAAACTAGAGTTAATCTTTCCTTTTAACTTGTTAATTTGTTGGCGTAGTTGGTATAAGGTTGGTGAAGCATCGTCTTTAACCTCATTAAATCGGTTTACAACACTGTCTATTTTGTTTATAATATCTGTAGTAACTTCAATTTTATTGCTAAACTGCTGTAAAGTTGGATAATAGGTTTCAAACTTTTTAAAAAATTTGATTAAATCGTTACTGGTTAATGATATAGAAACTAATTTTTTTAAACTATGTGGCTCTAAAAAAGTGTTTTCAATTTTTAGCAGTTTTAATTCTTTTGTAATTGAATCGAAACCGTGATTTGGTATACGATTATCGTTATAAAAAGACGAAACATACTCGTTAGTTAATTGTAACGAAAATAGTAAGGTCTCTTTGTCTTTGTATGGCGAAATAGAAAGGGCAGCTTCATTACCTAAAGCAGTGATACAATACTCACTAACTTGGTTTAAAACGGTTGCAAACTCTAAATCTTGTAATGTTTTTTGATGAATGTTTATCATAGGTAAACTCTGCAATGCAGATTTCTCTTTTTCTTTGTTTTGTTTGCAAATTTACGGAAATGTAAATTGAAATTTTAAAAGTCTTTATTTACTTGATCTGCTAATTTTTTATAACAAAATTAAAAAGTAAACCAACAGCTATAGCGATACCAAAGCTCAACAAGGTTCCTATTAGGACATATTCAGTAAGTTTTCTGTTTTTAGCTTTAGATAAATCACCAAATCTAAATACAGATTTTGCAGTTATTAGCAACCCAATAGCGCTCCATTGATTTAACACGATAAATCCAAATACAAACAAACGCTCTA
>Ga0256829_1002524_pt1 | contig 13561 bp, 12 predicted proteins | sample 131447metaG_FD_185979 | JGI IMG/M metagenome (GOLD analysis project Ga0256829, IMG submission 185979) | Hydrothermal vent microbial communities from Lau Basin, Pacific Ocean - 131-447 | ecosystem: Environmental > Aquatic > Marine > Hydrothermal vents | place: Pacific Ocean: Lau Basin | collected...
TGACTCTCTACCAGACCTAAGTCATGTTGTTCCATGCTATCAAAAACTTGTTGGCTATTTCCACTATCCACAAAGACCTCAATTTTTGGATATTGTTGACGAAACAAATGTAAGGCAGCGGGTAGAAGTGAGCTTGCAATGGTTTGGCTTGCGACAAGATAAATGCGACCAGCTTGTAAGCCATGTAACTCATCGGAAAAGTTGTTTATATCCTGCATAGACTGTTGAACCTTCAAGGCGTAAAGGTAAAAGTTCTCACCTGTTCCCGTTAAGCGTACACCACGTCCATGGCGTTGATAAAGGGATATGCCAACTGTTTCTTGCAGCTGTTTGAGTTGGTTGGAAATGGCAGGCTGGGTTAAGCATCGGGATTTGGCAGCAGCAGTAATACTACCTGTCTGCACCAAGGCAACAAAGCTTAAAAGATGATCGGGATGAATATTCATACGATAAACATATCATAAAATTTGATGTATTATATCATTAATTATCATTATTAATGATTCCACTAGCATCATAACATTCGCTTCATGATGAATGCAGAGAGAATGTATGTTTAGTAAGGAAAGGCGAGCCGATACAATCAATGGTATTTTATTTGTGGCTTTGTTTGCTTTGGCAGCGACGCAAATAAGCCAGTGGCAATGGGTTGATCAACTTGGTATCAGTCCACTTATTATTGGTATTGTGCTAGGTGTTTTTTATGCCAATACGCTCCATCACCGTATGCCAGAAGCATGGCTTCCAGGTATCAGCTTTACAGCAAGAAGAATTCTCCGTTTAGGCGTAATACTTTATGGCTTTTACATCACGTTACAAGAAGTGCTTATGATTGGTTGGATTGGTTTTATTGCAGCAAGTATTGTTGTGACTAGCACACTATTGATTGCCTATATGATTGGTGTTTATATATTAAAAATCGATAAACAGACAGCCATACTTGTTGGGGCGGGCAGTGCTATTTGTGGTGCAGCTGCCATTTTGGCTTTTGAGCCAGTCATTAAAGCAAAGGGGCATCAAACAGCAGCTGCGGTAGCAACGGTTGTTTTATTTGGTACCCTAGCAATGTTTCTTTATCCACTTGTTTATCAATGGGGCGTTTTGAATCTTGATGCACATGGTTGGGGTATTTTTATCGGTGCAACCGTGCATGAAGTAGCACAGGTGGTTGGGGCAGCAAGTGATATAAGTCAAACAGTTAGCAATGATGCGGTGATTGTTAAAATGACACGTGTGATGTTGCTTGTGCCTGCATTGTTATTTGTGGGATGGTGGTGGAATAAATCCAACCATACTCAAGGCAAAGGTGGTAGGCGAGAATTAACCGTGCCTTGGTTTGCTTTGGGTTTTTTAGCAGTTGTTGGGTTGAATTCACTGAATCTACTGCCTACGTCATGGGTTATGCTATTACAGCATTTGGATCAGTTTTTATTAACCATGGCAATGACAGCTCTGGGCATGGAAACAAGCCTTGGTAAACTCAAGGGTGTGGGCATAAAGCCATTTATTCTTGCCATTATTCTATTTATTTGGCTTATGCTGGGTGGATATACAATGGTATCATTATTGATTTAAAGCTTTATCGATACAAAGGCTATGGTTTTATCATCGCTTGTTAGAGGCTATCATTCCTTTTATATTTTTTATTGAAAGGGGTGAAATATGGCTTTGGTAGCATCGATTCATGTAGATTTAGGCTGGGAGATGCCAGATGTAACACTCAATGATGCAGAAGGAAAAGCCCATGCATTGAAAGATTGTATGGGTGAAAATGGTTTAGTGGTGGCATTTACATGCAATCATTGCCCGTATGCCATTGCAGTTTGGCCGCGTTTGGTGCGCCATGCCAAAGTCTTGCGTGAAAAAGGCATCAATACGGTTGCTATTAACCCAAATATCCACCCTGATTTTCCAGAAGATTCTATCCCTGCCATGCAAGAGAAACTGGTGGAGTGGGGTATTGATTTCCCTTATCTAGCAGATGAAACACAAGAAGTTGCCAAAACATTTGAAGCGCAATGTACCCCTGACTTATATATGTTCGATAATGCAGGAAAGCTTTATTATCATGGTCGTATTGATGATTATTGGAAAGATGAGACGAAGGTGACAGCCGAAGAATTATTGCCAGCAGCAGATGCGTTGGCAGCAGGTGAAGCTGCACCGAAAGTACAACATCCTACGATTGGCTGTTCGATTAAATGGAAAGCTTAGGCTAACCATTTAGCATAGTCCTCCCTCGCCCTTTTAAGGGTAAGGGTTGTAATAAAGCTTCTTCAGAAAGTCGCTTCTAACCCCATGATTTACAAATATTATCGCGCCTGTGATGAATCTCCAAAGGCGATAGGCAGCCTATTGCGGGTACTGGGTGAAAAGAATGCTAATGATTCAGCTTGCCTGTTGTAATGATTGCATTCATATTGGCAATATTCTTATTAATGAATAGGAGGCGGCATGTTTGAGTCATTGGGTCTAGAAACTTGGCATATTTGGTTGATTGCTGCGAGTCTGATTGCGGTGGTCGAGTTGTTATTGCTGGGTTCTTATTATTTATTAGCTGTTGCAGGCGGTGCAGCGATTGTTGGTTTAATTTCGGCATTGGTAGAGATCTCATTGCCCGTGCAATGGTTTGCTTTTGCTTGTGCGACAGCCGTTGTAGCTATGGTGCTGCGCTCCTTCCGTTCACCTGGAACAAAGGAAGTTCCTGATGATGTATCTTATATGGTGGGCAAACAGGTAGAAGTGCTTGAGCGTGTGTCTCCACGGGGTCGGGTGATGTATAAAGCGGTGTCATGGGCTGCTGAATCGAGTGTTATCTTTGAGGTTGGCGAAGTTGCATGCATTGAGCGGGTAAACGGTAGTACACTGTTTATTAAAAAATTAGAGTCAGACAAAGGTGAGGTATAATACGATGGATATGGTGATGATTGGTGTTGCAGTATTGGTTGTTGTGCTTGTTTATAAAGGCATTGTGGTGATTCGCAATTCGGAGCGCATGGTGATTGAGCGTTTGGGAAACTATAGTAGAACATTGATGCCAGGGATTAATTTTATCGTGCCATTTTTGGATCAGCCACGTGAATTCATTTGGAAAAGTCCTGCCGCAGGCGGTGCTTTAGGGCGTTTATTGGGAGATGGTGGTGATTCATCGTACTCGCGCTTGCAAAGTATGGCACGTATTGATATTCGTGAAACCGTGCTTGATTTTCCATCACAAACAGTGATTACGCGTGATAATGTAAGCATTCAAATCAATGCATTATTATATATCGAAATTACCAACCCACATGATGCTGTGTATCGTATTTCTAACCTTCCCAATGCCATTGAGAAACTTGGGCAAACAACCTTGCGTAGTTTGGTCGGTGAAATGGAGTTGGATAAAACACTATCCTCACGTGAAGACATTAATACCCGTTTGCAGATTAGCCTAGATGAAGCTGCAGATGATTGGGGGGCTAAGGTTAAGCGTGTGGAAGTGCAGGATTTGTTGGTGCCAGAAGCAGTGCAAGCTGCAATGGAAAAACAAATGCGTGCAGAGCGTGATAAACGTGCTGCGATTCTTGAAGCAGAAGGCTCACGTCAATCAGATATTTTGAAAGCAGAAGGCGAAAAACAGGCAGCAATTTTGGTAGCAGAAGGTAATCGAACAGCGCGTATTCTTGAAGCTGATGGCGAAAAAGAAGCCCTTGATAAACTTAAAGAAGCACTGGGCGAACAAGGTTTTAGTCAATATCTGATTGCGATTCGTTATTTGGATACTTTAAATACCATTGGTACAACAGGCGAGGGTGATAAGACGGTGTTTATGCCGATTGATGCTACGGCGACTTTAGGTGCGATTGGTGGTATCAAGGAGCTTTTTCAAGGGAAGTAATAGTGCATTGGGTCGGAGGGAAGTTCGTTGATGGATCAAGCTAGGATAAGGGTCTTTGCTGTTCTGGAAGAGGGGGAAAGGCTGCTTTCTCGCTTATTTAATGGCTTTATTATGGTGTTGATTATCCTCAACCTGATTGCCATTATTTTGGAGTCGGTGGAAGATATTTACACGTTATATCAGTCGTTTTTTGTGGGTTTTGAAATTTTTTCTGTCGCTGTATTTAGCATCGAATACCTTCTTCGGCTTTGGGTGTGCTGTGAGAAAAGGGCATACCAAGATTCTGTACGCGGCAGGTTGCGTTATATGGTGTCGTTTATGGCAATGGTTGATTTACTTGCCATTTTGCCGTTTTATTTATCGATGTTGATGGGGATTGATACACGTTTCTTGCGTGTTCTTCGATTGCTTCGAGTGTTTAAATTAACGCGTCATTTTCAATCGCTTGAAATATTGATGCAAGTCATACGGACAGAAGGTCCAGTGCTGGCATCGGCGTTGTTTGTTTTGTTTGTTTTGTTTGTATTGGCTGTCTTGGCAGCGGGTGGCATTTACGCTGTGGAGCATGATATTCAACCTGATGCATTCGGAAGTATTCCTGCTTCGATGTGGTGGGCGATTGTAACTTTAATCACGGTGGGTTATGGCGATGTGATTCCTGTATCGGGCATGGGTAGGGTGTTTGCGGCGGTGATTACCATGCTTGGTGTTGGCATGGCGGCGTTGCCTGCGGGTATTATTGCTTCGGGGTTTATGCGTGAAATGCAGAAACGACGCGAGATTTACCAGAGCAGTTTGCGTGAGGCTTTGGAAGATGGCGTGATTACGGATGAAGAACGAGAACAATTGGAAAAAGTACGCCAGCATTTGGGGCTGAATATTGATGATACCAAAGCAATGAATCAGGCTGAATTGAGTTTTCTGCATGAGTTGCAAGGTAGTCAATGCCCGCATTGTGGTGAACACCTTTTTGCACGCAATGACGAAGGTCAACAAAAAGGCTGAGTGAAAGGGGATAGTGTATGTTGGCAGGTGTTGATGAAGTAGGGCGAGGGCCTTTGGCAGGACCTGTGGTGACTGCGGCGGTGATTTTATCACCTGATGATCCAATGTTGGGGAAATACCGTGATTCCAAGCGAGTATCGGAGAAAAAGCGTATCAAACAATACCATCATATTCGTAAATATGCGGTGGCGTATGCTGTGGCGCAGGGCACGACTGAGGATATTGAACGTTTAAATATTTTACATGCGACGATGTTGTCGATGCGACGTTGTGTGGAGGCTTTGCCTGTATCACCATCTGAAGTGGTAGTAGATGGGAACCGTGTGCCAGATATGGCGTACCCTGTATCGGCAGTGATTGGTGGTGATGATTTGGTGCAAGAGATTGCCGCCGCTTCGATTGTTGCCAAGGTGGTGCGAGATCGTTTGATGCGTTATTTGGATTATCAATACCCTGAATATCAATTTGCCAAACATAAAGGCTATGGTACCAAAGTGCATATGGATGCTTTACGTGAATATGGCCCTTGTCCGATTCACAGAATGGATTTTTCACCTGTCAAAAAATATGCAAAATTACATGCTTTTGGGTGATTGTTTTAACAAACACATGCGTGTGAGACACAGGGTATATAATGGTTTTCTGTTTTTATAAAATAACTGTGCTAAAGTAGATTGTATATACCGCGATAAATTATAAGGGGTGACTCCCGACACAGTTTGTTGGTCTAGTGAGCATGCGATCTTCCCCCCTCCCCAGCGTGCTCCTAGGTCGGCTTAAAATTGTGGCAAACAATGAATGTTAATTTTTTGATGTGTGATTGGGTGCTTAAATGAAAGCCCGCTTGCATGTAGCAACAGTCTGTCAGCCTTATGAAAAGCTTTATCTGGAGCATAAAATTCATCACCTAAAATAGCGTGACCTAGCCAAGCCATATGTACACGTAGCTGATGTGAGCGACCTGTCATGGGCGTGAGTTGTATGCGTGTGGTTTGTTTATTTTTATCGCGCCTTAATACTTGGTATTGGGTGCAAGATGCTTTGCCTTCACTATCAATTTTTTGTCTGGGTCGATTGGGCCAATCGACCATCAAAGGTTGGTTAATTTTTCCTACATCTTCTTTTACGAGACCATCAACGATGGCAATATATGTCTTGTTTACTTCACGTGTGGCAAACAATTGATTCATGGCTCGCAGGCTGTCTTTTTGGCGAGCAAATAGAATAATGCCTGAGGTAGACATATCCAGACGATGTACAACAAACACATCATCAAACACCGTTTGGCAGCGTGATACCATGCAATCTTTTTTTTCAGGTGTATTACCAGGAACAGAAAGAAGATTGGCAGGTTTATTCACGATAAAAAGATGTTCATCCTGAAAAAGAATATCTAAACCTGTGTGTTTGGGTGGTTTGTAGATGCTACATGCGTTAGTCATAAGTGTGAGAATCATGTGAATGATATGGGGTTCGTCAATAATTTCGTGATGTGGCTTAAGTTTATAGGGCTTAACTGTTAATCTTTGCCCATGTCCAAACCGTCTCCTGATTTATCCAAACAAACACCGATGATGCAGCAGTATTTAGGCATTAAAGCCGAATATGCTGATTGCCTGCTTTTTTATCGCATGGGCGATTTTTATGAGATGTTTTTTGAAGATGCCGTTGAAGCATCGAAGATATTGGATATTGCCCTAACCAAACGTGGCAAGGCTGGCGGTGCAGATATTCCTATGGCAGGCGTACCTTGGCATCAGGCAGAAAACTATTTGGCGAAGCTGGTGTCTGCAGGTAAACGTGTGGCTATTTGCGATCAGATGGAAGCCCCTGATGGCAAAAAAGGTCCTGTACGCCGCGAAGTTGTGCGTGTTGTGACACCTGGCACAATCACTGAATCAGAATTATTACAGCAAGAGCAAGCTGCACCTTTGTTGGCTGTATGCCGTAAATCCGAGCATTGGGCTATTGCCTCATTGGATTTGGCTTCAGGTATTTGGAAATTGTTGGAAGGGCATGGCGATGCTGGCTTGGATGAAAATTTAGCGGTATTGCATCCAGCGGAAATTTTATTGCATAGCAAGGATGATAGCCTGACTGACTATCAGATTTATCGGCCAGGCGATTGGAGTTTTTCTGCCGAAGTGATGCAAGAGCAATTGCAACAACGTTTTGGAGTCGGGGATTGGCATGCCTTGAATTTTAAAGGGCATGGTTTGGTTGCAGCAGCAGTGGGTGCGGTGCTGGTGTATTTGGAACAAACCCAAAAATGCGCATTATCACACTTACAATTACCCGTGTTTAAAGAGCAAGCGGTAGGCATGCAAATTGATGCGCGCTCACGACGAAATTTGGAAGTTTATGCTTCGCTAAATGGTGATGTGAAAGCAGGTGTGATGCATGTGCTGGATAAAACATGTACGCCGATGGGGGCAAGGTTACTGCGTGAGTGGATTGATTATCCTTTACTTGATGTGGCATTGATTTCTAAGCGTCAGGATGCGGTGCAAAGTCTGTTGGATGATGTGGGTACACGGCAAAAATTATGTGATGGGTTGGCTCAGATTCGAGATATGGAGCGTATGCTCACACGCGTGGTGTTAAATCGTGCTGCACCGCGCGATTTTCGCGGTTTGGCGGATTCAATGTTGGCTTTACCAAGCTTGTCGCAGGCAATAGATGATCGAGAAGGCATGTTTTCAGATATAAAACCTGCACTAAAAGGGTTACATGATTTGGCAGCGACCTTAGATATAGCGATTGAGCACACACCACCCGCAGTCTTTCATGGTGGTGGTGTGATTCAGCAAGGTTTTGATGTGGAACTGGATCGTTTGCGGGGTTTGGCAAAAGATGCGGGTGACTGGCTCAAAGCCTATGAAGCCAAAGAGCGTGAGCGTACAGGTTTGCAAAATTTACGGGTAAAATATAATAAAGTATTTGGTTATTTTATTGAAATATCCAAAGCCCAAGCCGCAAGTGCGCCAGTTGAGTATGTGCGCAAACAAACCTTGGTGAATGCTGAGCGTTTTATCACTGATGAGTTGCATAGCTTTGAATCAGAAATCCTCGGTGCAAAAGATGCTGCATTGACACGTGAAGCCGAGCTTGTTGAAACATTGCGTCAGTCTATTGGCTCGAATGCAATAGCGATTCAGGCTGCAGCCGCAGCAGTGGCATGCTTGGATGTATTGGTTTGTTTTGCACAGCTCGCATTTGAATACCGCTATGTTCGCCCTGATGTGCATGCTGGTCAGCAATTGAAAATTGAGGGTGGGCGACACCCTGTGGTTGAGCAATGCTTAAGTGATGAGAATTTTGTTGCCAATGATACCCATATGCATACGAAATCACGTCGATTTATGCTTTTAACAGGCCCGAATATGGGCGGAAAATCGACCTATATGCGGCAAGTGGCATGGATTGTTTGGCTATCACATACAGGCTGTTTTGTACCAGCGGATGAAGCGCGCGTGCCTTTAACAACACGTCTGTTTACGCGCGTAGGTGCAGGGGATGAACTTGCCAGTGGTCGCTCGACATTTATGGTCGAAATGATGGAAACAGCGACCATTCTCAATCAACTTGAGCCGCGCTCTTTGGTGATTGTTGATGAAATTGGGCGCGGAACAAGTACATGGGATGGGCTGGCAATTGCTTGGGCGGTTGCCGAGCAATTGATTGCTGCCAGTGGTGTGTTGAGTTTATTTGCCACGCATTACCATGAATTAACTGATTTGCCTGAGGAATATGAGCAAGCATTTAATGCTTCAGTGACTGTGCGTGAATGGAATGGGCAGGTAATTTTCATGCATAAAGTGGTGGAAGATGCCGCTGATCAATCTTATGGCGTAGCTGTAGCACAACTGGCTGGTTTACCGCCTGCGGTAGTGAAAAGAGCACGCGAGCATTTGTATCGGTTGGAGCATGCAGCAGCATTGGATGATGGTAAAGATAAAGCGCAGCTGGGTTTGTTTGCTGAGGCGGAACGCCGTCGTCAGGAATCGGAGATGAATCGTTTACGAGCCTTGGAAGCCTCGCTGCAAGCGGTGAGTATTGATCAATTGCGCCCAATGGATGCCTTAAAGCTATTGGATGAATTGAAGAAGGATTTGGAGGCATAAGTGGCAAACCAAAAGAAAGAAGCACCATTGCAGGCATTATATGATGGGGTGGGTAAGCAGTTAGATGCAGGTGTGTCGGGCGAAGTCATGATGCATGATATGTGTGTGCATGTGGATGCACTGCTAGTGCAACTATGGCAGGAAAAAGCACCCCATGCTTCGAAATTTGTTGATTTGGTTGCTGTAGGTGGTTATGGGCGGGGTGAATTGGCTCCGCAATCAGACTGGGATATTTGGTTTCTTGTTGCTGATGATATGGACGAGCAATGTGGGCAAGAGTTAGAAACATTTTTATATGCTCTGTGGGATTTGGGTGCAAAAATTGGGCATGCGGTACGCTCTGTTAAAGAGACGTTGTTGCATGTGAAAGAAGATTGGAATTCGGCAACAGCGGCTTTGGAAGCGCGCTTGATTTGTGGTGAAAGTCAGCATTTTGAAATGATGCAGGATAAGTTGGCTGGATTTTTCAAAAGTAAGCGTAAATTATTTGTTGAGGCCAAGCTTTTAGAGTTAGAGAACCGCCATAAACGCACGGGTGATACAGCCTTTTTGATGGAGCCAGATATTAAAGAAGGTAAGGGCGGCTTGCGTGATGTGCAATCAGTCTTTTGGATGGCTAAGGCATGGTATGGTACGGATTGTTGCGATGATTTGGTAACGTTAAATGCTCTGTCTGAATTGGAGTTCGAACATTTGTGTACAGCCCAGGATTTTTTGTGGCGTTGTCGAGCCGCATTGCATTTGTTGATGAAACGTCCAACGGATCGTTTGGGTTTTGAACAACAGGCTATGCTTGCGGAAAGCATGGGTTATAAGTCAGATGAACACCGCCCATCTGTTGAGTTGTTTATGAAGGATTATTTTCGACATGCAGGGCGTATTGCGCGTGTAACAAGCTTGTTAACCATGCACTTTCAAGAGCTGTTGCACCCTCAGTATTTTTCTTTTGAACGTAATATTGATGATGGATTTACACTTGAGGGGCAGCGTGTAGGCATTCAGCACGAGCAGGTGTTTCAACAAGAGCCTTTGCGTTTATTGCGGATCTTTCATGTTGCACAGCTGGGGCATCGCCATTTATCTAGTGCCACATTGCGTCAAATTCGTGCCGATGTAACTTTAATTGATGATGCTTTTCGGGCTAGCCCAGAAGCACATGCGGCATTTTTGCAAATATTGAGAGATCGCCGCAATGTAGCATCAGCATTAAAAATGATGAATGATACAGGTGTTTTGGGGCGTTTTATTCCACGATTTAGAGATGTGGTCGGCTTGGGTCAGTTTAACCGTTACCATGCTTATACTGTGGATGAACATACGCTGCGTGCCGTGGGTGAGGCACGAAACTTCTTTCATGGTGAGCATGATATGCGTTTGCCATTGGCACATCAGATTTGGCATCAAATCAGTCGTCCAGAGCTTCTTTATTTGGCATTGATTTTTCACGATATTGCCAAGGGTATGCCTGGTGACCATTCGGAAAATGGCGAAGTGCTTGCACATGAATTTTGCCAAAAAATAGGTTTAAATCGAGATGCAACGGAATTGGTTTCATGGTTGGTGCGCAAACACTTGAGCATGGCTGTCACGTCACAACGCTTTGATTTATCTGATGCCGATGTCATTGCGACATTTGCTGAGAAAGTGGTTGATATTGAGCGTTTGAATTATTTATTCTTACTCACTGTGGCGGATATTGCAGCTGTTGGTCCAAATGTGTGGAATGATTGGAAAGGTAGCTTGTTAAGCGAATTGTATCATGCAACAGCCAGTTCTTTGATGCGAGGTGGCGAAAAACAAGAGGTTTTACAGGTGCGTCTATCAGAGCGTGTGACAACACGCATTGAAAGTTGTCTAGCTCGTGCCGATGCTTCGGAACAGCTTAGTTTGAAAGAGGTTTTTGAAAATCTTCCTTGGCGCTGTGTGATGCATTTTCCACCGAGACAACTGTACCCCTTGGGGCAGATGTTGGTGGGCTTGGGTGTAGGTGATGGTGTAGCTTTGTATGTTGATAAAGTTGGTTGTGAAACGGTTGTGATGGTCGTGGCAAATGAGCAGCCGTGTTTGTTTGCAGCCTTAACTACGGCGATGGCTGCAGGGCATATTAATGTCTTAGCGGCACAGGCATTTGATTTGAAAGATGGTCGTATTTTAGATGTTTTTCACGTGCAAAATATAGATGGCGAGGCATTGAGCATTGATTCTGACTTGTCGCGATTAAAACAACGGCTTGAGCGTGTTTTGCAAGAAGGCTGTGAAAAACATGAAATACCCGCTATATCGCCTGCTAAAATAAACTTACTTATGCGGCAGGTCCCCGTGCGTGTTCGCGAATTGCCATTGGCTTCTACACACCAGACGGCGATTGAGGTTGCAGCTTCCGAGCAGCCAGCATTATTAGCACGTTTGGCATGGCTAATTGATGAGTCTGGATTTTCATTGCGAGGGGCTGCCATCACATCTTTTGGTGAGCGTGTCGTCGATGTGTTTTTTATTGAGGGTAAGCATGCATCATGTTTGACGACTGAAGAAGTAGGCATTCTCTGTGCGAAATTGAAAGAGGAGGCCAGTTTGCCGGAGGACGTATGACTTGGTGGAAACAATGGTTACCTGTTAAAGAGTCGCATGGTTTTGTGCTTGCTTTGGGTGGTGGTGGCGGCAGAGGTTTGGCGCATTTGGGTGTATTGCAAGTTTTGGAAGAACATGGCTTAAAACCCGATGCGATTGTGGGAACCAGTATCGGCGCACTATTTGGTAGTATGTATGCACTTGAACCTGATGCAAAGAAATTGCAGGCGCGTGTTTTGAGTTTCTTAGATTCTGATGATTTTGGGGAATTTAAATTACCAGAGTTGGGCGATGCTTCAGATAAAAATAATAGTTGGTTGGCTCGTTTGGGGGCTGCGGCACGGCAATCGGTATGGTTTACACGTGCTGCAACGGGTATTGCGGTTGCAGATGTAAATGATTTGGTTGAAATGGCAGATACTCTATGTGCAGGGCGTAGTTTTGCGGATATTAAAATACCCTTATACCTTACGGCGGTAACGTTCCCTTGTGGTGAATGTCACATATTTTCAAAGGGTGACTTGGCGAAACCTGTGGCTGCAAGTATGGCAATTCCAGGTGTTTTTAATCCTTTGGAAATAAATGGAGAGCGTTATGTCGATGGTGGTCTAGCAAGTGAGTTGCCAGCCAAAGAGGCGCGCATGATTGCCAAACCAGCGCAATTCGTTGTGGCAGTGAATGTGGGTGCAAGACCAAGTGAGAGTGATGAGCCTACGAATGTGATTGGTATGCTAGATTGGTCAACGCGCATCAAAGCATTGTATTTGCGCGAATATAAAAAAGCTTTTGCCGATGTGTTGGTGGAGCCGTTGGTGGGCTTTACACAGTGGAATGATTTTTCCAATCCAGAGCAAGAAATTGAGCGTGGTCGGCAGGCTGCATTGGCACAAATGCCAAAGCTGATAGGCTTGCTGCATGGATAATTCATGGAATGTAACATCACCGGAGCAGGTCTTGAGTTTAATAGGCTCGGTGGTCATATTGATTGCTTATTATTTAACGGTATCACAACCAGATAAAAAACTACTATACTTTTCACTTAGTTTGTTGGGCGGCGTAGCATTGCTCTTTGTTGCGCTTATTTATCAAAATATAGGCTTTATTTTTCTCGAAACCTCATGGATTAGTATTAACGCTTGGGGGATTTGGAAGGCATGTCAGCCAAGTAATACGAACACATAAAATAGTCACGATTGATTTAGAAGCAGGGGCGCATTTGTGTATCAATTTTCAGAATATGATTCACCAACCAACTCTCTAAAAAGTCATGTAACTTTTGTATAAGGTCGTCACTGGTACCTTCAGCTTCAAAACGTTCACAATATTTAGTGTAAGCTGCCAAAAGTTTGGCATGGAACTCTTTATTTTCAGAAGCAGCAGGGCACTTTATGCGACGCATACATATCTCTTCATAGCAGAAATGGCTGCGTGTAAAAATACCCAAGTTATCGAGCAGTGTTTTGATGTAGCGATCATTGATATCGCCTGCTTGCATATGAGACTCTAAATCTTCAAGGTATTTAAATATAACTTTATGTTGTTTATCAACTTCAGGCTCACCTGTGTTGTATTCCTCTTTCCATATGATAGGCATAGATACCTCCTGACTGATGGCGGTATGTTACATACATCGTATAAGAAAAACACTCCCCCATCAAGTGCGCTGCTAGCCCGTATTATTTATGAATTCTACGCGTCCTCGCTTGTCTCGTTACTCGCAATAAGTTCCATGGCTACGGTCTTACTCTTCAGAATCCCTTGTGAACAAAGCTTCAGGGCAATCATCATAGCTACTTAGAGCTTCCTCAGAAAGTCGTTTGTTACATTTTTTCCCACCAAAGGGCACAGAGAGAGGTGCATATGAAGGCAATATTATCCCTGTTCAAGATGCGCCGAAACGTCATATTTCAAAAGGTTGAGCGCAGTAACACGCGCCCTTTTGAAACATGTAAGTGAAGGAAACAAGCAGATTGCTAGGGTGCCCTTC
>Ga0256829_1002525_pt1 | contig 13559 bp, 10 predicted proteins | sample 131447metaG_FD_185979 | JGI IMG/M metagenome (GOLD analysis project Ga0256829, IMG submission 185979) | Hydrothermal vent microbial communities from Lau Basin, Pacific Ocean - 131-447 | ecosystem: Environmental > Aquatic > Marine > Hydrothermal vents | place: Pacific Ocean: Lau Basin | collected...
TCGAAGCGCTCAGCGTGCTCTTGCATTTGTTGCATCAAGGCAGGCCCCTGCAGATCGGCTACGCCGCCCGGCCAGTTTTCAACCTCGGTCGTAGTAGTCAGCTGACCACCTTGCTGCATACCGGTGATTACCACGGGTTTGAGGTTGGCGCGCGCCGCGTAGATGGCAGCAGTGTAGCCAGCGGGGCCTGAGCCAAGAATAATAACCTGATGGTGTTGAGAGTCGCTCATTGATCGGTCCTGTGTCATATTCAAAAAGTAGGGCAATCATAGGGAATTTATGGAGAAACGCCCAGTAAAAGTGTTCTATCAAACATATTAGGGGGATTTATCGTGCAACCGCGCGTCTGGTGTCGCGAAAATGACGCAGATGAGTTGATTCTTTACTCAAGAAAGGCGACATAAGCATCTGACAGCATTAGAATAAGTGGGATTAATACCATTAGCGGCTCATCGGGCTTGGGGATATCTTGAAAACCAATAACTCTGCCAATAATCCAGCTGGGGAACCTCTGGCGACGCCACTGTCCATACGGATCCTAACCGAAGGCGCTCTAATTGGGTTGGTCGCGATCTGTTTGTACCTGATGCTGGCCTTGATTACCTACAGCGCAGGGGATCCCGGCTGGTCGAGAACCGGATCCGGGGGAGCTATTCAAAATGCGGCAGGACCTGCCGGTGCTTGGTTGTCAGATGTGTTCTATTCCCTGTTTGGCTATATGGCTTATCTGTTCCCGCTGATGATTGCCTATCGTGCCTGGGTAGTACTGAAACACCGTCGCTCTGCGAAGCCCTTTGATGGGGTTTTATTGGCCCTGCGTTTTGTGGGCTTTGTGTTGGTGATGTTGTCGGCCACTGGTTTGACGACTTTGAATATGGGGCTGGAAAGCGCCTCGTTACCGTTTTCAAATGGTGGCCTTTTGGGATCCAGTGTCGCTTCGGCTGTAGTCGCCGCTCTGGGATTCAAGGGCAGTGTTTTGGTGTTGATAGCCATTTTCCTGTTTGGCTTAACGGTGTTTACTGATCTGTCCTGGTTTGCGTTGATGGACTGGCTCGGGGGTACAGCGCTCAAGATGGTGGCGCAACTTAGAGAGCGAAACCGTAAGCGTCAGTTACAGAGAGCAGAGGTTAAACAGCAACAAGAGGTTCAGAAGAGTCGACAGGTGGCATTTAAAGAGAATGTCAAAAAGGTCGAAGCCAAAGTGCCTCCCAAGATTAAACAACCTCAGAAAAAAGCTAAAACCGGGGCTCGCATTGAAAAAGAGAAGCAGACCTCTCTATTCGATATGGATCAAGGTTCGGTCGGTGAATTGCCTGCCATTAGTCTTCTGGATCCAGCGGATAAAAGTGCGGAAAAGGGCTACTCCAAGGAATCGCTGGAGGCAATGTCCCGCTTGTTGGAGCTGAAATTGAAGGACTTTGGCATTGAGGCTGAAGTGGTATCGGTACTCCCGGGGCCCGTGGTGACCCGTTTTGAAATTCAGCCTGCGGCAGGTGTAAAGGTCAGTCGGATTACCAACCTGGCGAAGGATCTGGCAAGGTCTTTAGCGGTAATCAGTGTGCGTGTGGTCGAAGTAATCCCCGGAAAATCGGTGGTTGGTATCGAAATACCTAACGAGCATCGCGAGATTGTTCGTCTCAGCGAAGTGCTGGCAACGGAGACCTACGAAAAGTCCAAGTCTTCGCTGACCATGGCATTGGGGCACGATATTGCGGGCGAGCCGGTTACAGCGGATCTGGCGAAGATGCCGCATTTGCTGGTTGCCGGTACCACAGGCTCCGGTAAGTCTGTAGGCGTTAATGTGATGCTGCTGAGTCTACTGTACAAATCCAGCCCCAAAGAAGTCCGGCTTATCCTGGTAGATCCGAAAATGCTCGAGCTATCGATCTATGAAGGTATTCCGCATTTGCTGACTCCGGTTATTACCGACATGAAGGATGCGGCAAACGGGTTGCGCTGGTGTGTGGGTGAAATGGAGCGTCGCTATAAGCTGATGGCAGCCATGGGGGTTCGCAATCTCGCGGGTTTCAACCGCAAGGTGGAGGAGGCCATTAAATCCGGTGAGCCTCTGAAAGACCCGCTTTGGAATCCCGACGAGCATTTTATGGCGGGTGAAGAGCAGGCTCCCGCTCCCGATCTGGAAACCCTGCCGGCGATTGTTGTGGTGATCGATGAATTCGCCGATATGATGATGATTGTCGGTAAAAAAGTAGAGCAGCTCATCGCTCGCATCGCACAGAAAGCCCGGGCGGCTGGAATTCACTTGATTCTTGCGACCCAGAGGCCATCGGTGGATGTTATCACCGGGTTAATCAAAGCCAATGTCCCTACACGTATGGCATTTCAGGTCTCTTCAAAGATTGATTCGCGGACCATTCTCGATCAGGGCGGTGCTGAACAATTGCTTGGGCACGGCGATATGCTCTATCTCGCACCTGGTACCAGTGTGCCTCAGCGGGTTCACGGGGCCTTCGTGGATGATCACGAAGTCCATAAAGTTGTTAGCGATTGGAAGAAGCGAGGGGAACCTGATTATCTCGAAGGCGTCATAGACGATAGCACCAGTTCCATACCCGTGCCTGGCCTCAGTGAAGAAGGTGGCGAAGGCGATGATGAATCAGACCCATTGTACGATGAGGCAGTGGCGTTTGTGACGGAGTCCCGTAAGGCGTCAATTTCAGCTGTACAGCGTAAATTACGGGTCGGCTATAATCGCGCAGCACGTCTTATTGAGACCATGGAAGCGGCCGGTGTAGTTAGTGAGATGGGCACCAATGGAGGTCGCGAGGTTTTAGCACCCGCACCGCCCAAGCATTAAATACAGGACAGCCTTAAATGTTGCGAGCGTTGATCTTTTTTGTGGCAGTATTTCTGCCGGTTCTCGGTTTTGCCACAGAGTCAGAAGCCTATAAAACACTCGCGGATCGGCTACAGCACCTACAGAGCTTCTCCGGTAATTTTTCCCAACGACAGTACGATGACGCAGATCAGTTGTTACAGCGTCAGTCTGGCAGTTTTACCATTTTGGCTCCCGGTAAGATTCGTTGGGAAACGACAGATCCCATGGCGCAGCTGTTGATCAGTGACGGTCAGAATTACTGGCTCTATGACCCGGACCTAGAACAGGTGACGGTCAGTCAGGTGACAAAAAATGCTCAGCAGACCCCCGCTGTACTTTTTTCCGGAGATGCAGAGTCTCTGAAGCGGCGCTACAGCGTGGAGCAAACGGCAGTTGATCAGTTCTCCCTTCATTCGTTAGTCGAGAGTGAGATCTTTAATCAAATCGATCTGAGGTTCGCAGAGATCGGAATTGCTTCAATGGTGATGTGGGATCGATTAGGTCAGCGAACAGAATTTTCCTTCGAAGATGTGCTTGCCAACGAGAAAATAGATGAGGCGATTTTTTCGTTTGTGCCGCCTGAGCATGTGGATATTATCTATCAATGAGTGATCTCTTTGATCAAGCGCCGACCCTGCAGCCGCTTGCGGCGAGGATGCGTCCGCGTCACCCTGATGAATACATTGGCCAGGAACATTTGTTTGCCCCGGGTAAGCCGCTACGCGAAGCGGTTTTGAGTCATCAGTTACACTCAATGGTCCTTTGGGGCCCGCCCGGGGTCGGCAAAACCTCTATGGCACGGATGATTGCCGAGGTTTCAGATGCGCACTTTGAAACCGTCTCGGCGGTTTTGTCTGGCGTCAAAGATATACGCGCCGCGGTGGCCCGAGCCCAACAGATTAGGCTGCAGTCCGGTCGCAATACCATATTGTTTGTCGATGAGGTGCATCGATTTAACAAATCTCAACAGGATGCGTTTCTGCCTTACGTTGAGGACGGTACCGTGGTGTTTATTGGTGCTACGACAGAAAATCCCAGCTTTTCCCTGAATAACGCGCTGCTCTCGCGAACCCGCGTTTATGTGTTGCGTAGTCTGTCGGTAGAGAATCTGAAAGGGATGTTGCAACAGGCTCTGGCCGATAGCGAGAGAGGGCTTGGAGGAAGGCCTCCACAAATTGCCGAGGCTGAGCTTGCGACGATAGCCCAAGCCGCCGATGGCGATGGTCGCAAGGCACTCAATATCCTGGAAGTTGCCAACGATTTAGCTGATACAGAGGATGGTATGTCCTTTATCAGTCCGGAAATTCTAGGTGAGGTGCTCGCAAACGAAGTTCGGCGCTTCGATAAAGACGGGGATCTGTTCTATGAGCAGATCTCCGCGCTGCACAAGTCTGTGCGAGGCTCCAGCGCCGATGCTTCTCTATATTGGTTTGCCCGTATGGTAGATGGCGGTTGTGATCCTTTATATGTCGCGCGAAGGGTTGTGCGCATGGCAAGCGAAGATATCGGTAACGCCGATCCTCGCGCATTGCAGCTGGCGCTCAATGCCTGGGAGGTACAGGAGCGCCTGGGAAGTCCCGAGGGAGAGTTGGCTATTGCCCAGGCTATAGCGTATCTGGCTGCAGCGCCAAAGAGTAATGCGGTATATAAGGCTTTTAACCAAGTGATGTCGGATGTAAAATCCCAGCCCAGCTACGAGGTCCCGCTGCACTTGCGCAATGCCCCGACTCAGTTGATGAAATCCATGGACTATGGCTCGGAGTATCGCTATGCGCACGATGAACCAGAGGGTTTCGCCGCCGGAGAAAACTACTTTCCCGAAGCATTGCAAAGTGCTCACTATTACGAGCCTGTGAATCGAGGTTTGGAACTCAAAATCGGCGAGAAACTGGAGCACTTGCGGCAGCTGGATATAGCTAGTGATTGGCATCGTTACGACGATTCCTGACGTATTTTTCGAACAATGGTCATTAATAGGGCTCTTTCATGCATTGGTTAGCGGTAGCTTTAGGCGGCGCTCTTGGCGCGATGGCTCGCTATGCGATAGTGCTTTATACGCTTCCGGTTATCACGCACCGCTTTCCGGTGGCTACACTGACTGCCAATATTGTCGGCTCACTTTTGATTGGCGCTGTATACGTACTGGTGGTTGAGAAAGCCGTCCTCGGAGAACAGGCGAGACTGTTTCTAATGACTGGTTTTCTTGGCGCTCTTACCACTTTTTCTACTTTTGCGTTGGAGAGTCTGACTCTATTTCAAAACGGCTATTCCGGGATGGCTGTCATCTATCTGTTTACCAGTGTCACCTGTTGTCTTTTGGCCGTGTGGCTTGGCTATACACTCACTTTTCGACTGATTTAATGGTTTAAAACTATGCTCGACCTGAAACTGATTCGTTCTAACCCAGAAGCCGTTGCGGAAAAACTTCGTAAGAAAGGATTTGAATTTGATGTGCAACGCTTTAATTCCCTGGAGGAAGAGCGCAAGGAGATTCAAACCAAGGCGGAGTCTCTGCAACAGGAGAGCAATTCTCGTGCGCAAAGCATTGGTAAGGCCAAGGCGGCGGGCGAGGATATCGAGCCCTTATTGCAGGCTGTGAGCGAGCTTAAACAGCAGAAACAACAAGCTGAAGAGCAGTTGTCCGGGGTTCAGGTGCAGTTGGATGAATTGCTCAGTGGCATCCCCAATATTCCAGCTGAAGCGGTACCCGAGGGCAAAACCGAAGACGATAACGTTGAAATCAGAACTTGGGGTGATCCCAAGCGTTTTGAATTTGAAGCAAAAGATCATGTAGATCTGGGTGCTCAGCTGGGTGGGCTGGATTTTGATACTGCGTCCAAATTGACCGGTTCGCGTTTTGCTGTGATGCAGGGTGGGGTGGCCCGTCTGCATAGGGCTCTGATTCAGTTTATGCTGAATACTCATACAGCGACGCACGGCTATCAGGAGATTTATGTCCCCTACATGGTCAACAAAGATTCGCTCTACGGTACTGGTCAGCTTCCCAAATTTGAAGAGGATCTGTTTAAGGTTAATGATGAGCGCGAGTTCTACTTGATTCCTACCGCGGAGGTTCCTGTGACCAATATTCTGCGCAATGAGATCGTAACAGAGGAAGAATTGCCCCTGAAGTATGCCTGCCATACACCTTGTTTTCGCTCTGAGGCTGGCAGCCACGGTCGTGATACGCGGGGAATGATTCGTCAGCACCAGTTCGAAAAAGTAGAGCTGGTCCAGTTTGTTAAACCTGAAGAGTCTGATGCGGCACTGGAACAATTGACCGGTCATGCAGAAGCTATATTGCAGGCGCTGGATTTGCCTTATCGCACTGTCATTCTGTGTGGTGGAGACTTGGGTTTCAGTTCCACGAAAACCTACGACATCGAGGTTTGGCTGCCTTCCCAGAAAAAATACCGTGAAATATCTTCGTGCAGTACCTTCGGCGATTTCCAGGCGCGCCGCATGAAAGCACGTTTCCGCAACGCCGAGACCGGCAAGCCCGAACTCTTGCACACTCTCAATGGTTCTGGTTTGGCTGTAGGTCGTACCCTGATTGCTGTACTCGAAAACTACCAGCAAGAAGATGGCAGTGTTCGCGTTCCAGAAGTATTGCAGCCTTATATGGGCGGCATCACAGTTATTCAGGCATAAACGGGTCGATTTCATGAAGTATTTCCCCGTCGGTCTGAATCTCCAGGAGCAATCCTGTTTGGTGGTAGGGGCGGGGAGTATCGCCTGGCGCAAGACCCAGGCATTAATGTCTGCAGGGGCAAAGATCACTGTGATCGCTCCGCGGGCCATCACTGAATTTGAATCAGTGCTCAAAGGCGGTGACATTACGTGGCTGCAAAAGCAATTTGAAGCTGATGGTCCGGAAGCAAAGCAGGATTTTCTCGAGGATTTTGCACTGGTCGTCGCCGCGACTGATAGCGCTCAAGCCAATCGTGTTGTGTCGGATTTGTGCAAAGGCTGTAGGGTACCGGTTAATGTTGCAAGTGATGTACAGCAGGGCACAGCGCTTCTGCCAGCTGTAATCAACCGGGACGGGGTTACCATTGCCATACACAGTGACGGTCAATCACCGACCATCACCCGTTATCTGAAAAGGCAATTAGAGGCTTTTGTGCCGAGTAAGATCGGTATTTTGAGTCGGTGGGCGGAGCAGAAAAGAGCCGAAGTAAGAAACGCTGTCCGTGGAAAGGTCCGGCGGCAAGGTTTTTGGCAGCACATTCTTAGTGGCCCGGTTCGTGATCAAGTGCTCGCGGGGCGAATCGAGGAGGCCGAGCAGAGCTTTTCTTCTCAACTCGATCTGGCGGCCCAGGATAAGTTGCCGGGACAAGTGTTTTTGGTAGGTGCAGGTCCTGGTGATCCGGAGTTACTTACCATCAAAGCATTGAAGCTAATCCAGCAAGCCGATGTCGTGCTCTATGATCGCCTGGTTTCCGGTGCGGTAATGGCTTTGGTGCCCCCCGGAGTGGAGCGTATTTACGTAGGTAAACGCCGCTCTGACCACGCTGTGCCGCAGCCTGAAATTAATCAGCAGCTCGTAGACTTGGCGCGTCAAGGTTTGAGAGTTCTCAGACTCAAAGGCGGAGATCCTTTCATCTTCGGGCGCGGTGGTGAAGAGCTTGAGCTGTTGGCAGAATCCAACGTGCCATTCCAAGTGGTACCCGGTATCACGGCTGCCTCAGGCTGCTCATCCTATGCTGGTATACCGCTGACCCACCGCGATCATGCCCAATCTGTTCGTTTTGTCGCCGGGCATCTGAAAGACAAGTATCAGCATCAAGATTGGAAAGCTCTTGCGGCCTCAGGCCAGACTCTGGTCTTCTATATGGGACTGTCCGAGCTTCCCAATATCTGCTCACAGCTATTGGCTCATGGCGCAGACCGGGAATTGCCCGCAGCGATCGTTGAAAAGGGCACGCTCGACGAGCAGCGGGTTGCAGTAGGCAACCTCGATTCCCTGCCGAGGCTTGCTGTAGAACAGCAATTTCGGGCTCCGACCCTGGTTATTGTTGGCAGCGTTGTTTCCCTTCAAGGCAAGCTCGACTGGCTCAACCGCTAGAATAAAGCCTTAAAGCTTGGTCTTGCCGTGCCGATACTTAGAGATAGTGATCTAAGGACAATTTTCTCTATCGTGCCCGGAAGGGACATGTCAACCAGTTTGAGTAGCGACAAGGACGATTTTGACTATTCTTAAGGGTGTACACACGTTTTTTGTTGTTTTGGAGACATAAATGAGCTGGTTAAATAGCCTCAGTATGAAAGTTAAGATAAGTCTAATCCCCGCCGTCGCTACTCTGGGATTTCTTGTCTTCTTGCTCGTTGTCATCAATTCCGGTAACCGCAATATCGATCGTTTGAACGCCATAAAAAACGTCGATTTTCCAGTACTTGAGCTTGCCCAGAGTAATATTGTCATGCTCGAGCGAATGAATGAGCTGATGACCAATGCTGCTAGTACCGGCGAGCAGGATATGCTCGATAACGCCAAGCAGATGGCTAAAATGGTTGAAACCAATCTGGAGCAGCAGAAGGAATTATTGCCTAATAAGGCTTCGGACATCTCCAATATTCAGAGCACTTTGAACGAGTTTGCGACTATCTCATTCAAACTGACTCAGGATATGATCGATGGGACCATGGACTTCAGCAAGATTGCCCAGGTGGCAGAGAATAAAAAACGCCTGCTTGATCAGTTAACCGAGTCCCTTAAGGCGTTTAACGTTAGCAGTCACGAAGTGTTTTCTGAAACCGTCGTGGGAGCGATTGAAACAGAGAAAAACAACCTGAAACTGGGCATTATCATAGGTGTAGTCACTGTGGCCCTTACGGTTGCTATATCCTTTAGTATTATCATGGTTATTACCGGTGGCTTAGATAAAATTGTTTCGTCTCTGAAAGATATTGCCCAGGGTGAGGGTGATTTGACCCGACGCATCGATCACAAAGGCAAGGATGAACTGGCCACACTGGTAACTTGGTTCAACGTATTTGTCGAAAAACTTCAGGGTACAATTGGCGATGTAGTGAATGTAATTACTCCTCTGAGTAATGCGTCGAATGAGCTCAGCTCCCTTTCTACCGAGACCGCCGTTATCTCCAGCGAGCAGCGGGAATCTTCAGAATTCATTTCGTCCGCGATGGAAGATATGTTGGTTAGTGTTTCTGATGAGAGTGACAAAGCTAACAGTGCTGCAAGAACCTCTACGGATGCCAATGAAGATGCTAAAGAAGGCCTGGTTGTGGTCAATAGCACGGTCAGCTCTATCAACGCGCTGGCTTCCGAGGTGGAAAGGGCAGCGGAAGTTATTATCAAGCTCGAGTCTGACACAGAAAGCGTTGCGGGTATTCTCGATGTCATCAAGGGAATCGCGGAGCAAACTAATCTTTTGGCTCTGAACGCTGCGATCGAAGCGGCGCGAGCGGGCGAGCAGGGGCGCGGGTTTGCGGTGGTAGCAGATGAAGTGCGCACGTTGGCATCGCGCACTCAGGAATCGACTCTTGAAATCCAAAATGTGATTGAACAGTTGCAAACGGCGGCACGTTCTGCGGTAACCGTCATGGAGCAGGGCAAGCAACAGGCTCAGAATAGCGTTGAGCAGGCTGGAGAAACTGGTGCTTCACTGGAGAGCATTACTACCAAGGTGGCATCAATTACAGAGAACAGTCTGGAGATCGCTGAGAGTGTGGAGCACCAGAAAGCCTTTGCCGTTTCTATTAAAGAAAAAGCTGAAACCATGCGTGACGCCTCTCAGTTGGCTGATCAGAACACCTCCAAGGTGTCTGATCTGAGTGGCTCACTTAAAGGCTTTGCCGATCAACTAAGTACAGTGGCGACTCAGTTCAAAGTGTAAGTTTGAAATAGCTAATCCGACCATAGCTGCAGTGGTCGGACTTATAAATAGGGGGCTTTATGATCGATATTCATTCGTTGACCAAGGCACCGGTCACCACCAAAGCAAAAAAATCCGGCGCCGCCAAGCGCGTGGGTAATCGTGATTCCTTCATATCAAAGAACTTACCTAATGTTGTTCAGCCCCCCAAAGATGATCGCCGCAAGGAAGATCGGCGTCACAATGAAGAAAAGGTGTTGGTTGATCTGCGCAGTGGGAGGGGGCGGCGCGCTTCTGATCGCGAAAGTAATTCCCATATCGATATAAGTGTTTAATCGATCTGTTTAGTTTCATAAGACTAATCTATAGCCTCCATAGTGACATTCTTCGGACAAACGACGTCTGTTCCCCTAGAATGATTCCCTTCAAATAGCCGATTAATTGGAGAACCCAGGTGTCACAGTACGATTTTGATCTATTTGTTATTGGAGCTGGTTCTGGTGGTGTTCGTGCGAGCCGTATGTCTGCTCAAAAAGGAGCTCGAGTCGCGGTTGCCGAGGATCGTTATATGGGGGGCACCTGTGTCAATGTCGGCTGTGTTCCCAAGAAGCTCTACGTCTATGGCTCCCATGTGCATGAAGAAGTTAAGGGTGCTGCTGGTTTTGGCTGGAATATCCCTGAAGCTGATTTCGACTGGCCTGTATTGAGAGATAATAAAGTCAAAGAAATCAGTAGGTTGAATGGAATATATCGAAACATTCTTAATAGTGCTGAGGTTGAGTTAATTGAGGGGCGTGCGCGAATTGTCGACGCTCACACCGTTCAGGTCGGCGACAAAACCTATTCGACCGAGCGGATTCTGATTGCTACAGGTGGCTGGCCAATGGTGCCAGACATACCGGGGAAAGAGCACATCATCACCTCAAATGAGGTGTTCGATATGCCCGAATTGCCTAAGAAAGCAATAGTTCTTGGCGGCGGATATATCGCCGTTGAGTTTGCCGGCATTTTCCAGGGCTTTGGGATTGATACCAACCTGGTCTATCGCGGACCTATGTTCTTGAGAGGTTTTGACAACGAAGTGCGGGAATTTGTCAAAACTGAGCTGGACAAGAAAGGTATACAGCTGACCTTCAATACCAACATTGTAGCCGTCGAGAAAACTGCGGAAGGACGATTGGAAGTAGAGCTCACTGACGGTAGCAAAGAAGTTGTTGATTGCGTGCTGGCTGCTACAGGACGAGTCCCTAATATTCAAAACCTGGGCTTGGAAAATACCAATGTAGAACTCGATGACCGAGGATTTATTCGAGTTGATGATAGTTATCAGACGACGGAGCCGAGTATTTATGCTCTAGGGGATGTTATCGGTGGAATGGCATTGACGCCTGTGGCATTGGCTGAAGGTATGGTGCTGGCACACAATCTCTATGGCGAAGGCCCCTCTAAAACACTGGACTACAGCAATATTGCCACGGCGGTGTTTTGTCAGCCAAATATCGGCACCGTAGGTTTGAGTGAAGAGCAGGCGCTGGAGCAGGGTTTCGATCTTGATGTCTATACGGCGGACTTTAAGCACATGAAGCACACCCTTAGCGGTCTTGATGAGAGAACATTTATGAAGCTCATTGTAGACCACAATACGGATAGAGTGCTTGGGTGCCACATGGTGGGGAGTGACGCAGGTGAGATCATTCAGGGTATTGCAATTGCTATGAAGGCCGGTGTTACTAAAGCAAACTTCGATGAGACCATCGGTATTCACCCTACGGCCGCTGAGGAGTTTGTGACCATGCGTGATGTTACTCGTGTGGTAAAGCCTAAATAGTACGCCGTGCATTCATTCATTGCTCTTGCTGCTCCCTGGGAAAAGTAGAACTTGGATAATTTTGATAGCGAAAACTTTTTGCAGGAGTACTGGCAGAAAAAGCCCTGTGTTCTGCGCCGGGCTTTTTCCGATCCCTATTGGCTAGAGCCTGATGATCTGGCGGGCCTGGCCTGCGAAGAGGGCGTGGAGGCTCGAATAATCCGGGGGCTATCCGATAAGTGGTCTGTGGAGTCTGGTCCATTTCCGGAGGAGCGATTTTCTACTCTGCCTGAAACTCAGTGGACACTGTTGGTGCAGGCGGTTGATCAGTGGGTGCCCGATGTTCGTCAAATCCTGAATCACTTCTCTTTTCTGCCTAGCTGGCGTCTCGACGACATTATGGTCAGCTACGCGCCCGTGGGCGGCACCGTATCACAGCACTACGATTTCTTTGACGTCTTTCTGATACAAGGGGTGGGCAGCCGAAAATGGCAGGTCGGTGAAGTCTGCGGATCTCATAGCGAGCTGCTTTCAGATACGTCAGTACGCATCCTCAAGCGGTTTGAGGCCGTCCACGAATTCATACTGGAGCCCGGCGATGTGCTGTATATTCCGGCGAAGCACTCCCATTACGGCGTGTCTGTTGCTGACAGTATGACCTACTCGGTTGGTTTTAGGGCGCCAGGCGTGCGTGAGATTGTTGACGGAATCGCCACCGAAGCCATGTCGTCACTCTTGGAGGATGACCGCTATATCGACACTCAAGATTCGCTGATGGCCAATACTGGCGAGATCCCGGATACCGCAGTAGAAAAGGTGCAGCGAATGCTTGTTAGTGCACTCTCTGATCAGGAAATGATCCGACGCTGGTTAGGAGGTTATGTAACGGAAAGGAAGTACTCCGACTTTGAGCTTTGCGTGTTTAATGAAGGAGATTGGCGAGAAAAAATAGCGGCTGGTGAAATTGTACTTAAGAACCCTTCGTCGCGATTCGCCTATAGTCGGCAGATTCTGTTCGCCGATGGTATTGAATACGCGACCTCACAGCAGCTGGCGCGCTGTTTGGCAGATTCCTATCCCGACGAAGCTTTGGATCTGAAGTGCTTTTTGACTGATGAAATGGATTCCGATGCCTTGTGTAGTTTGGTAGAGGCAGGCTGTCTCATATTTGCGGATGAACAGGTGTAACTCCCTGCTTTCCAAGTCACTAACGATGTCTCCCATATTGACGGCATATGGCTCGACATTACCCCCAATTTCTCCCGGGCCGCTCTATACTCTGTAGGCTCTTTCCTGTTTGAATGGGCATCTCTATTCAAACGCTTGTTTTAAATCGCTATACTGGCGCGCTCCTGTGCCATACGTGGTTGGTTTTGTCAGCATAAAATCACAGTTTGGCTATAGGTTTCACACTTTAAAACGGCAATAGTTGCGCGCTAGGGATTTCCCCTAGGAACTGTAAGAGGTCGAAAATGATATTTAAAGGCAATGCTATTACGGTGCAAATGCTTGACGGCGGCATCGCAGAGCTTAACTTTGACTTGCAAGGCGAGTCAGTGAACAAATTTGACAGCAAGACTGTATCCGAGCTGAGTGAAGCGATCACTGCTCTGGAAAACACCAAAGATCTGAAAGGTGTACTTGCTACCAGTGGTAAAGGCGTTTTCATCGTTGGTGCCGACATCACTGAATTTGTAGAGATGTTCAAACAAGGCCCTGATGCCAAAGTTGATAACCTGAACAATGAAAACAACAACCGTTTGGAAGAGCTGAACGTTCCTGTTGTTGTTGCTATCAATGGTTTCGCTCTGGGTGGCGGTTTGGAATTCTGTCTGGCGTGTGACTACCGTGTAATGAGCACTGCAGCAAAAGTTGGTCTGCCAGAAGTTAAGCTGGGTCTGATCCCAGGTTGGGGTGGTACTGTACGTCTGCCTCGCGTAGCGGGTGCAAGCACTGCTATCGAGTGGATTGCCTCTGGCAAAGAACAAAAGCCTGCAGCAGCACTGGACGCTGGTGTGGTTGATGGCGTTGTAGCTCCTGAAGCTCTGCGCGATGCCGCTCTGCAAACTCTGCA